>Ga0209712_10005023_pt1 | contig 10414 bp, 9 predicted proteins | sample ArcOceMetagenome_FD_187443 | JGI IMG/M metagenome (GOLD analysis project Ga0209712, IMG submission 187443) | Marine eukaryotic phytoplankton communities from Arctic Ocean - Arctic Ocean - Greenland ARC118M Metagenome (SPAdes) (version 2) | ecosystem: Environmental > Aquatic > Marine > Oceanic... | reverse complement strand
ATGTTTATTTATTTAATAGTTTTAGTGTCCCTATCGTCTAGAGGCCTAGGACACCGCCCTTTCACGGCGGTAACAGGGGTTCGAATCCCCTTAGGGATGCCACTTATTTTTTATAACGAGTTTATTTAAGAAATAGTGATATAAGTGATATGAAAAAACCGACTTACGTCGGTTTTTTTATGCCTTATTTTTGATGATATTTGTTATTAAGGCCATTATATTTTTAATGGTCGCTCATGCCTCATACTAAGACCAATAGTTTACATTTATGGTTTGTCTAACGAATTTTTCATCATGGATAAGCTTTCTTCGGCAAAACCAACACCGGCTTCGTTATAGAAGTTAAACACTTTATCTACACCGTACGTTTCAATTTCCCTTCGTTCATCATCGAATCGAGCAATAGCTGCAATCTTTCCCTGATAGTTAGCATGCCTCAATTGTAGTGTGATATTTTTTATATCCTGAACTTTAGGGAGAGCGAGTAATATTAATTCTAGTTTTTCTATTTTTAAATTCTCCCAAAAATCTATGTTTTCTGCATCTCCACAATAGGCTTGTACATCATTATCATTTAACCAAGCTATTTTATTTTGGTCTGCATCTAACCCCCAAACCTGACCTTGAGCTTGGTTATTTAAAGCATTATATGCCCCCATTCCAACACGACCCATGCCAATGACAACTATTGGTGCATCGCAAGGTTGGGTGAAGGTATCTTCACTGAGCTTTAATTTACTTTCGAATTTACAAATGAATGACTTATGCTTAGTGAATATTTGATGGGCATAGTTATAAGCTATATTTGTGAAAATGAAGGATAAAGATACGGCTAGCGATAAAATAACGAGCCAATCATTACTTAACCATTCGTTTTTTGTCGATATCGAAGCAATGATTAAACCAAATTCACTAAAGTTACTTAATGCTAAAGCAGTGAGGTAAGAGGTTCTTCCTCGAAGTTTACATTGTGTAAACAGAAAAAAGAATAAAGCAAATTTAACGGGAATTAACAGCATTAAGAGGCTTGCCATCGCAAACATTTCCCACGTAGGTAGCGCAGTAAAACCAATGGATAAGAAAAAGCCAATAAGAAAAAGATCTTTAAAGCCCATCAATGATTTATTAATTTCACTCGCTTTACTGTGCGAAGCTAAATACATACCGATTAAAAGTGCGCCCAAATCACCTTTAATGCTAACTAATTCGAAAAGCTCGTAAGCGCCAAAAGCCAAGAAAAAACCCGTCAGTGGAATAAGTTCACCATGGCCCACTTGGTTTATCAATTTATTTATTATGGGTTTAAGAAAAAAGGCACTTAACAGCAATAATGCCCATACAGTAGGGGATTTACCGGTGGCTACTACTAAGAATATAACAGCAACAATATCTTGTATCACTAATACGCCAACTGCCAATTTACCGTGACGAGTTCGCATTTCACCATGGTCTTCCATAAGCTTCACAACACAAACCGTACTGCTAAAACTAAGAGCAAAAATGATTAAACCAATGGTGTTCAGTGATAAATCTGCAAAGTATCCAATAGCAGCAATTGCGAATAACTTTAGTAATAAAGCGCCTAATAAAACCCAAGTTATGTTATGAGATAAGCTACCTAGCCAAACTTCTTTTTTCAACAGATCTTTAACATTAAGCTTTAAACCTATCGTAAATAACATCAACGTTATGCCTAAGTTTGCCAATGTATTTATGCTATCGTCCGCTTGAAATCCTAAAAAATGCAGTAAAAAACCAGCAAATAAGTAACCGATTGAAGGAGGTAATGAAATCGACTTTGCAGCCATCCCACAAACAAAAGCAAATAATATCCAAATAAAATCCATATTATTTTTCCATAATCCCCTGAAACTGTTTTGAAACAAAATCAGCAATAATTGGCTGAGCTTTAATACTTGGATGAATGCCATCTTTTTGCATTAAGCTTGAATCCGTGACTAAAGGTTCAACAAAAAAATCTAACAAATTACTGTTTGTTTCAGCGGTAACATCAATAAACACTTGTTCAAACATTTTATTATAACGAGGGCCGTAATTGGGTGTTATTTTAATTTGATACAGTGATACTGGAATATTTTTATCTTGAGCCAGCTTTATCATTTGTAACAAATTATTTTTAATTTTCTTAGGCGAGTACCCTCTAAGACCATCATTGCCGCCAAGTTCAATGACTAAATGGTCAACTTTTTCTTTTGCTAATATCCCGGGTAACCTTGATAAACCGCCTGTTGTAGTCTCACCACTAATGCTAGCATTAGTGATCTTATACGTGCTTTTTTGCGTAGTTAATTGTTTATTTAATAGATGAACCCAACCTTGGTTTTGTTTCATTCTATAACTTGCACTAACACTATCACCTAATAGTAAAATAGAATGCTTGGCTGAACTGTCAGCCAATGTCGCAGAAGATGTTAAAGCTAAAGCGATAAAGCTTAAAAATATAAAAATATAAATGGGATGTTTATTCATGAAGTCAAGCTCCGAAGCCATATTAAAAGTAAGTGCGTTAACTAAATCTGTTCAGTTAGATGAGAAAACTCTCGAGCTACTTCAACCGGTTCACTTAACAGTGAACTCAGGAGAAACAATAGCAATCGTGGGTTCATCAGGTTCAGGTAAAACAACCTTGTTATCTATTTTAGCTGGCTTAGATTTACCTACATCAGGTGAAGTTTATCTTAAAAACCACCCATTACACCAGTTTAATGAAGAGCAACGTAGCCAAGTTCGTGCCGATCACGTTGGATTTATCTTTCAACAATTTTTGTTGATTAGCAGTTTGACTGCGCTTGAAAATGTAATGTTACCTGCTGAATTAGCTAATTTACCTGATGCTAAAGAGCAAGGTTTAGCATTACTTGCTTCTGTAGGTCTAGCAGAGAGAGCTGAGCATTACCCATCTCAATTATCAGGTGGTGAACAGCAACGTGTCGCCATCGCCCGCGCTTTTATTACTAAACCCGATGTATTATTTGCTGATGAACCTACCGGAAACCTAGATACAAAAACAGGTGTTCACATTGCTGATTTATTATTTCAATTAAATGAAAAAAACGGCACAACCCTTGTGTTGGTTACGCACGATCCAAAGCTCGCTCAACGTTGTCAACGTCAAGTTGAAATGGACAGCGGCGTTCTAAAAGAATCCCGTGTACTTGATGTAAATGCAGAAGCACTTTTAGCTAATATGAAAGTAGGTTAAGTATGAGTGAGTTAATTGTAAAATCCTCAAAATCTTGGTTAAAGCAATCGTTGCGTTTACTGCATCATGAATTTCGTCGTGGTGAATTAACGATTATATTTTTAGCGATTGTACTTGCTGTTGGGACTGTCTTTTCGCTGACTGGCTTTTCAGAGCAAATTAAACAAGCCATTATCAGTAATAGCGCAAATACCATTGCAGCTGATCGCGTTTTGGGATCTAGCAGAGAGATTTCGACAAAATATATTGAAAAGAGTGAAAGTTTATCACTCAATGTTGCGACTAAAATCTTACTCGACTCGATGGTGTTTTCAGGTGATAACATGCTGTTATCTGAACTTAATGTCATTTCTGAAGAATACCCTTTACGAGGAGAATTTCTGGTAAAAATGTCGCTAGGCCAAGAAGTACCAACTTCTGTTGGAGCTCCAAAACGAGGTACGGCTTACGTTGAAGAAAGCATACTCAGCCGTTTAGATGTTAAAATTGGTGGGACAATAGAGGTGGGCGTTTTACCTCTTACTGTTGCTGGCGTTATTGTTGATATTCCAGACCGATCATACCGTATGTTTGTTGCTGGACCTTCAATATTTTTTAATATTAAAGACATAGAAAAGACTGAGTTAATAAAACCGGGTAGTCGTGTTTTTCATCAATATTTGTTTGCAGGCGAACGTGATGATATTGAAACATTTGAAACATGGATAAAGCCACAACTGAACGAGTCACAGAATTGGTATTCAGTAAAATCTGCTCAGAATCGTTTATCAAAAATATTAGACAGCTCAGAGAAATTTTTATCTTTAGCAAGTATGTTAGGTATTGTGCTAGCCGCTGTAGCTGTGGCGGTAGCAAGTAGAAGATATGGGCAACGTCACCAACCTATGGTTGCGGTATTTAAAGCCTTAGGGGCCTCAAAATCACACGTAAAAAAATTATATATGCTTCACTGGGGCTTACTAAGTTTGATTAGCATCATCGTAGGGCTTGTTGTTGGTTATTTACTGATGATTGCAGGTGCTAGCGCTATTGATAGTTATTTGTCGCTAGACGAGAGTCAGTTAACGTTCAAACCTTTTATAACTGCTGTAATCACTGGGCTACTTTGTGCTGTTGCTTTTGCCGTTCATCCCATTACTGAATTGATTTCAACGAAACCTCTTGATGTTATTCGTGGCTTTAAACAAAATGAATTACCACGTTTTGGTTGGCATCAACTTGTTCCATTACTCGCACTGTTCGCCTTACTGATGTTATTTAGTCGAGACCTAATAATGAGTTCATCATTATTGCTTGGAGGGATTCTTGTCTCGGGTGTTTTATTGCTTTTAGGGCGATTGATTATGGGAGCAGGGCGAAGTGCGGGTGCTAAAGCAGGTAAAGCTTGGCATTTAGCCTTAGCAAACTTAAAGCGTCGTGCAAACGAAAACAGTGTGCAATTGGTCAGTTTTACTATCGCAATTCAGTTATTACTGTTAATAACGGTGATGAAAAGTTCAATTATTGATGAATGGCAATCACAGTTTCCTGAAAACACCCCTAATCATTATTTACTTAATATTGCTAATGACGAAGTTGCACCTCTTCAAGCATTTGCTGAAGAATTTAGTATTGATAACCAAGGTTTTTATCCTATATTTAGAGGTCGATTATCCGCTATCAATGGTGAAAAAACAGTAAGTTTTGACGATGAAAATGTTGATGGTGATGATAATAGAGACAAAAAAAATGAAAGTATTAAAGAATCAACAACTGAAAGTGAATCTAAAGTAGATGATAAAGAAAAACCCAAAGAGCGCAAAGGTGCTGGTCGAGAGTTAAGCTTAACATGGCAGGCACATCTGCCCATGACCAATGAAGTTGTCGAAGGAGAGTGGTGGAAAGAAAGTGATACGTCACCACAAGTCTCTATGGAAAGTGGTATGGCAGAGCGCTTAGAAATAAAACTCGGCGATGAGTTAACCTTTACCTTAGGCACCGATAAATTTACGGTGCCTGTTACCAGTATTCGTGAAGTAAACTGGAAAAGTAGACAATTAAATTTCATTATGGTTTTTAATGAAGCTGCTGTTAATGACATAGACACAACGTCGATCTCCGCTTGGATGGTGGCAGAAGAAAATAAAAATCAGGTTTATCGATTTTTAAGTCAATATCCTACAGTTTCCATTATGGACTTTGGCTCGATTATGAAACAATTAAATGAAATGATTGAGCAAGTATCAATAGCGATTGAACTGATTCTTGTTTTAGTTGTGTTAGCAGGAAGCCTAGTTTTGGTCGCTCAAGTTCAAGCCAGTATGGAAGAACGAGAGCGTGAACTCGCGATCTTACGTACCTTGGGGGCTAAAGGTGCATTGTTGAGAACTAGTGTGTTGTTTGAATTCATAGCTCTTGGCGCTGTTGCTGGCTTGATGGCGAGTATTGCTATGGAGATTGCGGTGTTTTTCTTACAAACCCAGGTTTTCGATATGTCAGCAAGCTTTCATTTTAGCTATTGGCTTGTTGGTATCTTTGCGGGTGCTGGCTTTGTAGGGCTTATGGGAATGCTAAGTTGCTGGCGATTATTGAACTTATCAAGTGTTACATTGATTAGGCGAACTATGTAATAAGTTCTAACAAGGCTTTAAATTTCACCTCTGAAACATACAACAATGTCAGAGGTGAATTTCCCTTAAGAAAATTACAGTTTAAGTTTATCGACACTCAATTTAAATTTCCGTTATAGTTGTTGCCAAATTACGTATAAAAGAAAAAGTTAACACTATGGGATTAATAGAAAAATCAAGTGGCGCAGCAAAAATTTTGATTGTAACCGCTGCACTTTTTGTTGTTTTTGCAGGTATTAAAACGGCAGCTAATATCCTAGTTCCATTTTTACTTTCTGTTTTTATCGCTATTATTTGCAACCCCCTTATTACACGCGCCAGCCGTTATAAAATACCTAAAGTATTAGCCGTACTTCTCGTCATCGCTTTGTTTGTTGTTATCGCGCTCTCACTTGCTGGTTTAGTGGGAAAATCGCTTACGGAACTTTCGCTTTTACTGCCTGAATATCGAGAACAATTAAAAGATCAATTTGTTTGGTTAACCGAACGACTTGCAGAAAAGAATATTATTATATCTCCAGCCTTGCTCATTGAGTATTTTGACCCCGCAGCAGCTATGGGGTTAGCCGCTGATATGTTAAGTGGATTAGGCAGTGTAATGGCTAATTTGTTTCTTATTATCCTCACCGTTATTTTTATGCTTTTTGAAGCATCGACTTTACCAAAGAAGCTACATTTTGCATTAGCGGATCCTGATATGCGCCTAAAACAAATAGATCGTTTTCTTATCTCTGTAAACAACTATTTGGCCATAAAAACCTTAGTGAGTATTGCTACAGGCGTTATTGTTTCATTAATGCTCTGGGCGTTTGGTTTAGAATTTTTCTTACTTTGGGGCGTTCTTGCTTTCTTACTTAATTATATTCCTAATATTGGATCTATTATCGCCGCAGTTCCTCCTATGTCATTAGCTGTTTTACAGCTAGGTGTACCTGAAGCAGGTCTCATAGGTTTAGGTTATTTTGTTATCAATATAGTCATGGGAAATGTTGTAGAACCCCGTTATTTAGGTAAAGGGCTAGGGCTTTCTACCTTAGTTATTTTTCTTTCATTAATATTTTGGGGATGGTTATTAGGCTCAGTAGGTATGTTATTGTCAGTACCATTAACGATGATTATTAAAATTGGCTTAGAAAACTCAGAAGAAGGTCGTTGGTTTGCTATTTTATTGTCAGGTGAAGATGATATTAAAGAACCTGACAAGATAGAGAGCTAAGCCTTTTTAAACGTATTTACTTTTTTAAACCAAGTTTACATTGTCCATTAGAAAGAAATTGTACTACTTCTTTACGCTTTTTCCCGATGAGAAGTGGTCCATCATCCATAAATAAAAAATTCTTCCAACAACGTTGAAAAACAGCCCATGTTGTTTCAATTACATTGTTTTTAGCATTACAAAAATAAACAACGGTGTTATTGTCCCAAGTTAAATGCGTAATGATCTCTTCAGGTAAAGCTTCTTGTTCACTGTCCCAAATACTTTCCCATGCAACAGTATTTTGCCATGATGTTTCTTCAAAAGGCCAATCCCCCTTTTTAAAAAAATCGGGATGGTCAACTTGACGGCTAATAAAGGTGTCCCAAACGACCTGTGCGCGTTCCTGTGCCATTGGTTTTATTTTTGTTTTATCTTTATCATTTATAGGTAAACTTTTATGTCTGAAGATCCAAGCATTTTTAAGATCATTTAAGGGAATATAATTCATGAAGTCACTAATGTTGATTTGATTTTTTAGGAAGTTATTGCAGATGATACACCATTATGAGCGGATCTTTTGCCTGATATTGTGTTATTTTTGCATAGGTTTAATCTGTTGAGCTAAATAAATTATATTATTTGGCATAATCATACATCTACTTTTTATAATCTGTTAAGTAGTAAAGCAATAAGTTAGACAATAGGAAATTCTTCTTAAATGGGCGTCTTGAAATTTAACCTATTTGTAGTAGTCAACTCCTTGCATTAAATTGTGATATGATATACCAAGTTAAGTAATGTTATCATTTATAAAACGTAATGATGAGATTAGTGCTTATTACTTCCCTGTAACCTTTCAAATAGAAGCCTGAAATGAAAATTAAATTAATTAAAGAATTAACACTGAATAACGAATGTATTTCAACAGAAGAAGTCTTTGAAGCACAGAAAATAACACCTAGATCTACTACGATAGAATTAACTACATTGCTGGGCAACGTAGTGCGCGTATTCCATTATGAATACGAAGAAGTTGAATGCTAAAACACAAAACATGTTGTCTCTGATTTTACGCAGCCTCATATGTTTTTCAATGGAAATAAAATGATTTTCTATTGTTTTAGTTAGCTATTTTAGCAGCCGTTTTTTCAAAACGGCGACTAAAATCGCTCTTATCTTATATAGCCATCAATGTTACTCGTGCAATTTCTTAAGTTCAAATTACTCATAAGTAAATATGTTCTGTGACAATATTTATTAAATTAACGATGATTAACCTTTCATAAATAAACCCATCCTTTGTAAATTACCAAAACACCTAGTTTTACCTTTAAGTTAATATTCATTTCTAGCAACTATTTTAGGTGTAATAACACCAAAGCACAGAATTAGCGGTTATATACTGACCTTAATTGAACTAATTTCCTTGGAGATTAAAAGACTTTAATTAACGATGGACAACCCAGTTGAGGTTTTATAACGTTGGTTAATATGAGGAATGTAAATGAAAATAGGATTTAAAGAAATATTTGAAGTAGATTCAGTAGTAAAGACTTTAGCGTTTTGTATACTGACTATTGGTGCATATTTAATTTATAAACTTTATCGTTTTTCAAATCAAATTAACCAACACACATCTCTAAAAATATCTAATGTGTTTATGGGAATAGCCATTGTGTTATTTGCTATTTCATTAAGTCATTTGCTCTATAGTTTAGCTAATTTGCAAGATACTACTACTTTAACAAGCTCAATAGGCATTCATGTTATCTCAAGTGCTTTTGACATTACTTGGATAATAATGATACGGAATCGCATTAATTTAATTGCGGGGTCTATAAAAGGTGACAAGCTTTGGCTGAATCCTTTTATCACCTCAATTTTTCATGTGATTTATATGCAATATAAGATAAACCAAGGTTTATCGAGCAATACTATTCAAGATAATTAAAGTAAATTTATTATAAAGTAATTGGATTAACTAACTTTAAAAAATATTCTCTATTTGTTGAAATATTGTCAATTTTGATAGGGTAATGAAGTATTTGGTTGAAGTAGTTGGCAAACTGAGATATTTGAAGGACCAGTTTGCGCGCATCATTAATAAACATATTACAAATTTTATTGTCTTTAAGATCTTCACGGTTAATATGAAAAGGTTTTTGTGACGCTTCTGATACCCATAATGTGCTTCTCAGTTTAGCTTGGATAAAACTCATCTCTGTATCTGAACCACTTAAGGTATTTGTCCATCTAATGACTTTTGTTAGCTGGTCGTAAAGGTGATTTCCATATGCTTGTTGATCCGTCTTTGTTTTAATACTTTCTTGCATAATTTTTAGTAATGGTTTTTGTAATTGAGAAGAAAAAATAGCATTTGTTTTTTGACTGGTCCTAAAATCAAATCCTTGGCCTAATAAATAGAGTTCGCCAATGGCTGTTTTCATATTTTTACTGTTTCTAGTGAGTTGAGAATATTGGTTCGCTATTTGAGAAATTTGCGCGTATTCATGGATTTTTGTTAATTTTTTTGGGTATCCTGAACCATCTAACTTTTCTTCGTGCTGCTCTATGGATTCGAGGACTAATTTATTATCGATACCTGCTATTTTGACAATTTCTTTACTTAATATGGGATGGACTAATCTTGCATTTTTCATGCGGGGGTCTAATCGTGCATAACCAATGTTTTCGAAAAATAGTACTGAGACAAGTTCAAACAATTCGGTAGTGGAATAATTATTGGCTTTTCCAACATGTGTTCCAAAAACTAAATTTAACAGTGTATTCTCATAAGCTGATGGATTTAAACGCGAAAATACATTTAAATGATCGATAATCTGCTTAGGAATTGTGTCTTGGGTCAAATAAGCTGAAATTGTTGCAAGTGTTTCTTTTAACTGAAAATTATTTAATACCTGATTTTTTTTAGCGAAGTCTAAAATAGGTGCTAATAAGTCTTGAGTACTTTTTTCTTCTGTAATCGAAATGGCATCTTCTTGTCCTATTATGCCTTCATTTTTTAGATTATTTAATTTTAATCGAATTTTGTCTGTAATTTCAGTCCCTGCTTTTAAAAATACCCGCTTCCCTTTCGTGTCAGTGATATCTTTACTGATGTCACATTCCACTCCGGAGTTTAATATATTGGCTGTGAACTGTTTTGATGTCTCTTTCACAAGTTGGTTAATAGCTTTCACATTCGATCCCTGAATTGAAGTTTTTCTGATGTAGCGTCCCTAGGATTAACTTTAGGAATAAATTGTGATATTAGCAAAATAAAAAGCAATAAATAAACATATGCAAAGTAGTTGCTTATATCTTCTTAAATATCATAAAAAGAAAAGTTAGCGATAAATACTTTAGATACTGAAATTAGTAAGT
>Ga0209712_10005018_pt1 | contig 10418 bp, 12 predicted proteins | sample ArcOceMetagenome_FD_187443 | JGI IMG/M metagenome (GOLD analysis project Ga0209712, IMG submission 187443) | Marine eukaryotic phytoplankton communities from Arctic Ocean - Arctic Ocean - Greenland ARC118M Metagenome (SPAdes) (version 2) | ecosystem: Environmental > Aquatic > Marine > Oceanic... | reverse complement strand
AAATAAAAGGAGAATCTTCTTTACCTAATATCTTCTTAAGACCCTCTCCAGGAGCATCTGAAATATTTTCTAGAAATTTATTTTTTATAGTCATGTGAAGAAATTTAAAAAATATAAACCTCTGAGATAAAACCAATCACTGAGACTATTCCAATCCAGTTATTGAATTTAAACGAATCTAGGTATTTTTTATCAGCCACGAGGTTCATTTGATAGTGTTGCATTGCTACAAGCACAATCATTACCGGTATGAAGAATAGAGAAAATTCATTGATATAAGCTACAAGCGCAAGGGATGCATAAAAAATATAATGGAGATATTTTGCGATAGTAATTGCATTGCTTCCCCATAAAATTGCTGAAGAATTAACTCCAATCTTCTTATCATCTTCGATATCCTCTAAAGCATAAAAAGTATCAAAACTAATTATCCATGCCACGACCCCCAGATAAAGTATTAATAAAGATAAAGAAAAGATATCAGATTGAAGTGAATACGAAATAACAACTCCTGATCCAAATGTTATGCCTAAGACAAACTGAGGAGCTTTAATAAATCTTTTGGCCATTGGATATATCGCAATTAGAAGGGCGCATAAAGCCGAAATCTTTAAAGTTAAAGAAGGGGTTAAAAAAAGCAAGCTCAATGACAAAAAGCTAAGAAATATAAAAAATAACCAGGCTTCAAGCAAACTAACATCTCCAGTTGCGATGGGCCTTTTTGCAGTTCTCTTCACTAGCCTATCAAACTTGTAGTCACTTATGTCATTGATAACACAGCCGCAAGATCTAACCAGTACTGATCCTACGATAACAATTAATATATTTTTAAATTCTATGCTAGTTTCAAGTCCAGCAAGAAGAAGTCCAAGGAAAGATGGCCATAGCAAGAGAAATATACCAATTGGTTTATCCAACCTTGCTAGCTCAACAAATTTTTTAATATTTATACCCCTTTTTTTCTATTACTTAACAAGAAAAACTTCCATTACTGAAAAGGGAAGATCCTTAACAGTGTATTTAGTTTTCCTCCCCCAGAATATTTTCTTTTCATATCTGAATGATGCATAAGCAACATTTTCTTTTATGAATATATCTTTTTTAAATAAAATATCTCCAAGCGGACTTTCACCCAATGTACCTAGCTCAGCAAAACCTTTTTCTATAGTTGTATTTGGTATGATTGTTCTAGCAAAAACCATAGGCTTGGTATTTCCAAATAGCACAACCTCTCTCACCCTAATCTTTCTTGATTTAGAATTAATAAAAGTTTTATCTACCTTTTCAACATTAGCTACTTTATCTTGGATTAGCTCTAATCTAAATTTTTTTACCGACTTAATTCTTTTTGTTATTGGCCCTTTTTCAAGCAACCAAGATTTAGCTTCATCGCTAACTTGTAACTTAATATTATTAAAAACGTCCCATGATGATATTTGTTCGAGCTTCATTAATTAAACCGTTTAAATCTGATATTATACCGTCGAAGTTTTTAAAATTTAAAAGTTAATTTTTCTAAGATATTTAATATGGATACAGAATTTAAAAAGTTGGAATGTATAGTTTGTGGGCTAATCTATGATGAGGCCCTAGGATGGCCTGATGATGGTATTGAGCCAGGAACAAAATGGGAAGATGTCCCAGATGATTGGCTATGTCCAGAATGTGGTGTAGGCAAGGAAGATTTTGATATGATAGAGATATAATGATTGAGACACCCAAGAACCTGACCAGAAATATATTACTAGGAATGTTTCTCGGTTTTTTAGTTGGGTCACTTTTCTTTTATTTAAATATTTTCCCTGAAAGCCTAATTACCTTTATAAAGGTTTATGTATTTAATTTAGGCAGTGCAATTTTTGTTAATCTATTAAAGCTATTAATTGTTCCTCTAGTCTTCTTCTCACTTGTTTCGGGAATTTCTTCTCTTACCAGCATGACAAGCTTGGGAAATATTTCTTTTAAAACAATTGCCTTATATTTATCCACAACAGCAGTTGCTGTAAGTCTCTCATTAATAGTAGGGTCAATATTTAAACCAGGAGCAGGGTATTCTTCGAATATAGCACCTCCAGAAAAGCTTCCAGAAGGCCAGGGGATATACGAAACAATTCTAGACGTCTTCCCATCAAATATTATTGAAGCGATGGCTCAAAATCAGATGCTAGCTGTTGTTTTCTTTAGTATTTTATTTGGACTGGCTTTAAATAAAACAAACCATCTAACTGGAAATTTTAGCGAGGCGTTTGAGAAACTAAATACAGTATTTATGCAGCTTGTAATAATGATTATTTCCTTTGCACCAATCGGAGTATTTTGTTTAATTGGAAAGTTTGTTATTACTGATGGGTTGGATATTTTTCAGGAAGCATTTAAATACGTTATTTTATTAATTTCAGTTCTTATAATTCATGCCTTTGTTACTTACTCTTTAATTTTAAAGATATTTACAAATCTTAATATATGGACCTTCTTCAAAAAAATGAAAGAAGTTGCAATTTTTGCTTTTTCAACCTCATCAAGTGCCGCAACTATACCCGTAACATTAAAAGCAGTTCAAGATGACCTTGGCGTTAATAAGAATGTTGCATCTTTTGTAATTCCTGTTGGAGCTACTATAAATATGGATGGGACTGCGATCATGCAAGGCATGGCAACCATCTTTATTGCCCAAATGTCCGGTATTGATTTAACTCTTATTCAATATGTCCAAGTAGTTATTTTGGCAGTAGTTACTTCTATAGGTACTGCGGCAGTTCCTTCTGCTGGAACTATTACCCTTGTTATTATTCTTCAACAGTTTGGCCTTCCACTTGAAGCTATAGGCATCATCCTTGCTGTAGATAGAATACTTGATATGTTACGAACATCAGTCAATGTTACTGGTGATGCAGCTATTGCTTGTATTGTGGCTGATTCAGAAGATCTTCTAGATAAAGATATTTTTAATAAATAGATTAAAGATATACGTTTTTTTTAATAATATTTTGATAGAATGCTTCTTTCAAAATTTTTGGGGTTACATTGTATGAATATTGCACTTTTCCCGCCTTTATTAGGCGTACTTGGCATGATAGCTGCTTTTGTAGTTTATTTGCTTGTTATGAGATATCCAGATGGAGAGGATAAGGTTAAGAAAATCGGAGATCAAATTCATGCTGGAGCATTAGCTTTCATGAAAACCGAATATAAATACTTAACTGTTTTCATTGTTGTTCTAGTTATTTTATCTCAGATTTTTCTGGGAACTGAAACTGCTATTGCAGTTGTAGTGGGAGCAGCTTGTTCTTCTTTAGCAGGCTTCATCGGAATGTACGCAGCTACCAAGGCGAATGTTAGAACTGCAACAGCCGCTCAGAAAGACGGTGCAGCAGCAGCCTTATCTGTCTCCTTTTACGGTGGATCTGTAATGGGGCTATGTGTCGCTTCTTTAGGACTAATTGGTTTAGGCGGCTTGTATTATTTTTATGCATTTAATGGCGGCTTACATGTTCATGCCTTAGAGGGCTTTGGAATGGGGGCATCAGTCGTAGCTTTATTTTCAAGAGTTGGCGGAGGTATATTTACAAAGAGTGCTGACGTCGGAGCAGATCTTGTAGGCAAAATAGAAGTTGGGATACCAGAAGATGATCCCAGAAACCCTGGTGTTATAGCTGACAATGTTGGAGACAATGTTGGAGATGTTGCTGGAATGGGTTCAGATATCTTTGAATCATATTGTGGATCAATGATTGCTACTATTGCTATTGCATACACTATTCAATCTGCAGATTCTGCAAACCTAATGATGTTACCTTTGGCACTTGCTTCTGTTGGTTTAATAGCTTCTATCATGGGAATCTTTATTGTTAAACTTGCATCAGCTAAAGAGCCTGCTAGCGCACTCAGATCAGGAACGCTTCTAGCCCCTGTAATTTTTGTAGTTATGGCTTATTTCTTAATCCAGCACATGAGTCTTCCTTTAGAAGTCCTATATTGTGTTATTTCTGGAGCTGTTGGAGGCGTACTTATTGGGTTAATAACAGAATATTATACCGGCGGCAATCCTGTGAAAAAGATTGCTGAGTCCGGAGAAACAGGTGCTGCAACAGTAATGATTTCAGGTCTTGCTGTTGGAATGCAATCTGTAGTTATACCTATTATTATTTTAGCTACTATTATTCTAGTCTCTACTTCATTGGCAAGTAGTGCTGGTATAACAGGAGTTTACGGTGTTGGTATAGCAGCTGTAGGCATGCTTTCTACTGTTGGAATTACTATGGCAATCGATGCTTACGGTCCAGTTGCTGATAACGCAGGTGGAATAGCTGAAATGTCAGGTATGGGCAAGGAAGTTAGGGATATAACTGATTCATTGGATGAGTTAGGAATACAACTGCAGCTATAGGAAAAGGCTTTGCAATTGGGGCAGCAGCATTAGCAGCTCTTGCAATTATTTCAGCCTATTCAGCTCAAGTTTCTCTAAAGTTTGGAGATGCTTTCTCTCTTTCTCTTACAGATCCTATGGTTCTTGTAGGTATGTTTATTGGTATATGCATACCTTTCTTAATATCTTCAATAACTATGACAGCAGTTGGTGATGCTGCATTTGAAATGATCAATGAGATCAGAAGACAATTTAGAGAAATTCCAGGATTAATGGAGGGTACAGCTGATCCAGATTCTGAAAAATGTGTCCAAATTGCTACCGAAGCAGCTCTTAAAAAAATGATGCTACCTGGAGTTATAGCTGTTGCCATGCCTGCAGTGGTTGGCTTTGGTCTAGGTGCAATTGCTCTTGGAGGAATGCTTGCTGGAGGTCTTTTAGGTTGCGTAGCTTTAGCTCTATTTATGGCTAATGCTGGTGGAGCCTGGGATAACGCTAAGAAATATGTAGAAAAAGGCAACCTAGGTGGAAAAGGTTCCGATACTCATTCTGCTGTAGTAGTAGGAGATACTGTTGGAGATCCGTTTAAGGATACATCAGGACCCGCAATGAACATTTTAATTAATGTCATGGCAATGGTAAGTCTTGTTATATCTTCACTTTTACCACTTAACGGTATTTTCTTTTAAGAGTCTTAAAACTTATATGATCCAGGGGCTCTTCTCTGGATCATATGTTAAATTATAGAATGCATAAAAATATCCTTATCATTGGTTATGGAGATATTGGAAGCAGGCTAAAATCATATCTTGATGACTGCAAAATCTCTTTATATACTCTGAGTCGAAGCGCTGTAGAGCAAGAAAATGTTTTTTCGTATCAATGGGATTGGCTTTCAGATAAATTATTTGATCTTAAGGATATATCTTTTGATTCAATCATCATCATCCCAAAGCCTAGTGAAAGAAATGAAGATGGTTATATGAACGGCTTTATAAAATCACTCTCTAATATTGAAAAATCATTAGTATTAACGCGATATAAAAAAATTATAGCTATATCTTCTACAAGAGTTTACGGAGCTGATCAAATTGGAATTTTAAACGAAGAAATTACTCCCAAGCCCACAGATTATAGAGGGACTATTATTAAAGAATATGAGGAGCTATTGAAATCTTTTTTTGGGAATAAGTTAACTATTTTAAGATTCTCAGGCTTGTATGACGAGAGATCTATAAAACAACCTTTCAATAAATTACATAGAAATAATGCAGCCAAAGCTATTAAATTTTTTATTGACACCAATAAACAATCATTAGACTCAAATACCTTCAATTGCTCTGAAGACATGAATTTAATACTTTCCGAGAGATGTATTGATAATTCAAAATTAAAGAGTTTCGGGCTGCTATTTAAACAATTTACCTAGCACTTCAACATCAAGACAAATACAATAAACATATGACAAATAGCATGACAGGTTTTGGATCTTCAAGGTATTCTGAGAAGGAAATAGAGATTTATTGTGAAATTAAAACAGTTAATCATAGATTTCTTGAGGTATCAACAAAGCCTAATGACCTTAACAATCAGCTGGATGTCTTTGTAAGAAACTCTCTATCAAAGAAATTACAAAGAGGAAGCGTTGATGTTAGATTTAGATTAAATTTTCCTTCTACAAATTATTATAGCGTTAATAAGGCCTCATTAAAGAACCTGATGGATTCTATAAAAGATATCCCAAATATCAATACTGACAATATTAATTTTTCTGATATTAAGGACATGCCTGGCATTGTTCAGTCAGAAAATAAGATATCCATTGACCAAAAACTAATAAAAAAAGTTTTTATTGAATCCTTAAATCAACTTCTGTCTAGTAGACTATCAGAAGGTTCAAAAATTAAAAAAATCTTTTTATCAAAGATCAGTAATATTGAAAAAAGTACATCAAAATTATCGAAGCTTAATAAAGACTTAACTAAAAAACGATCTGACAATCTAAGAAGAAAAATTCAAAATCTTACTAAGAGTTTAGATAGTTCTAGATTAGAACAAGAGGTCGCTATATTAGTTTTAAAGCATGATGTTGCAGAGGAAATAGAAAGAATTAATTTTCACTCTGTCTCACTAAGAAAAGAACTCTCCAGCTCAAAATCAAGCGGGAAAAAGATTGATTTTATCCTTCAAGAGTTGTTTAGAGAAACGAGTACTTTATCTGTAAAATTGGATGAACCAAAATATAAACAAATCGCATTAGATATGAAACTTTCTGTAGAAGAAATGCGAGAACAGGCACAAAATATTGAATAACAAAGAAAAAGGTAAGTTATACGTTATATCCGCTCCATCTGGAGCAGGGAAATCCTCTTTGATTAGCTATATTACTCAATCATTTGACAATGTAGAGCTCTCTATCTCTGCTACAACAAGATCGCCTCGTGCTGGAGAGGAGAATGGTAAGCATTATTTCTTTATGACCAATGATGAGTTTAATTCTCTAAAAAAAGATAAACAGGCATTTATTGAAAATGCTGAAGTTCATGACCATCAATACGGGACACCAAGATCTTATATTGAATATAGAGTTAATCATGGAATAAACATTATTTTAGATATTGATGTTCAGGGCTTTAAACAAATTCAAAGAGCTGGCATAGAAAATACTTCTATTTTTATAGTTCCACCAAGCATGGCTGAGCTCAAATCTAGATTAGTTAAAAGGGGGCTAGATTCTAAAGAGGTTATCGATAAGAGACTTGATAATGCAATAAACGAGCTAGAACACGCTAAAGACTTTGACTATAAGATTTTGAATGATGATTTTGATTCAGCTTGTAAAGCCCTTTCTGCTATCATAATTGATGGAGATGTAACCTCCCAGGACGATAATAATGAAAAAATCTTAAGAGATTTGTTGTCTTAATGGGTGGTTAGCCCTTAGAATACACGCCCTAGGAGAAATTATATGGCTAGAATTACAGTTGAAGATTGTTTAGAGAAAATACCAAGTAGATTTGATCTAATTATTATGGCTTCAAAAAGAGCTCGTCAGCTTGCTACTACAAGCAGAGACCCTCTTGTTGAATGGGATAATGATAAACCAACCCTTGTTGCTTTAAGAGAAATTGAAGCGGGACTATTAGATAAAGAAACTCTAGAGAGAACTTTAGAAGAAGATGTCTTGTTAGATGAATTTGCAGTTCCAGGCAACCAAGAAACAGATACTATTGGTTAGATGAATTTCGGAGAGCTATTTTGAATAAAAAGGTTCTCCAAGCTCATTTATTGAAGGACTTTGCTGACAGTGAACTCCTAAAAATCCCCAATCCTACCTATAAAGCTACCAAATCCTACCTTAACGGCAAAGAACTCAAGAAAATTCAATTAGCTTACAATTTTGCTTTCCATGCTCATGATGGGCAATTGAGAAAAGACGGAACTCCTTATATCTCTCATCCAGTAGCCGTATCTAATATTTTGCTTGAACTTAAAATGGATGCTGATTCTATTTGTGCAGCCTTAATGCATGATGTTCTAGAAGACTGCGATGTACATAAAAATAATCTAGTTAAGCTATTTGGGAACGATGTTGCCAATATAGTAGATGGAGTCAGTAAGTTAAGTAATCTGAATATTACTGATAGATTAGAGAGAGATGCGAATAACCTGCAAAAAATGGCTTTAGCTATGGCCCGTGATGTAAGAGTGATTTTAGTTAAGCTTTGCGACCGTTTGCATAATATGAGAACAATAGAAAATCTTCCAAGAGCTAAGCAAATCATAAAATCAAAAGAAACTCTTGAGCTATATGGCCCTCTTGCGCTTAGGGTTGGTATGCAGGATATCAGAGCTGAACTTGAAGACATATCATTTAGATGTTTACATCCACTTAGAGCAGAAATGCTTGAAAATGCTATAAAAAGTTCAAGTGGAGGAAGGAAGAAGATAGTTGAGAAGATAAGGAAGGAACTCAAATCACATCTTCAGACAAATGAAATAGAAAACGCAGCTGTAAAGGGAAGAGAAAAGAATTTATACAGCATCTACAATAAAATTAAAACAAAACACAAACCTTTCTCAGAGATACTCGATGTATATGGATTTAGGATTTTGGTTGATTCTACCGACGATTGTTACAGAGCATTAGGTATTATCCATAATTATTTTTCACCTATTGAAAATAAGTTTAAGGACTACATTGCAATTCCTAAATCAAATGGCTATCAGGCTCTTCATACCAGTTTACTGGCTTTAAATGCTTTTCCAATAGAAGTTCAGATCCAAACTAGAAGTATGTGGGCTACTGCAAATGAAGGTATAGCAGCACATTGGGGCTATAAGACCAAAGATTCTAGTCATGGAGTCGAACTAAGGGCTAGTAGATGGTTATCAGGATTAATAGACTCCCAAAAAAAGTCTGCAAACTCTTCTGATTTTGCGGAAGGTATTAAAATTGACTTAGACTCAGATGAGGTATATTTATTTTCTCCAAAAGGGCATATTTATAGCCTGAAAACAGGAGCTACCCCAATAGATTTTGCATATGAAGTTCATACAGATTTAGGTGATAGCATAATTGGTTGCAAGGTAAACAGGAGAGATGCCCCTTTAAATATTGAACTTGAGAGTGGGCAGACTGTAGAGATAATAATCGCTAAATCAAAAGTTGAAGCTAATCCTGCATGGTTAAATTTCGTTGTTAGTAGCAAAGCAAGAAATGGAATTAGGCATAGACTTCAAAGTCAAAAAATATCTGCAGCAAGAAAGGCAGGAAAGGTTATGTTGGAGTCCGAATTAAAAAGATCAGGCGTAAGTCTCTCAGATATTAAAGCTAGCTCTCTAAGAACTATATTGGATTCTATCGGGGTAACTTCACTTACTAAATTATTAACAGAACTTGGCTCAGGAAAGAGAACAGGAAACATTATTGCTGAGAGGTTTTATTCAGGCCTACAAATTAGAAAAAGAGCAGGTACCCAAGGCTCCAACCCTTTAACAATTTTAGATAATCATATAGAGGGTGTTTCTATTGTATTTGCAAAGTGTTGTATGCCTATCTATGGAGACCAAGCCATTGCACATTCTGATACCGAAAGAGGTATCGTCATTCATCATCAAAAATGTAAGCAGGTAGCCCCATTTGCAAACAAAGACCAAAGATATATGCCTGCTATATGGGGCCCAAATAAAAAAGAATATATTTATAAAGTTAAGTTAAGCATAACCACTGAAAATAAAATTGGAGTCCTGTCTGATATTATCTCAATTTTTACTAGAGCAGGCCTTAATGTTGATGCAGTAATTACAAAAATAATTGATCAGAATTTTACAGGCATTGAAATGGACATACAGGTTAAAAGCTCTGCTGAATTAGAAGTGGTTATGCAGAAAGTTAGGTCAAAAAAGACTACTTCTAGCTGCAAAAGACTGATAAATGAAAAATGATTAAACGATTTATTGTTTATTATGTACAATTCTTTTGTTGCCAAATTTAATGTTCTCAAAGGAGATAAACAGCATGACTAAAGAGATTATTTTTACAGAGAAAGCTCCAAAAGCAATTGGGCCATACTCTCAAGCTGTTAAAGCTGGTGGATTTTTATTTGTATCTGGTCAGATACCAATTAACCCAGAAAGCGGAAATTTAATGATTGCTTCAATAGAAGAGCAAGCAAACCAAGTGATATTAAATCTTAAAAGTATTTGTGAAGCCGCAGGCTCCGGACTTGAGGATATTGTCAAACTCACTATCTATCTAACAGATCTTGGAAATTTTGCTAAAGTTAATGAGGCTATGCTTGAGCATTTTCCTGAGCCTTATCCAGCAAGAGCTACCGTCGAGGTATCAGCCTTGCCTCTTGGAGTTAACGTAGAAATGGATGCAATAGTCATATCCCATGAGTAATAATTTATTATCAATTAGCGATCTAACTAAAAAAGAAACCCTAGATCTAATTGAGTTTGCTAGTAACTTTAAAAATGAAGATGGATCTTTTAGAAAAGAAGATTTATTTCCCGATAAAACAGTTGCCAATATTTTTTGCGAACC
>Ga0209712_10005016_pt1 | contig 10421 bp, 8 predicted proteins | sample ArcOceMetagenome_FD_187443 | JGI IMG/M metagenome (GOLD analysis project Ga0209712, IMG submission 187443) | Marine eukaryotic phytoplankton communities from Arctic Ocean - Arctic Ocean - Greenland ARC118M Metagenome (SPAdes) (version 2) | ecosystem: Environmental > Aquatic > Marine > Oceanic... | reverse complement strand
AATAAGATTCATCAATGCCAACGTTTTATCACAGAGTTAAGAAAAAACCATAATGCCAAACGTGTATTTGACCTGATGCAAGTAAAAATATTACAAGCAAGAAATAAACATCAAAAGGCACTGAGTTATTTCGAACAACACTTCACAAACGCAACTGGCCAAGAAGTAAAGAAAGTTGCGGTCATGCTTTATCTTCAAAACGGTCAAAAAAAACGCGCGTTAGGTTTAGTGAATGAATTAATTGAACTTGTGCCAGGCAATTTGGCTTACCAACTATTAAAAGTCGAAGTGCTCATAAGGTTACAACAATTTCAAGATGCGCAAAAAATTAACAGCATAGTATTAGCGGCTAACTTAGATATATTTTCTGCCAAATATAACCAAGCAAATCTGTATTATTTAAAAAAAGAATACCAACAAGCACATACCTATGCTGAAAACCTTCTTAAAGAAAATGCTTATAGTTTTAGGCTATATGTATTACAGGGAAATATTTTACTAAGCTTGGGAAAACTTGAAAAAGCAAAAGACAAATTTACTTCGGCTAAGTTATTCAACAGAGAAAATGTTATTCCTTATGAAAAAATAATCAGCATTTATCAGACATTGAAAGATTTCCCTTCTGCTCTAAAAGAATTAGACCGCTTGCAAAAAAGTCATTTTTTAGATCCTAAATATATTCTATTAAGAGCCAACATATACATTCAACAACATGCCCTAGAGCAAGCCGCAGAACAGTATGTAAAGCTATATATTATTTGGAGTAAGGCTGAGGATCATCAACAGTTACTTTATCTAGGGCAACAACAACGCATTGCTAAAATTTATGATGATGCTGAAACAACCCTTTTACGGGCATTAGAATTGTTACCCAATTATCTCTATGCAAAAATCGAGTTAATGCGTTTGTATATCAATATAGGGGAAATAACCAAGGCTGAAGCGATAATATCAAGCCTTCCTCAAAAAATTCAGAAAAACTCTAACATACAAGTTATTTTAGGGGATGTTGCGCAAACAAAAAACCAATTAGAATCAGCCCAGGTTCACTACCTTACAGCTCTAAACTCAAACAATAACTATCGAGTAGCAGTTATTAAGCTTTATAACTTAGCAAAAGACAAAAACATGGGTACTGATAAATTTGTTAGCACCCTAGAAGGCATCATCGACAAATATCCCACAGCATATTTTCAGCGGCATATTTTAGCGGACTTTTTTTATTACCAAGGAGACACTTTACTCGCTAAACAACACTACTTAGTCCTAGAAAAAGTAGCACAACTGCCTCGAATTGAATATATCTACAATAATTTGGCCAGTATGTTGACTCTCAGTGACCCAAACACAGCGATGAGTTTTATAAACAACGCCCTAGAAATTGATCAATCTAATCCAATATTTATTGATACAAAAGGATGGATATTGACGCAGCAAGGTCAATACATAGAAGGCTTAGATTTATTGAGAGAGGCGTTTTCCATGAACTCTAACCACCCTAGTATTCAATATCATATTGCTTACAACCTAGTTAAATCAGGACAACTTGAAGCCGCAAGACAGGAGCTTAAAAAAGTACTGAGTACCGAGTTACCTTTTGCTGAAAAAGACTTAGCACAAGCATTAATGAATTCAATATAAGCAACGGATATTGAAACTATCATTTGGCATTAATTTATTAAAACAACACAAATGATAACTTTACAACATCAGGTAAAAAAACACTCAGACCGTCGGTTTTTTTTACACTTAATGTAGATTGCAATAAAAAAATGATTAAATACAAGTAGTTAAACAATGGTATTTTTTTTGCATACACAATGTAAGTTAGATTTTATTTAGTAATTTAATATTTGGTGAGTAGTATAATGTTAAAGAAAAAATTATTGGTTACCGCAGTAGCGGGGTTATGTAGCTTATCAACACAGGCGGCGACCGAGTTCAGCTATGATGGTCACTATGTGGAGAGCGAATATGACATAGCCTTTGCTATTGATTATGATCTAGGCAACGGAAAAAAAGCTGAAGGGGGCACATTAGCGTTTTCAACTCACAATGGTAAACAATATCTGTATATTGCGCATCCGTTAGGTTTTAAAGATTTGTCTTATGCAGAGAGCGCTAAGTCAGGTGACTGTAGTAAAACATGTGAACAGGAAGCCAAAACGTCTAAAAAAGAGGCAGAGAGTCAATATAAAGCTGCTAACAGCGTTGACGGCAAATGCAAAAATTCATGTGAAGATGGAAAGAAAGCGGCAGGTAAAGCAGCCGAGCAAGCAATCAAAGATAGTTATACAGCAGGTTCTGGTGATGATGCTAATGATTATTTAGTCGGCTGGGAAGGCTCAAAACAAGAAAACGCAGAAAAAGCGATGAAAAGTGAATACTTCACCCTGTCATTTGCTAGTGACAGTGGTGTCCAAAAGCTAACGTTTGACCCAAAAATACCAGGTCTTACCGACTCAGATAAAATTGAAAGAGAGAGAAAGGGAGTTGAAGAGAATAAAGTCAACGATGTTAAGCTTTCCTTAAACACTGATACCTCCCCCCCCAATCAAATCGCAGTTACAGACAACGGCCTATCAATTTCTTTCTTATCTACTTTGAATTATAACGCCAGTTTATTAAACGATGGAGACTTTTTTGGTTCGCTAGGAGACTTTTATGACCGGTCACCTAAAACAGTCAAATGTGGTAATGGGTCTACCAGCGATGAGACTAATAGTGCAGAGGCATGCTATGAACTTGCTGTTGAATCAAGAAACGATATTTTTACCGACGAAAAGACTTGGGATTTCAACTTCGGAATTGAAGTAGAGATTTCCGGTAACTTATTTGGTGATGGATTTGATATTACGAGTCTATTACCCAAAAATTTTGGGGTTAACAATGATGTAGATACCCCTGAAGCTGGTAATGGTTTCGTGCTGGTATCATTAGATGACTTACACGCTTCAAATCCTAAGGTCCCGTGTAATGATGATGATGGGGACGGTATAGGAGGCAATGAAAAGACGCCTTGTAATGTGACTATCACCAAAAAACCACCTGGAAGTGTTACTACCCCCGTCCCTGAACCTTCAGCATTAGCTTTAATAGGCCTAGGAATAATGGGTATTTGGTATAGACGTAGAAAAACAGCTTAATGGCAATTAACACCTAAATAATAAACTCGCCAATTGGCGAGTTTATTAGCTTGGTACACTAATCAAAAGAAACATATAAAAGGTTATTTCAGCAGTGCCAATAATTCCTTGGTTTTCTGTTCCATTAAAACAATATCGGCTCTGGACTCAACGTTAAGTCTAACCACTGGTTCGGTGTTCGATTTGCGTAAGTTAAAGCGCCAATCTTCAAACTCCAAGCCAATACCATCGGTGTAATCCACCAAAGTTGCACTGGATTCATATTTATCCAGTACAGCTTTAATGGACGCGTCAGGGTCCACCAGAGTTCTGTTGATTTCACCTGAAGAGGGAAAAGCAGCAATACGCTCTTTAACTAACTGGGATAAAGGTTGTTGTGTGGTACACAACAATTCTGTAACCAATAACCATGGGATCATGCCAGAATCACAATAAGCAAAATCACGGAAATAATGGTGCGCACTCATTTCCCCCCCATAAATCGCATCATCTGCGCGCATCCGTTCTTTAATAAAAGCATGGCCGGTTTTACTTTTAATGGGATTACCGCCCGCTTTTAGAACAATATCTTCGGTATTCCAATACACCCTTGGGTCATAAATGATTTTTGAGCCGGGTTTTTTATCTAAAAAGGCTTTCGCTAATAAACCCACAATATAATAACCTTCGACAAAATCCCCTTTTTCGTCGAACAAGAAACAACGATCGAAATCCCCATCCCACGCAATACCCATATTCGCTGAATGTGCAATCACCGCATTCGCGGTATCTGCCCTACTCTCTAATAGTAAAGGGTTAGGAATACCGTTTGGAAACGTGCCATCGGGTTGATGATGCACTTTAATAAACTCAATGGGCACATTGGCCGCTTCTAGCGCACTTTGAATAGCATCTAATGCATCACCGGCGGCACCATTACCTGCATTAACCACCAACTTTATGGGAGTAATGTTAGCAGTATCAATATAGGACAACATATGGGCGACATAAGGTTGCATATTGTCTAAGACACTATATTGCCCTGTGGCAGCAAGTTTGGTTACATCAACCGACGCCTGCCCTTGAATAAACCTTTGTTCACTGACCAAACCATTGGAGTAAAATTCGAGCCTTATTTTTACTTCATCAACAGCATAAGTTTCGGCCATATCACGGATAGCAAACAAGCCCGTATCGCCACTGACGGGTCTAGAGTCAGTTTTAACTAATTTCATGCCATTATAATCAATGGGATTATGACTGGCGGTGACTTCGATACCACCATCAACGTTTAGGTGCTTAGTGGCAAAATAAATTTCCTCAGTGCCTGTCATACCTAAATCGGTTACGGTCGCACCACCGTCGATAAGCCCTGCTGCTAGCGCCAATTTAAGCGGCTGTGAGGTTAATCGAATATCACCGCCCACTACCACAGTTTTTGCTTGCATATACTGGGCGAAGGCTTTACCAATCCGATAGGCAACGGGTTCGTCAAGTTGTTCGATTAATTTACCGCGTATATCATACGCTTTAAAACATGTGATTTTCATACATTTTCTTATTTTGAATTCAATATCAACTGCGCCTATTTGGCTTCTAAACGTCCGTAACGGTCGGAGAAACGTATAATATCATCCTCACCTAAGTAGGTACCTGATTGCACTTCTATCAACTCCAAAGGAATTTTCCCAGGATTTTCAAGCGCATGTATTACACCTATTGGAATATACGTTGATTGATTCTCTGATAACAATAAAGTCTGTTCACCATTGGTGACTTTTGCCGTGCCTGAGACCACTATCCAATGCTCAGCTCTATGATGATGCATTTGCACTGAGAGCTTTTCACCAGGTTTTACCGTGATGCGTTTGACTTGAAAACGCTCTCCGTTATCAATAGAGTCATAACTGCCCCAAGGTCTAAACACTTCGCGATGGAATTCCCACTCAGGGCGATGTTCTGCTTTGAGTTGATTCACCACATTCTTAATGTCTTGCACTTTATCTTTGTGTGCCACCAACACCGCATCTTTGGTTTCAACCACCACCACATCATCTAATCCAACTACAGAGATAAGGCGTTGTTCTGAATTGATATAACTATTAGTGACGCCATCAAGAATAGCATCGCCAATGACCACGTTATTTTGTGCATCTTTATGCTTGGCCGTTTCCCATAGTGAAGACCAACTACCCACATCACTCCAACCTGCGTCAAGCGGCACGACACAGGCAGAATCTGTTTTCTCCATCACTGCATAATCGATGGAATCATCGGGGCAAGCAACAAATACTTCAGCATCGACTCGCACAAATTCCAAATCAATGGATTCAGAAGCAATGGCCTGCTTACATATTGCCAGCATGTCAGGTGCATACTTTTCTAGCTCTTGTAAGTAACGACTGGCTTTAAACATAAACATGCCACTGTTCCAATAAAACTCACCTGAGTCGACATATTGTTGTGCCGTAGCTAAATCAGGCTTTTCAACAAACTTAGCCACATCAAAACCCACATCGACACCCTTGACCTGGTCACCACGCTTGATATAACCATAACCTGTATGCGCTAAGTCTGGGACTATACCAAAGGTCACTAGTTTGCCTTGATTGGCTAAAGCCTCTGCTTGCGTAATTACTTTATGAAATTCAGGTGCATCATTAATAAGATGGTCAGCAGCTAAAATAAGTAGAATAGGATCTTCACCATTTAGAGAAGCATGCAAAGCAGCCAAAGCAATAGCTGGTGCGGTATTGCGCCCCATAGGCTCTAGTAATATGCCACCGTGTTGGATATCTTGTTGACGAAGCTGCTCTGCCACCAAAAAGCGATGAGCATCATTACAAATGACTATTGGTTGGTCAGCATTTGTGCCTTCTAATCTTGCAATGGTGTCTTGCAACATAGTTAAGTCACTGGTCAGACTTAAAAACTGCTTAGGTAAAGCCGCTCTCGATTTAGGCCATAAACGGCTACCACTTCCACCAGCTAAAACAACAGGTTTCATCACACATTCCTTTTTGATTATTCTGAAATTGTTACCGCAACAAAATTGCTGTGAATACTCCCTAAGAGTATTAAAACTTGGTTAGATATTCAATATAAGAACTCAAAAGCAGTCCTAAACTTAATAATTCAATTAAAGTATGATTGAAAAAGATAAGCTTCTTCATTGGGTTATTAACCATGCCACTGATATAATCTTTATGAAAAAATTTATTGATGTGAGTTTATGGATCAGAAACAAGTAACAGATCAACGTTTTGGTGGCACCCAACGTTTGTATGGAATATCAGGGACAGATGTTTTACGCCAATCACATGTATGTGTGGTTGGTATTGGGGGCGTAGGTTCTTGGGTGGCCGAAGGGTTAGCCAGAACTGCACTTGGCCAAATAACTCTGATTGACTTGGATGACATCTGTGTCACTAATACCAACAGACAAATCCATGCCCTTCGGGATACGGTAGGTGTAGCAAAAGTCGAAGCCATGGCTCAGAGAATTATGCAAATAAACCCAGCCTGTCAGGTCCGTCAGATTGAGGACTTTGTCACGCCAGATAACGTTTCAGAATTACTAAATTCCACATATGATTACGTTGTGGACGCCACAGATAGTATAAAAGCTAAAGCGGCCATGGTAGCCCATTGTAAACGTAATAAGATCCCCATCATTACTATTGGTGGGGCTGGCGGGCAGATTGATCCCACCCAAATTGCAGTGACTGATCTCAGTAAAACCATCCAAGACCCTTTGGCGGCAAAATTACGTTCCGAACTTCGAAGATTTTATAATTTTAGTACTAACGCCAGACGACGTTTTGGCATTGATTGTGTTTACTCCACCGAACAACTTCGTTACCCACAAGCTGACGGTAGTGTTTGCTCGAAAAAAAGCCTCACAGATGGTAGTGTCAAGTTAGACTGTAATAATGGTTTGGGAGCAGCAGTAGCGGTGACCGCTACCTTTGGCCTTGTGGCTTGTTCAAGAGTGATAGAAAAGTTAATCAGTAAATATAATAATCAATTTGAAAACTCTAGCTCGTCGTTTTAAACTTTTTATAATCGATAAACAAGGCTACACCTAACCAAATACTGACCGCTATGGCTAAAAACCAGGTGTTTTCTGCCATCTGCATAACTTGCTCACTTAATACTGACGTCCCCCAGATAAGCAACAAGTAATAAGGTAAGTTAAGCAGCCCAGCCCACAATACCACCTTTGCTGATTTGTGATTTGCACCTTGGCTAAACATATAAAATGCTAAAGAATTGATGTGTATCATAGCCACTAACAATTTTTTTACTGATAAATTGGCATGATGTTTCTTTACATCACCAAGCTTTCTGCCTAAGAAATAGTTAATGCATGAACCTAATGTTGCCGCTACCACCATAGCTAAAGTTAAAAAAAGTATATCCTGAGGCTGGGGTTTAGATAAAACAACCAACACCACAGCAAAAAACTGTCCAGGGAAGTAGAAACCAACATAGACAATAGACTCCAACAAAATGATGAACAAAATAAGTAAATAGAAGTAGTCATTAAAACGTGTTTGCAAGCTCTTCAATAGGTCTAAACCTGAAGGGATCACCTCGTACGTTACTAAAAAAGATAACAGACACAACGCGATGAGTGCTGATAATGGTAAAACAAAAGAATACTTCAAAAATATAACACCTATGTTTTCATGCATGATTTTTACGAAAAAAACAGCCGACAGATCAACTAAAATAATCAAGGTTACTTCAAAAAAATTATTTCTAATCGACAAATCATCTTATAAGCAACACAATAGAGCTATTAAAGACCAATAGAGACAGAATATGCAAATGACATCGGCAGAACTGACAGATTTAATGATAGACAGCTCGCAGAACGCGGTAACCACCACCGAAGAAGAGTTCAATCTTACCTTGGATGGCTCTGAGCAAAGCATTGATCTGGTGGATGATGTAATTTTAAGCTGGTTAGGCCGATATAAAGATCAAGTACTAGAAGAAAACGCTGTATTTACCATTTGTAATATATATGGAGCTTACATAGGCGAGATTTTTCGCAATAAAGTGGGTGGCAACTGGGCTTATGATGAATCCGATCCTAGCGCACCTTATGTAGTGTTGAATTATGCAGGCAACACTTATGCATTTGCTGGTATTTGTTACCAACGTTTAGTCAATGATAGCAAAATAAGTGTCAAAAGTTATTTCGACCAAGCACTAGCCAACAATCTGCATTAAGCCCTAAAGTTTTAAGTCAATGGTTTGGCTTCTGGCGCTATCTGAATAGATTTTTTCCAATCCATTAACATCATTTGAGTGTGTTTATCTTTTACCAAAAAGTAGAAAGTCAGGGAATCAAGAAGCAATGTAAAAGCAATTAACCATGAGAATTGCCAATGTCCTATTTTCGCCAACATAATATGTAAACCTAAATCAGCTAATACAGAAAAAATTAATAATGGTTTGATACAAGAAAATATCCAACACCTATCTGCTTTCCAAATTTTTTCTCTAAATCCCAAAAGAAGTAACGCCAGAAAAGCGGGAAAGGCAATGGCGAGGTTAATATAGAGATATTGTTTTTCAGGATACAATAGCGCCAACAACTGGTCGCCATTTTCTCTCACTGAAACCGAGCCAATTAATATCATCAAACTTCTGGATAAAAACGCGATACACACATATAAAGCTACAGCAGGCTTTACTCTTCCAGCATCATCGTAATATTTAAGAGGGAGTAACAGTTTCATTGTGAGAGGTTTATAAACTCATTGATGGCAGAAATAAAATTTATCATGCTTTACGCAAAACACTCCGAATTTCAGCTAAAACATCATCGACATCAGATAGACTGTTAGCTGAACGGTATACATGCATACTAGAGTGAATTTCAACCGTTTTTTCACTGTCTACCCTTACCCTTAAATCGTCTAGAGCTCTTTGAAATCTTGATAATAGTTCATTGGCTACCAACTCTTCAATATTCACCAAACAAACTATAAATTGATCGGCACCAACACGCCCAACGATATCTTTTTCTCTGGTTACCTGCTTTAGACAATCAGCGACTTGTTTCAGAGCCAGTTCACCCGCCTTGTGACCATATTTAACATTAACGGAAGTAAAGTTATTAACATCGAATAATGCCAGTAAGTTAACCTTGGTATCTTTGGGTACTTTTACCTTTTTAATTATTGCTAATACCGAGGGTTCATTAGACAGCCCTGTAATAGGGTCAGAGGCTAACTTGCGAAGATAACCTCTGACCCAAAATAGATATCCCAGAACTATTAAACCTAAAATGATGATACATGCTAATAAAATGACTTGTAAACGCTGCTCTTTAGCGTTGGCTGAACTGGTTTCTAAGCCCATAATCTCATGGTTAAAATTGGCCACCCCCAGAACACGAGCTGATGCCTGTTGTTTTTTTATCTTCTCTAGCGAGATGGAAGAGTAGTTGTCAAAACTAAGTTGCGCCGCTTCAACATTTCCCAAAAACAAGTTAGCTTTCACTAAAAAAGCAATATAATAAAGATGTTTAGACAACCTAGCAGGCATAGCTAAAGTTGAAGAGTTTTGTTTTTGTAAAAAGTCATTAACGCATGCTTTGTCTTCATCATATAAACACAGCGAAGCAACATACAATTCATATAAAATCTGCATAGTCTGGTTAGACGTTTGCTTTAGGAATACATCCCAACTCCGCAAACTCTTACGTAAAGACTCATAATCGTTTGTACGATATGCTTGGCGACTTTGGGCAAAGTGAAACAAGCTGTTACTCAAGGGTGTGTTAACTGTCAAGTTGCGCTTACCTAACTCATCAATCATCAATTTTGCTTTCTTATAGTCACCACTGCCAGAATGAGCGGTAATAATACTGATTAAAGTATTAAGTTGATGCTTCTCTTCATATACTTTTAAACCAATCTGGTAAGATTTTTGATACTCATCTGCAGCAAGTGACCGTTGACCAATAGAACTATATAATAAGCCAATATTATTATGAATATGCGCCAGCGCCTTCTGATCATCCTTCAATAAGTTGGATTTGAGTAATAAAAATAAACGCCCAAGTTTGACGCCAACATTATCAATATTCTCACAAACAGTGATAAGGCCTAACTGAGAGCTTAAATAAATGTCATTAAATTTATTCTTAGCCAGTTGCTCAGACTTGCGATAAAAGTCACATTTTTCTGGCTTTTCTTGCACATCAAAAATAAAGCCTAATTGGTAATGCACATTGGCATAACTCTGAGAGTTTTTGTCCATCAGAGGATATGACAG
>Ga0209712_10005015_pt1 | contig 10421 bp, 16 predicted proteins | sample ArcOceMetagenome_FD_187443 | JGI IMG/M metagenome (GOLD analysis project Ga0209712, IMG submission 187443) | Marine eukaryotic phytoplankton communities from Arctic Ocean - Arctic Ocean - Greenland ARC118M Metagenome (SPAdes) (version 2) | ecosystem: Environmental > Aquatic > Marine > Oceanic... | reverse complement strand
CACCCTTGTTGATGTTTCAGAAAAAGCTTTGGGACCAGTCAAAGAAGCAATTCTTCCACTCTAAAGTAAAGAAGCCGCCAACATCAAGGATAGACTTAGAAAATTCGAGATCAAAGTTGCTGAATTCAGAATGGACTTCCAAGCTAACTTACCATATAACTTACAACAAACATCCACGGAGATCATAGCCACATCTTATGAATCCATTAGCAACTACTATTCTAAAGTTCAAGAGATCGAGGATGAAGCCAAGGAGCTCAACAATCTTGAGACACTTTTCGATATGTAGAAATCAACCTACAAACAATTGAAAGACTGCAAAAACGAGCTCATCAGCTTAAAGCAAATGTGGGATCTCATTGCTCTTATCGATTACCAATTTGACCAATGGAAGGAAACTCTTTGGGCCAAAATCAAGACCGATGATCTCCTTCAACTCGTAGAGAAAATGAGAACAGGTCAATGCAATGCTTAAGCCCCAACCAACAAGGAAATCAAAACCTGGAAATCCTTCACTAGTTTGACAGACAGAGTAAAGAACATGAACACCATTCTTCCATTGGTGTCTCTTCTTAACTCCAAGGACATCTTAGATAGACACTGGAGAAAATTGATGGTTACCACCACTCAAAACATTGATTTCAAATCACCAAAGTTCTGCCTTGATGATCTCATCAAACTTGAGCTCCATAAATTCTCTGAGGAGGTTTAAGAGCTCGTTGATGGAGCTGCCAAAGAAGCCAAGATCGAGACCAAACTTAAGATTATTGTCGAAGTTTGGGAAGGATAATACTTCCAATTCAAAGAATGGAACGAGAACCCAATTCTCGGAGCTATGGATGAAATTGTTGAATTCGTTGAGACTCATTCAATGGAGCTCATGAGCATGATGTCTTCTAAAGATGTCGAAGAATTCAAGGAGAAAGTCATGCATTGGTAAAAAACACTTAAAACCGTTGACTCAGTTATTGGAATCTGGATGAAAACTCAAAGAAACTGGATTAGACTCCAGCCTATTTTCTGTGCCTCAGAGGATATCAGAGCTCAACTTCCAGATGACACCAGAAGATTTGAAGCAATTGACAACCAATTCAGAGACATGATGAGAGAGGCCAGAGATGAGCCATAAGTCATCACTGCTTGCTTATGGGAAGGAAGAGAAGAACTTCTCACCAACTTCTTCGCTGAGATCGAGCTTTGCGAGAAAGCCTTGAACGAATATCTCGAACAAAAGAAGAAGATCTTCGCTAGATTCTATTTCGTCGCTAACTCAGCTCTTCTCGATATTCTTTCCAACGGTAACAACCCAGAGAAAGTTGACGAGTATCTTGGTGATTGCTTCGATGGCCTGTTAAGACTTGAATTCGTTAAAGGACCAGGAATTCCGTATCCATCCAAGAGAGCAAAGGGAATGTACTCCAAAGAATTAGAATATGTTCCTTTCAGTGGAGAATTCACGATGGCTGGAGCTGTCGAGAATTATCTCTGTGATCTTGAGAAATGCATGCAAGTTAATCTTAGAGATCAACTTGAGATTGCCAAACAAACCGCTGATAACTGGGAGATCTCAGACAGAAAGAGACATGAGTGGCTTGAAGACTACTGCGCCTAGATCGCTCTTCTTGCTACATAAGTTATGTGGACTGAAGAAACTATCAGAGCTTTCGATGAACTCGATGGAGGAAGTGAGACTGCTATGAAAGAACACGCCACTCAAATCAAAGGAAGAATCAAGGATCTTATTAACTGTGTTAGAAGACCTCTTACCAAAGATTTAAGAGTCAAAATCATCACTATCATTACAATTGATGTACATAGTAGAGATGTAATTGATAAATTCGTTAACGAAAGAATTCAAGATTCAGGTCTCTTCGCTTGGGCTTCTTAACTTAAATTCTACATGGAAAATGAAGGTGGAAAGGTCCCAAAGAGAATTGCTGTTGTCAGGATTTGCGATTGGACTACCCTTTACAACTATGAGTATGTTGGCAACTGCGGAAGATTGGTTATTACACCTCTTACCGATAGATGCTACATTACTCTATCTCAAGCTCTTAATCTTTCAATGGGAGGAGCTCCAGCTGGACCAGCTGGTACTGGTAAGACAGAGACTACTAAGGATCTTGGTAGAGCTCTTGGTCTTCAGGTTGTTGTGTTCAACTGTTCAGATCAAATGAACTATCTTTCCATGGCCTAAATCTTCATGGGACTGTCCCAATCAGGATCTTGGGGATGCTTCGATGAGTTCAATAGAATCAGTATTGATGTGTTGTCTGTGGTAGCCACTCAAGTTAAAGAAGTTCTTGATGCTATCGTAGCAATGAAAATCAACCCAACTAAAAATACATTCTTATTCATGGAAGAAGAAATCGCTCTTAGACTTACTGTCGGATTCTTCATTACAATGAACCCAGGTTACGCTGGAAGAACTGAACTTCCAGAGAATCTTAAAGCCTTGTTCAGAAGTTGTGCTATGGTTGTTCCAGATATCGTTCTGATTTGCGAAAACATGCTCATGTCAGAAGGTTTTGCTACAGCTTATGGACTTTCCAAGAAGTTCATGTGCTTGTATAACCTTGCTAAATCTCTCCTTTCTAAATAAATTCATTATGATTGGGGTCTTAGAGCTGTTAAGTCTGTGCTTAGACAAGCTGGTGGACTTAAGAGAGCTGAACCAGATGTAGATGAGGAAATCCTTCTCATGAGAGGTCTCAGAGATTTCAACTGGCCAAAGATTGTTGTCGAAGATAGACAAATCTTCCTCGGTCTTATCAATGATCTCTTCCCAAGAATTAATGCTCCACCTCAAATCAACGAAGTTCTAGAAGGTAGAATTAGAGATTGCACAAGAACTGCTGGACTTCAGCCAGATGAAAGTTTCGTTCTTAAATGTGTTCAACTTTCTGAAATTCTTGATGTAAGACATTCAGTCTTCATTGTTGGAAGCCCAGGTTGTGCCAAATCTACAATTTGGAAAGTTTTACAAGCCGCTAATAACATTACACCTCTTGATGAGAGCAAACCAAATGGAGCAAAGAACATTACCGTCGAAGCTATTGTCGATCCAAAAGCAGTTTCCTCAGCTGAGCTCTATGGTGATATGAATCCAAAAACCAAAGAATGGAAAGATGGTATTCTTGCTGTCGTCATGAGAGATATGAAGAACAACACTGCTCCATATAAAGATGAATAAACCCAAAAATGGATTGTTCTTGATGGTGATGTTGATCCAGAATGGATTGAAACAATGAACACTGTCATGGATGACAACAAAGTGCTTACACTTGTGTCTCAAGAAAGAATTCCTCTTACTGCCGCAATGAGACTTATGCTTGAGATTTCTCATCTTAAAAATGCTACCCCAGCTACTGTATCAAGAGGTGGTGTACTCTATGTCAATGATGCCGATGTAGGATGGAGACCATACTTCGAATCATGGTTGGCCAAATATAAGTCCGGTAAGAATAAAGATGAAAACGCCTTCAATGTTTTCTCTCTTGCTCTGACTCAATACATTAACGATGCATTCATTGACGAAAACAAAAACAAGAATCATATCGCTCCAGTATGCGAGATGGGCTAGATTGTTTCACTCTGCACAATTATTGATGATCTCTACATGCAACTTCATTCCATCAAAGCCTAAAATGAAATGATGAAAAAATACAGAGAAGACGCAAAGGATGATGAAATCAAATAAATTTATGAGGCCTTCTTCATCTTCGCTGGAATGTGGGCTTACGGTGCTTCTCTTGATGAAGATAAGCTAACCTTCTCTAACCAATGGAAAGGAATGGCTAAAGTTAAGTTCCCAGATGTGGGTCAATGCTTTGATTTCTACTTTGATCCATTAGTTTCCTAATGGGTTCATTGGGACCAACAAACCGCTGAATTTGATAAAAACTATGAAGGACTTTTCTAGAACTTAGTTGTCCCAACAGCTGAAACTGCTAGACAAAGATTCCTCCTTGATCTTCACGTCAAACATCGAAGAGGAATGCTCTATGTCGGTTCTGCTGGAACTGGTAAAACCACCATTATTATGGATTACTTTGCTACACTTGACAAAGATCATACTCTTAATGCTTCCATCAACTTCAATAATTACACCGACTCCAAAGCTCTTTAAGTCGTTATTGAATCCCAAGTTGACAAGAGAGCTGGTAGAACTTTCGGTCCACCACCAAGTAAAACTCTCATCTATTTCATGGACGATCTCAACATGCCATTCCTCGATGTTTATGGAACCCAATCTCCAATCTGCCTTATCAGACAAATCATCGACTACGGTATCATTTATGATAGAGACCATCTTGAAGAGAAGAAATTACTCGTGGATGTGATGTTCACTGCATGCCAGAACCCAAAATCTGGTTCTTTCAACGTTGATCTTAGACTCACAAGACACTTCACTATGGTTTCTTGCTTAACCGCTGAAAAAGAAATATTGTCTACAATCTATCACCAGATCTTAGACAATCATTTCTGCACATTTGATAAAACTATATCAGAATTATCACAAAAAATTATAAATGCAACGATGACAGTATTCTTAGGAATAGCCCTGTCTCCTTAATTCATGCCAACTGCTAAAAAGTTCCATTACCAATTCAATCTTCGAGACTTCTCCAAAGTTGTCCAGAACCTGACCCTTGCTCAACCAGGTCACTATAAACAACAACCACAACTTATCATCAGATTATGGGCACACGAATGCTACAGAGTCTGGCTTGATAGACTCATTTTCGATGAAGATAAAGCTCAGTTCATGATTTACATGACTAATGCTCTTAAAGAATTTGGTGAGAATGGAAAACCTGAAGTCATTTTCGAAGAACCACTTCTTTATACTTCTTACGTATCTGCATGTGAAGGACATGAGTCTTCATATCTCCCAATCAAATCAATGGATCACCTCAAAGAAATTCTTGAGGCCAAACTTGAAGAATACAATGAGGCTGTTGCTTCTATGAATTTGGTTCTGTTTGATCAAGCCATGGAGCATGTTTCCAGAATTGCCAGAATTATCAGCTTACCAGTAGGAAGTGCTCTTCTTGTTGGTGTAGGTGGTTCCGGTAAATAATCCCTTGCCAAACTTTCTGCTTTCATTCTTGGATACGAGGTGATGAGAATTGTTGTAACAACACAATACAACATGAATGATCTCAAAGCTGATATTCAAAATATGTTCTCCAAAGCAGGATGCCTAGGATCTGAAATTCTCTTCATCTTGACTGATGGACAAATCACAAATGACAAATTCCTTGTTTATATCAATGATTTGTTATCATCTGGATGGATCCCAGAGCTTTTTGCCAAAGATGAGCTTGATGAGAAGATTGGAAAAATCAGAAACGAAGCCAAATCAGCTGGATATCAAGATATACCAGATGAGTTATTCGAATTCTTCCTTAATAAAGTGAGAAAGAATCTTCATTTATCTCTTTGCTTCTCACCAGTTGGAGACGCTTTCAGATTCAGAGCTAGAATGTTCCCAGGAGTTATCAACTGTACTTCAATTGATTGGTTCCATGAGTGGCCACTTGATGCCCTCTTAGATGTGTCTTCCAGATTCTTGAATGAGGTTGAATTCCCATCAGATGAAATCAGAGAACAAGTTGGTGCACACATGTCCTATGTTCATCTTTCCATTGGAGAAGCTAACAAAGATTTCCTCGCTTCAGAGAGAAGACATAATTACACCACTCCAACCTCTTTCCTTGAGTTGATTAACTTCTACAAACTCTTGCTATCTAGAGAACAAGGTAAGATTGGAAACCAAGTCAACAGACTTGAAAACGGTCTCGGTATTATGCAGGCTGTAACTGAAAAGGTCGATGACCTTAAAGGTATGCTGGAGCTTAAAATGAAGGATGTCGAAGTTGAGAAAGGAAAGACCGATGATCTTATTGAAATTGTCGGAAAAGAAACCGAAATTGCTGAAGCAGAATCCGCAGCAGCTGCAATCTAACAAGCAGATGTCGAAGAGGTCACTGCCAATGCTAAAGCTGAAAAGGCTGCAGCTGACGCTGAGCTTGCCGAAGCTATCCCAGCAATGGAAAGAGCCACTGAAGCTGTTGATTGCCTTGAAGTTAAATCCATCACAGAGCTCAAAGCTTTCGGTTAACCACCAGATGCTTGCGTAGTTGTTGCAAAAGCTGTTCTCATTCTCAAGTAAGGAGAAAAAAAGAACCATGCCTGGCCAAATGCATAGAAAATGATGGGAAATCCAAAGAAATTCATTGATGATATTAAATCCTTCGATGGTAATAACATTGACGAATGGAAATTAACCATGCTCGAACCAATTCTTAAAGAATCATACTTCAACTTCGAAATCATGAAAGGTAAATCTATTGCTGCAGCATATCTTTGCGGATGGATTGTCAACATCGTTATCTACAACACGATCTACAAGAAAGTGAAGCCACTCAAGGACAAAGCCCAAGAAGCTTAAGACCTCGCAACACTCAAACAAGATGAGCTTGCTGTTGTGGTTGAAAAGGTACGCCTGATCAACGAAAAGGTCGACGGACTGAAGTAACAACTTCAAGATGCTACCGATCAAAAGCAAAAGGTAGTGGATGAAGCACAAGCTTTGGAAGATTCTCTTAATTTAGCTAACAGACTCGTCAATGGACTTGCTGATGAGAATGCTAGATGGAGAACTAATGTTGTCTAATTCAAATCTGATAAGCTTACCATGGTTGGTGATGCATTAGTTTCAGCTGCTTTCGTCTCCTACATTGGACCATTCAACTCTCTGTTTAGAGGAACTCTCTGGAGAGATCAATGGATTCCAGACATGAAAGAAAAGGGGATCCCACAAACTGAAGGTGTAGACCCACTTATGGTTCTAGCCACCAAAGCTGGTTAAGCTCATTGGTAAGCCCAAGGACTTCCAGCTGATAGAGTCTCTCTTGAGAATGCATCAATTGTTGTCTCTTGCAACAGATATCCTCTCCTCATTGATCCACAACTCCAAGGTTAAAAATGGATCAAAGGTAAAGAAGGAAGTGAAATGATTACTATCCAACTTTCCCAAAAGAACTGGTTAAAGAAAGTAGAGATGGCCGTTTCCAACGGTAACATTCTCATGATTGAAGCTCTTGGACAAGATATTGATCCAATTCTTGATCCACTTCTTTCTAGACAATTTGTCAAAAAAGGAAAGTCTTTCACTGTCAAACTTGGTGCTGAAGATGTTGAACTTGCCAATTCATTCAAACTCTATCTTCAAACCAAGCTGATCAATCCTCATTACAAGCCTGAAACTGCAGCTCAGTGCACAATCATTAACTTCATTGTCACAGAGTCAGGTCTTGAGGACCAACTTCTTGCTATGGTTGTCAAGGTCGAGAAGCCAGATCTGGAACAAACTAAAGAAGAACTTGTAAGCAAACAAAATCAATTCATGATCACTTTAGATGGTCTTGAAACAGCTCTTCTCTCATCTCTTTCTGAAGCAGATCCATCTACCATTCTTCAAAACTTCGCTCTTATCGAGTAACTTGAAAACACAAAGAAGACTGCAATTGAAATTAAAGAGCAACAAACAATCGCTTTAGAAACCGAGAGAAAGATTAACATTCTTAGAGAAGTCTACAGAAGAGTTGCAGCTGAAGGTGCAACGTTCTATTTCTTGCTTATCCAACTTTGCATCATCGATAAGATGTACCAGTACTCCCTTGAATCCTTCACTACTTTCTTCTTCAAAGCTATCGAGAAGACAGAATTCAACGAAGACGATGAAATTAGAGTCAGTTCTTTGAGAGATGTCATCAGAATGACCATCTATCAATGGGTTTCCAGAGGTCTCTTCGAGAAACATAAGCTTATTTTCAGAGCTCAATTGACATTCAGACTGATGCAAAAGAAAATTATATCTGTTGATTACACTGAAAAAGAAATGCAATTCTTACTTAGATGCCCAAATAGCTCAACAATTCCAAACCCATTGAAAGAATGGTTACCAGATCTCGCTTGGTACTCATTGACAAAGCTTGGTGAAATCGAAGGATTCGAACAATTTGCTTAGAATGTCGAGAAAGAAGCACCAAACAGATTCAAAGATTGGTACAACGACCTCAATCCAGAAGATGAAAAACTTCCTCTTGAGTGGAAGAAACTTGAGCAATAGCCATTCCAAAAACTCTTGGTTGTCAGATGCTTGAGACCAGACAGAATCACAACTGCAATGGATAACTTCATGAGAAAGGCCCTTCCAAAAGGAGATGAATACGTCGACTGCGATTCAACCTCCAACTTCTTCTAAATCTTGCTCTCTGCTTACCTAGACTCCACCACCATGACTCCAATCTACTTTATCTTATCCCCAGGAGCTAATCCAGTCGTCACTGTCGAGGAACTCGCCAAGAGTCAAGGTGTTGATCTTAAACATGTTCATAAGATTTCTCTTGGACAAGGTCAAGATGTTGTTGCTTTGAACAAACTTGATATTGGACATAAAGAAGGTCATTGGGTAATGCTTTAGAATGTTCATTTGATGCCATTGTTCCTGTTAGAGCTTGAGAAGAAACTTGATGAGTTTGCTGCTGAAGGATCTGCTCCAGGCTTCAGACTTTTCTTGTCTTCTGACCCAGCCAACTCCATTCCAATTGGTCTCCTTGAGAAGAGTATTAAACTTACCAATGAGCCACCATCAGGAGTAAAACAAAACATGAAGAGAGCTTTCACCTTCTTCACCAAAGAATCCTTCGAGGACAAAGATCCAAAGATCAAGACCATTCTTTTCTCTCTATGCTACTTCCATACAGTCATGCTTGAGAGAAGAAAGTTCGGACCAAAAGGATGGAACATGATGTATCCATTCTCCGTTGGTGATCTCAGAGACTCCGCTCTTGTTATGAACAACTATATGGAGACCAACGCTGCCTCAGGAAAGATCCCATGGGATGATCTTAAATATTTGATTGGTCAAATCATGTACGGTGGTCACATTGTTGATGACAGAGATAGAGTTTTCACCATTGCTTTCCTTGATAACTTGATGAACGATGGCCTTCTTGACGAAGCTGAGCTTTTCCCATTCATTGAAGGAAAGAACATCACATTCAAATGCCCAGCACCAAACACTTATGATAAATACATCGAGTACATTGAGACTGAATGCCCACCAGAGACTCCTCTTGCTTTCGGTATGGATCCAAATGCTGAAATTGATTTCAGAACTGGATAGTGCACATCACTTTTCAACATTCTTGTTGAAATCCAACCAAGAGATGGCGCCAGTGGAGGTGGAGGTGGTAACACCATCCAAGAAAAGATCCAAGAATTCATGCACAGAGTTGCCGATGAAGCTTCTCTTGACACCAACAAATTGAACATCGACGATATCAACTCGAAGATCAGTGATGAGCAGAGACAACCATATCAAAACACATTCCTTCAAGAATGTGAATACATGAACGTCCTTATCAAAGTCATCGTTACTTCTCTTGCTGAAATCGAACTTGCATTCAAGGGAGAGCTTACCATGAATGAAAAGATGGAGAACCTCATGAACGCTATCTTCCTTAATAGAGTTCCAGCTAACTGGACTAAATACGGATTCGTATCTACTAGAGTTTTGAGTTCCTGGTTAGATAACCTCAAGTAGAGACTTGACCAATTGAACCTTTGGAAAGATGACCCAGTCACAACTCCAAAATGCACTTTCTTGAACAGACTTTTCAACCCAGAGTCCTTCTTGACTGCTATTCAATAAATCTACTCCAGAGAGAAAGAGACAGAGCTTAACAAGCTTGGAATCCAAACAGATGTCCTTAAGAAGCTCTATTGGGAGGCTGATCTTCCACCATGCAAAGAAGGTGCTTATGTCTTTGGTTTCTAAGTTGAAGGAGCCAGATGGGATGCTGCTATTGGACAACTTGAAGAGTCCAGACCAAAGAAACAATTCTCTGTTGTCCCAGTTGTCAACTGCAGAGCCTACCAAATCCCAGCAACGGTCAAGGTTGATCAAGGTGTTTATCAATGCCCAGTCTACAAGACAGAAAACAGAGGAAACACCTACGTGTTCACAGCCCAGCTCAAGACCAAACTCCCAGCCCAAAAATGGGTTCTTGCTGGTGTCGCCCTGATTCTTGATGTTGAAGGTGTCTCTGACGCTTTCGCACCAGGAAAAGAAATTCCACTCATCTGAGAGAAACTCTGATGAATAAATATTATTATTTATACTTTCGTTTTAAATAATTTTTTAATATTATAAGCTTGTTGTTTATTTACTTGTTATAATTATTCTTCGTCTACCTTCTATTATATTTTAACTTTTCACTTTTCATAAATTATAATCGCTGTCAATATTTATAATCCAGATCACTTAAAATATTATTATACGTCTATATTCAAAATATTATAAATTCATTAATTTTTCTTTATAGCGGGGTTTTGGGGTTTTGGGG
>Ga0209712_10005013_pt1 | contig 10422 bp, 8 predicted proteins | sample ArcOceMetagenome_FD_187443 | JGI IMG/M metagenome (GOLD analysis project Ga0209712, IMG submission 187443) | Marine eukaryotic phytoplankton communities from Arctic Ocean - Arctic Ocean - Greenland ARC118M Metagenome (SPAdes) (version 2) | ecosystem: Environmental > Aquatic > Marine > Oceanic... | reverse complement strand
CTGGATTGAGAGGAGCACCGAGAGCGACTGTTGTAGTCAGGCGGCTGAGCATGGTGTTGCGATGACGGATCAAGGGGGCAGAGGCAAAGGTCTGGGCCAGGCCTAGGAAAGGATGAGTGTTGGATTCGCTATTTCCAAGAAGCTGTAAGAACTGAACCAATGGGCGACAAGCATCCAAGTGCCCATTCTGCAAGATGGCACTGTATACTCGTACCCAGGTGGAGACAGGTGACAGGTCATCGTCCAACAAGAGCACGGCATACTGGTTGGGTATCCACATGGCATTGCGTGTCGTGATGAGCTCTAGGTCTTCCAAGTTTGCGTCACTGATCTCAGGGATGAGCTGTTCCAGGTCAGGCTCGTTTCCTACTTCGCCTTGAATACGATTAGGCATAAAGGTTTGGAATGCATTACCTAGAGTAAACAAATCGAGAGGGAGGTCGACAGTGATCTGGTGACCACCAATGGGTTGGTTGGCAGTGAGGTGCCAATGTCCATCATGAGGTGTAGGATTCCCAATGCGAGTGGGGGAAACTGCAAGGTGATGGAGGACGGTTGCAGTGGGGATGGAATCATTGTCTACCTTTTCGAAGATGAGGAAGCAATGATGACGATCATCCTGTTTGAAATGTGATACGGGATCGAACTCCTCGGTATCCATAGTCGTGTACGTTTGAGTGATAGACTCGGCTGTCGTACACTCATTGTTACTTTCGTCTTGCAACCAGATTAGTAAGGCGTTGTCAGGAATAGGTATAGTAGCTGACATAGTTGTTTCGCTTTTTAACTATTGCTATTGGATATTTGCTGCGGGCTCTTGGTGGCAACGCAGATTAAACAAGACAAATGAATGTAGAGAGTGCAGCTGACGTAATTTTTTATTAAAGCATGACTTGGTCCTACGTATTGTTCGATCCCGTACCAACTAGCAAAACACAATTCACTTTTCACTTTCTAGAAGCTTCTACTCCTGCTCCTACTTAGACTCCTACTACGTCTCTTGGACCTTTCCTTGCTCCTCCGGCTGCCTTTAGCACTCCTTTTGCGGGATCTTGGATTTCTATCTCTACTTTTGCTCCTAGTTCGTCGATTGCTCTTGCCCCCTTCCCTTTTATTCCTGTCAGCCTCAGAGCCTCTGTCCTGAGGTGGCAAGCTACGACTGCAGCTCCTGTCTTCCCTTCCTTGAGCATTGACATCGTCAGCATTTGCTCCACTCGCGCTCGGTTTGCGTTCCCTGTCTCTATCTCTGCGAGAAGAAGTGGGTGCATCTTTTGCGTAGCCAGGACTACTGCTTCTACTACGACTACGACTGTACCTTGACGATCGCCTTGAACCTCTACTTCTTCGACTCCTTCTACTATCTCTATCATAACTGCGGCTCCTCCTGGATCTCCGGCTCCTCTCGATGCTCCTGGATCTACTCCTGGATCTTCCGTAGCCGCGATTGTAACTACGTGATCTACTTCGATGAGGCTTTCTATCGTACTGCCTATCGCGAGAATCATCCTTCCTTCGATAACGTGGAGAAGGGCTTCGACTGTAAGATCTGCCTCTATTCAGGCTGCGGCTCCTTCTGCGTCCATGATCTGGATGCATGCCACCGCGGCCATGATCATATGGTCCCATATCTCCTGGAGGAGGTGGCCCACCAGGTCCAGGACCATAAACATCTCCAGGAGGATACATGTGCCCAGGAGTAGGTCCTCCCATTATTGACATCGGGCCACCTCCTCCGTGTTGAAACCCACCCATATTTGGTGGGCATGTGCAATATCTTGGACTATATTTACACGTGGCGCACTTATCACTTGGAATATTTGTTGCGCCATTACTCTGACTGCTTCTAGCTTGGACACTTGTATTACTTTCCGCAAGCTTTACAACTCGACCGTCTATTTCATGAGGTAGATTTTCAATCAAAATTCTCTGTGCAACAGCTTCCTGCATTGTAACAAATCCAAAGCCGCGAGACTTCCCCGTCTCACGCTCAGTTGGAATGTGACACTCAATCACACTGCTATCTCCATATCGCATTGCAAAGTAATCGTACAGACGATTTGGGACAGTTTGGTAAGATAGGTTTCCAATGTGAAGCTTGATTGCTGGTGGCCCACCTTGCTTCATACGATTATTACGCTGCCTATTCTTTTTCTTATCCTTATCCTTCTCTTTCTTTTCAATATTAGCGCTGTTGTTTTTCTTCTTTGAATCCTCTCCATTGGTCTTCTTGCTAGGTTCCTTCTTAGCATCTTCCTTGATATCATCATTGCCTTCCATTAAAATGATCTCTTCGTCATCTTCAAAAATTTCCTCATCATCAGAAATGACAAAATCTAAGTCCTCCAGTATGGGGACAACCACTTTTTCAAAAGAGCTTTCAGCAACAATGCCATCGATCGATTTTTGCAAGGCCCTCAAGCGACCATCATAAAGAGTAAGGACACAACTATCAGGTGCCAAGGAGTAGTATCGTGTTTCAACTTCCATAGCTGCATTGTAAGCAAATGAGTCGAAGAAGGAATTCCATCCCGTAAAGTTTGATGCTGGTGATTCAGTTGGACTGGCTTCATCGGCATTGCTGTTATAGTCAAGTCCTCCTTCCGTTACTTTCGTCCACAATTCGATATTGTTGAAATGCGCTTTCAGTCCATTACCAACATTTTGAAGCATGCGCTCCAACTTTCTGGTAAACACGAATAGCATATAATTTCTCAACACGTTTTGATGTTGTTTAGACAAAGTGATCTTAGTCTCATTCTCTGCGCCTTCAGTTGAGGCGGCATTGACATACTTTCGAACTGCGTTAGGAGACATGGTCGCCACAACCATTGCCGTTAGTAGCCGAGGATCGTATGTCCCGTTACTGTACGCAGTTGAAATCATCTTCTTTCCATTTCTCAAGCTGCCCCAGAAACTTTGATCAGCTTTCATGGCCTTTTCCAATACTGATAAGCGATCTTCGGTCCACCATGAGTTTACCTGCTCTACATCTGTTGTCTCGTAAACTAGCCCCTTTTCCTCAACCTCTGTTTTGCTGATTGAAACATAATCAGTTGGTTTCAAAGTCCCACCAACACCGTCCTGCAAGGCCCATCCAATCTGAACCGTGTCAGCATTGTTAGCCATTTGAGCAAATCCGTATTGAAGCATTAGATTCTGATTGCTTTCAATATCGTACGTAGTGTAAATCTGAGACCCCTTTTTCACACGCTTTCGAATCGTAATTTTTGCAACGTTATCGTCGTCTTGCCACTCTTCATCGTCATCTTGTACTTTGGGAGACTCCCAATTAATTTGAGCCTCTTCAACTTCATGATTCAACATATCTATTAGTGGTACCATCACACCCAAGTCGTTCCATACGTCCGGTGGGGAGTAGAAAAGTTCTCCCGGCACAACAGTGTGATGTTCAGCGCTCTCTTCTCCGTCGTTCAGATAGCATGTCGATGGCAGTACTCTGGACATGTGTACAGACGCAGCCCACAACCAACGATCCCATGTAAGTAGTTTCGGCGAAAACAATGAAGGAAATCTATACAAAATCCCAGCGTCAACCAACGCAATCAAGTCTGATGAAAAAGTCATAATTTGTGCTGCAATTTCCTGCATAAGTGGTATTCCAGGAATACATGATGCTAAAGTTGCAAGTTCATTACGTTTCCAGCACATTGGCAACGCGACTGATGGAGGTAGAGTCCTAGCATAAGGTGCAAATGACTCTGGAGTGCCTTCTGAAAGCTCCACACGTTCGACACTGTTTGACGCGTCATCTCTTGTAGACGATTGGCCGAAGTCATATTTTGATGCGACTTTAGGATTCTCTTCATCTGCAAAACGCTGTTGTATCAAGAATAGTAGATATGCAGCTCTTGCTGAAATGGCCCCCTTTGGAGCAAGTTTGTAATCCTTTACATCTCCTTCCTCTACCGCCTTGGCTGCCTTTGACAGGGCCAATTCGACTTTTTTTCTCTCCTGCAAAATTTTGACCAGGAGCTGAGTCCCTCCCGCTGATGACATTTTGTTCAAATATGTATCTTGCTTAGCTGCGGTGTGACCAAAGACATCCCAGAAATTAGCTCCGTCTTCTAATGGTTCGCAACACGCCAAAGCAGCCCTACCAGCATCACTGCCCGCGATCAAATCGGGATGCACCATAACTGTCCTAGGAACACTCATCATGGTTTGCCCTTCCTTCATCTCCCTTGTCGTCCGAATCTGACACCCAATCGTCCGATCATATAAGACACGATCCTCGTCCGTGTCCACTAAGCCACATCTCCCCTCTGCCGTAGAAACAGGATTTGAAGGTGCGGAAGTAGGAGGTGGTCCAAGGATCAAAACCGGGGCATTTCTAGTCCCATCCGTCGCTTCGCCATTTACAATACATACAGCAGAGTGCACTTTGCATCCTGCATTTTGCACCCATTTGCGGAAAGAGGAGAGGCGGGAGGAGAGGGCCTGATGCCCACCCTCTTCTCCCATTATCTGTTCATATGTTATAAAATCAGCATCTATTGAAGATCCACTTGTGTTTGAGGTGGATCGACGGTTGACCATGTTGTAGCGAACGAAGCTGTGCGTATGTTGAATGTATTTGTGTTCAAACTAGAGCTAGCTTGTGGTTTCGGTTTTTGTGTTTTGTGGTGTCGAAAAAAGAAAATAATTATACGTTGGTCGTGTGCGGCAAACGCAATTTTCGGATTCAGGACGGATGAAGGATGTGTATTCTTTTTGGACTTAGTGAATCGTAACTGCTGCAACAGGGAGGGAGTAAAAAATATGTTAGCAGCGTTGTTATTAGATAGGATTTACTGTTTAACACCGCGGCACGCTTAAAATTACTTGGCAACAGATCACACTTCCAACTTGAACACTGATGCGTGTCTTTCTTTCGTCTTCCTGTCTGTGTGTGTTGGGAAATAATGATTGTATTTATGAAAAGAGATAAAGATGAGGATGAAAAAGAAAGAGAAAGATTGACGTTTGTGTCAGTGTTATCTTTTGGTGAGCGTTTTTTATCAAAAGTATCAAACGGAACAACAAACAACAGCTCATGTTCACAGGTCGACAGGCGACGGGCGACAGGCGACAGGTCCTCCTATCATTGAAATTCTAAAGTACAGGCCTACCAAAGTATGTTGCCTTACATCACCTTAGCACTTCAAGTACTTGGGACTTCGGCACTGTCTATTATTGTAACTCTCTGTGTATTTTCAATTGAATTTTCGAGAAAGAGGAACAAATGCTGTCGTAAAACAGTAACGACATTTGCATTCTTTCACCCTCATTGTTCAGCGGGAGGAGGTGGTGAGAGGGTGCTATGGAAATCCATTGAAGCGCTTGGGCAGCTTCACAGCGACGGGCAACAAATCGAAGTTCTTGTTTATACCTCAGATGATGCTGTAGAAAATTACAGCCACGGTAAGGGCACTTATGAATAATACCTATCCGTACTGTACAGTAATGTTGTAATGTTGCCTCCTTGTCTTTTATTCATGTTATTTCTGACTTCTGGCATTCCAACGAACACGAACATTACTTTCACAGTTGTTTTGCAACAGGTGAAAGACCGTTTCTCGATACAAATACCGCCATCGTTACCATTCAGATTCGTTCACATCCCCAAGAAGAGAGATCCATCTACATTCAAACGGTTGACTCTCGTTGCAGAATCCATTGACACTATCAAATTGGCATGGTATGCTTTGCATCAATTTACTCCCCACGTTTTTGTTGATACAACCGGATGCGCATTTACATTCCTAGTTGCAAAGTTGGCACGTTGTAAGGTTGTAGCCTATGTGCATTATCCAACAGTATCCACAGTGAGTTTCAATTGCATACTGTAGTTTGTTTCGACCATACATGTTGTGATATTACGACGTCTAATGTCAATCATCGTCTTGAATATCTCTACCTGCCGGGATCATGTAAAGGATATGCTCAATTTAGTTTGGGAGAGACGGCCTACTTACAACAATGCATCAGCAGTGACTAGAAGCTCCTTATCAACCTATTTGAAATTAATCTACTACTCCATTTTTGCAATTGCCTACGGACTCGTTGGCAGTCTATCAGATTTGGTGATGGTCAATTCGACATGGACTTATGGACATGTTTCTTTCCTATGGAGATTTGCAAGGAGTAGAATGTACATTGTATATCCACCATGTGATACGGATTCGTTACGAAAGTTGGATTTAAAAGACAGAGAAAACTTGATTTTATCAATTGGGCAATTCCGACCTGAAAAGGATCACGCTCTCCAAATCAAAGCGTTTGCAAAGATGCTATCTCTTGATGGTCATAACAAATTGAAGGATGTCAAGTTGATATTGGTGGGGAGTTGCCGTGGGAAGGCTGACGAAGACCGAGTGAAGGATTTGCGCGAGTTGGCGGAATCGCTGAATGTCACTGAACACATTGAATTCGTATTAAATCAGCCATTCCCAGTGCTCAAAGATTACTTTGGAAGGGCAAGCGTTGGTTTGCATACAATGTGGAACGAACACTTTGGTATTGGTGTAGTAGAAATGATGGCAGCTGGACTAATCACTGTAGCTCATAATTCCGGCGGCCCAAAGGCTGACATAATTGTTCCACACAGCGATGAAAATCTGCCGACTGGCTACTTAGCTAGCACTGAGGAAGAATATGCAAAGGCTATGCTCGATGCATGTATTATGGGACTGGACAACGAGAAAAGCCGTTCTCTGCGTCAAAGTGCTCAAGAATCCTCCGCGCGTTTCTCAGATGACGTTTTCAATGCTTCATTCAAATCATTGATATCAAAGTTGTAATAGAATGAATTAGAGTATACACGCTTTAATAAATGAATTCAAACTTCGCGTTATTTAAAATAAATTATAGAGCCTTTCTATTGATAAGCATCATAGTTTGGCGTCTACCCGTATTTATGCCTCTTTCAAGGAACTAACTGATTGCTCCAGTTGATTTTCATCTGCACCAGTAAATCTATTGAACACGTTTTCCTTGTGAATCAAAATAAATGTAGGAACGCCAGAAATCTGAAGAATAGGTCGAAGCAGAATGGTCAGATATTGATATTCGTTATTTGATTTACTGAAAAAGAATATTCACAACAACAGGATTCGATGCTCACCTCATATTTCGCAGCAGCCTCGGCATTATCATCAATATCTACCTTTCCGAACGCAACTTCAGGGTGATCCTTTGACATCCTTTCATAAACGGGTTTGATCACTTTGCATGGAGGGCACCATGAAGCCGTGAAATACAAAATGCTCTTATCGTTGATTGTTTTGAATTTTTCAACAGCCTCTTCGTCGGATAGGTTGAAGACCGAGGACATTGAACGAGTTGCCTGAAGCCTACTAGCACCATAGTAAGAAATCCTGTTTAGCGCTGAACGGTTGCGTAGGATTTGAGATGCGGTTGAAATCATGATTGTTTTTTGGATGGATTTCTCGAAATATTCAAACTTCTAAATTACAAATCAGTGTTGTGTTCTAGCTGCTATGTAGGTATGTGGTATGTAGCACTAGCTAGCTAGCTTGCTGTATCGTGTAATACATAGGGCGGTAGAAAATCTGTTGTTCCACGACACACGACACCACCCCGCCCCTGTCTCTTTAGCTAGGCCAAAGATCTGTTGAGTAACGGTTTTACACTGTATCTTCAATAAATCTATAAAAACATCAAAACTCACAACTTCTTCGAACCTTGTGCAAATCACACACACCCACAAGTTTGAACAAGAATTCCGATGAATCCTCACGATAACAATTTCGCCCCAGCATCACCTAGCCCACACGTGTCCTAGGACAGCAGGGTTTTACTCGTCCAACAGCACGCCTCAGCAGCAACAGCACTTCTTGTTTGCCCAGCAAACTCTACAAACACCAGGAAATGGTCCATTTTAGTAACCCTACTCAGCACAACTTCACAGCTTCCCAGTTCTCTCAACTTCAGCCATATGGAAGTGCTGCTCAGTAGAAAAATGGCATCATTATGACGATTGGCAATCCTCAGCGGCGGCCCGCATTGTCAGCTAGTAACCGTCACCTCGCCGTTGGCAGAAGACCAATGAACCAGAAAATGGAAACAAGATCACCGGTGATGGAACTGATTTGTCAACCTGATGAGTTATGTGTAGTAGGAAAAACCGACGCTCACGGGGGACTCAAGGATTTTCCCCTTGAAGAAACAAGGGTAAATATGATATTGCATTCAATCCAAAAAGGCTAATTGCCCATGATGCAACAGCAAAGATGTTAACTGACTTCAATGGGGACAGGAAGGCTGAAATTGGTGCCCTTGTCACAGACATTGATGCAATTGACAAAGAGATGGAACGCCTAAGGGAGTAAAGAAAATAGCGGAAGAGGCGAAGTTTCAAGGAGAAAGAGATCTTGATCGTGGTGAGAAAATTGTCCATGCTCATGAACGTGCCTTTCGTGGAAGATTTAATTCTACCTACTTGAATTGTGCCACCGATGCTGAATGCAGTATGAAAATGTTCAAAACTCTAATCAATAGCATCTTTTTGACTTTGATGTTAAGCACGAACGCCCAGGTATTATAGGTGCTTCCCTGCTTGGAGGCTGTTATGCTTTCTGAAAGGAACAAAATGTGATACTCTCTCTTGGTACTGATTGCACTTAAGGAGCATTAGTTTGAACGCAACGAGGAATTCAGAGCCATGATGGACCAATACATTAATGATGGCATGATTCATCCATCTGAAGTAGAAAAGTTTAGAAAAAACAAACTCTTCATCGATAACAACACATGATGCGTGGGCTTTTGGACCTCTACCTTGACAATGTCCCTTCTTCCAAGCATTCCAAATTCAAAAGAAAGAAAATCAGCTATCCGGATCCTTGTCCATGGACGGTCAAGCCACCCAAATCTGCGCAGGCGATCTGTGATATTTCGATGGAGGTCAATGAAGAGCTTGGATCCACCAATGTTGTCTCCGGACGTGCCTCGTTGAGAACTTGGTGTAGCCACATGAGAAAGGTTACAATAGAATCCAGAATGGAAATGAAGTGGAAACATTCTCCATCTCGATGGCAGGTCTCCAACTGTGATGAGCATCCAGACCTAATGAAATTCACAGATTAGTTTGGATACTGACATGTTTCAATAATCCATCCTCGGTGAGTTGGTGTAGCAGCACGAGAACAGCATAGAATGAAATCCATAAGAGAAAAAAGTAGAACAGTAAGGTATGACCTTGGCTTTAAATTAAATGTTGAATTGGCACTACAGCTCAGCCTTTCAGTAGAATGAAAACGATCCAAGTTCACGGTGCGCAAACTTCAAACTATGAGACAGTTTAAGCCAGATAAATCTTAAATCAAATCCATTCAAAATGTTAGACAGGAAGATATTGAGGAGTCGTTAAGTTATTTGTATCCAAAGGACATGAAGACTGCATTCGTTCATCCCCTCTACAGCAGTTTTATACCTTTAGCTCTCTTGTGTTAGTGACAGAATGTGTTTATAGTTGCAATGCTAATAATTGTGTGAAACAACCAACGGCAGGCCACTCCCGTAGCTAATTGCAATCCAATGTTCTTTTCATCAACACGAAAGGCAATGATTTTTCACAAAATTGATCGTGTAATGGAATGTGAGATTATATACAATGTGTCTCGTAAATAGTACACACAAGCAGAAATTGAGCAGGTAAACTCACGGATCCCCTTCTATCATCACCTTATCCAATGAAGAAGCTGGACGTGCTGCCAATGGAGGAGCTGTAGGATCCAAAAGAATGTGCATGAGTCAAGAAAGTGAAGCTTCCGTCGACAATAATTCATTTATGAACGTTTTGAAAGTGGTTGAGCATATTCCTCAATCTATCTATGAAGGAATCATATTTGCCTCCTTCGATTGTTTCGAAAAGAACTTTTGGGAAATAAAGGTTTCATGAACGGGGTTGCTAGACTTCTGCTGATCATATTGTGGCATGCATTCTAGAACGATAATACCCAACTGCGAAAAGTGGCATTGCAGCAAGTACATCTGCAAAGGATGCACTGCACAATGATACAGAAATGGCGAATGAAGAAGATCTCACACCAGATGGAAACGCTGCTGCCGACCCAACCAGTTGAGGTAGAAGAAAAGAAAGCGGAAAGTTGTAGTTGTGGAATAAATCTTCGATTCTATACCAGAAGATAAGGCGCAAGTTGAAGCCATATCCACGAAAACAAAAGTGCACATAGCTGATGGTAAATCCATAAAAATGCACATAGCTGATGGTAAATCCATAAAAAGAGCTTTTCTCTCATCATTATTTCCCTACAATTTATCCGTTTCTTTTCCACGACAGAAATTCGGATTTAGAACAATCTTGGAACATTTTCTAAGCGTTCAGATGCCTTGGCAATACTTCGTCTCGCAATTTCTTCTGTGATAATGTCCAAACGC
>Ga0209712_10005012_pt1 | contig 10425 bp, 10 predicted proteins | sample ArcOceMetagenome_FD_187443 | JGI IMG/M metagenome (GOLD analysis project Ga0209712, IMG submission 187443) | Marine eukaryotic phytoplankton communities from Arctic Ocean - Arctic Ocean - Greenland ARC118M Metagenome (SPAdes) (version 2) | ecosystem: Environmental > Aquatic > Marine > Oceanic... | reverse complement strand
TTACTGTCGACGTTAAATTATATGGATTACCAACTGCTAAAACCCACTCCCCGACTTTAATCGCATCAGAATCTGCAAAAGCAACATAGGGTAAATCCATTTCTGCCTCAATTTTCAACAAAGCAATGTCATTATCTTTATCTGTACCTATTAATTCCGCCTTGTATTTTTTCTTATTATTTAGCGTGATTTCAATTTCGTTTGCATTATCAATTACATGATTATTTGTAATAATATAACCATCGGAAGAAATAATAACACCACTTCCTGTGCCTACCTGTTCAAATTTTCTTGTACCACTCCCATTTCCATAAAATAATTCTGCTAAAGGATTTGATTGTGTTTTTATTGCTGTATTTTTCACATGCACAACAGCGTTTAAAGATTTTTCCGCGGCTAAAGTAAAATCTATCGCAGCTGCAGCAATCGCTGTTGAATTTCTACTAAATGTAGGATTGAAATTTGTTTTAACTGTTTGCATTTTTTCAGGCACTACTCTTTCAACAATCACTGTATCGTTAAATAACATTTTATAACCCCCTAAGGTTAAGACGCCTCCCAAAACTGCGATCCCTATTAATCCAAAAAATTTCTTCATAAGTTTACACTTTTAATTAATCAAATATACAATTTTAACATTTTTAAAAATTCGGTTTAACTTGCTTTTAACTGACTTTAACCCCTTTTTAACAGTCTTCTTTTCTGCATGAAATGAGTATCTTTGTACTATGAATTTGACTTTTTACAAATATCAGGGCACCGGGAACGATTTTGTGATGATCGATAATCGGTTCAAGACCTTCAAAAAAGGTAATACAAAAATTATCTCTGACCTAACTAACAGACACTTTGGTGTTGGTGCGGATGGTATTATTTTAATAGAAAATGATGAAAGCCTTGATTTTAAAATGATTTATTTTAATGCAGATGGAAGTCAGACTTTCTGCGGAAATGGAGCCAGATGTGCTATTGCCTTCGCAAAAAAACTAGGTATCATAAAAGAGCAAACTACTTTTTCGGCAGTTGATGGTGAGCATGTTGCCGAAATTAAAAACGGAATTGTATCCTTACAAATGATAGACGTTGATGAAATCCAAGTAAATGAGAATTCAGTTTTTATGTATACCGGCACACAACATCATGTAGAAATGGTTACTGATTTAAATGAGTACCCCGTTTTTAGCAACGGAAAAAAAATTCGAGACAGTTATACAGATCCAGGAAGTAATGTGAATTTTGTTCAGCAAATTGATGCTACAACTTTTAGGGTAAGAACTTATGAGAAAGGAGTAGAAAATGAAACTTTAGCCTGTGGAACAGGAGTTACAGCGGTTGCCATTGGCATGCATAAAATCAATAAAACCAAAAGTAATTTAATTACTTTACCAGTAGAAGGTGGTATTTTAGAGGTTTCATTTACAGAGAAAAACGGAATTTATAAAAATGTATTTTTAAAAGGACCTGCTACTTTTGTTTTTAAAGGAGAAATTACTATTTAATGAAAACGCTCAAAGGAAAACACATTAACCTACGTGCTTTAGAACCAGAAGATTTAAACTTTCTATATCAAATAGAAAATAACGAACTTTTTTGGGAAGTAAGCCATACCCAAACGCCATTTTCGAAATATATTTTGAGGCAGTATTTAGAAAATGCCCATTTAGATATATACGAAAGTAAACAGCTACGTTTACTTATTGAAGAAAAATCTACAAATAAACAACTTGGTATGATCGATTTGTTTAATTTTAACCCGCAACATAAAAGAGCAGGAATTGGCATTTTAATACATCCTGATTTTCAAGCAAACGGATTTGCTTCTGAAGCCCTATCACTTTTAATTACCTATGCTTTTTCTCATTTGCAATTACATCAATTGTATGCTAATATTACCTCGGATAATTCTAAAAGTTTATCCCTATTCCGAAAACAGCACTTTATAAAAGCGGGTGTAAAACAAGACTGGATCTTATCCGAAGGAAAATTTAAGGATGAAATTTTATTTCAGTTGATAAATGAGTAATATTGTAGTTCTTTAAAATCAAAAAAATTGAGTAAAAAATTTATATACACTGTTATCGCCACCCTTTTTTTAATTGGTGGAATTTTAGGATACAATTATTATCAAAAAATATTCGGGAAATCAATTAGCAAAGAAACCGTTCTTTTTGTGCATGCTACAGATACTTTAATCGATATTAAAGACAAAATAGTTAAATTCTCTAAAAACCCTAGCACTTTCCTACTGGTAGCGGCAAAGAAAAACTTTTCGACACCTAAAGCTGGAAGGTATGTTTTAAAAGAAGGCATGTCTAATAACGATCTTGTTAATATGCTTAGAAGCGGCAATCAAACTCCTGTAAAAATATCCTTTAACAATCAGGATACGCTAGAAAAATTTGCTGGAAGGATTGCAGAACAATTAGAAATTGATTCTATTTCCCTACTAAACTCGTTTACAGACAAAAATTTTTTATCCTTCAATAAATTAACAAAAAAAAGCGCTTTACAAATCTGTATTCCGAATAGTTATCAATTTTACTGGACCGTTTCTGCCAGCAATTTTAGAGATAAGATGTTGGTTGAATACAATCGTTTTTGGACTTCTAATAGAGTAACAAAAGCAAAAGCTTTAAAAATGTCTAAAAGTGAAGTTATTGCATTGGCATCTATCGTACAAAAAGAAACTGCAAAAACAGCGGAACGTCCAGTTGTTGCTGGTTTGTATCTAAACAGGCTAAAAAGAGGTTGGCCTTTGCAAGCTGATCCCACAATAATCTATTGTATCAAAGAAGAAAAAGGACAAGATTATATTGTAAAAAGAGTTTTAACTGCAGATTTGAAAATAAATTCACCTTACAATACGTATCAAAAAAAAGGGTTACCTCCTACTTTAATTGCAATGCCAGATATTTCTTCGATTGATGCCGTCTTAAATTCAGAGAAGCATAAGTACATGTACATGTGCGCCAACGTTGATAAATTAGGCTATCATGCCTTTGCGAGAACACTTGCACAACATAATAGAAATGCCAATAAATATCATCTTTGGTTAAATAAGCAAGGCGTAAATAGATAATAATCAATTCTTTAAAAAATTAAGGATTTGGCACTATATTTCTCAATAGGCAAGGGTATCGTTTTTAAGAATCATTAAGAAAGTGCTTTTTAAAGAGATTATTTACAATTTCGATGAAATTAACACGCTAATAGTAAACCACATTATAATTATGTTTTAAATTTGCAACCGCAAAACATAAAAACTATAATTATCAAAAAGTTTCTATTTTTAACGAGTATTTTCTTACTATTTGTAAACGCAATTTCTATCAATGCCAAATTGAATGAGAATAACACTAAAGAGTATCCAAAAAATTTAGATTACAATATTCCTTATTTACAAAATAATTTTTCCGCCTTTAAACAAGCATTGGCCTTTAAAGAATCCCAAGGAAGCTATACCGTTGTAAATACCTTAGGCTATTTAGGAAAATATCAATTTGGAAGAACAACTTTAGAGCGTTTTAAAATTTACAATACGAAAGAATTTTTACAAAATCCAGAATTACAAGAAAATGCATTTACAGCTTTATGTAAAGTAAATAAATGGATTTTAAGAAAAGACATAAGGCGTTCTGTTGGAAAAACCATTAACGGAATTAAAATTACAGAATCAGGGATTTTAGCAGCTGCTCATTTAAGTGGTGCTGGAAATGTAAAAAAATTCTTACGAAGTAATGGCGCCAATCGTTTTTTTGATGCCTATGGATCTTCGATACAATTTTATTTAAAGAAGTTTAGCGGTTATGATGTTTCTTCTATTAAACCCGATAAAAACGCTTCCGTTTAAGCCTCTTGTCCCAGAAAAAACATTTAATTTTAAGCGTATTTAACTCTTTGCCGTTTGCTGTTCTCTAAAGAACAATAAAACCTTTCTACTTGTGGATAATAAAAATCGCAGGTTTTTTATGTAAATCTGGTAGCTGGTGTTTCCAATCTTTTACCATCATTGTTTTTATATATTCAGTTGGTAAAGTAATATCTGCAGCAATACATAAATAAGTTGTAGGTGACAAAAATACTTTTAAATCTGCAAACAATTTTTCGTTTCTATACGGAGTTTCTATAAAAATTTGAGATTGATTTTTATCATTAGATAACTTTTCTAAATCTTTTACCGCCCGTTTTCTATCTCCTTTATCAATTGGTAAATAGCCGTTAAACGCAAAATTTTGTCCGTTCATTCCAGAACTCATCATTGCCATTAAAATAGATGATGGCCCAACTAAAGGGACTACTTGTATGTTTTTTTGATGAGCTAATTTCACTATCGTTGCTCCTGGATCTGCCACTGCAGGAACTCCAGCTTCCGACAACAACCCCACATTGATTCCTTGTTGGCAAATATCTAAATATTTACTAGTTTCTAAATCTTCTGCATATTTATCTAATAGCATTATATGTAAAGAAGGCTGTTGTTTTTTAGGTGATATTTTTTTGATAAACCTTCTTGCCGATTTTTCATTTTCGACAATGTAGTAATCTATTTGTTCTACAACCTTTTTCACAGATAAAGGCATTACTTCTAAAGGGGCTGTTTCACCTAAAGTTGTCGGAATTAAATAGAGTTTACCAATCATTTATTTTAATATTTAAAGGAATTTATTTGCTATGATTTCACAAGCTTCATCCAACATTGCGTATACATTTTCAAAACCTTGATTTCCGCCATAATAAGGGTCTGGAACACTTAAATTTTGACCAGGTGTTGTTTCATTTAAAATCATTTGTACTTTTCGCTTATCACTTTTGTCTCTGGCCAAGATCAAGATATTTTGATAATTAGTTTCATCCATCACATAAATAAAATCAAAAACATCAAAATCTTTGATTTTAAATTTTCTTGCTCTTTGGTTTGTGATATTGATTTCGTATTTACCAGCAACCTCAATTGAACGTATATCCGGAAGATTGCCATCGTGATACGCGGCAGTTCCTGCTGAATCTACAAAAACTTTTTGAGCATTAACTTTAGATTGTAAAATACCTTCTGCTAATGGCGAACGACAAATATTCCCCAAACAAACCATTAGTACTTTTATCATTATAAAATGAAATTTTTAGAGTGTTAACTTCGTTGTTAAATCGTCCACGTATTTTTTAAATTGTTTATCAGTTTCTGTAAGATTATCAACGGTTTTACACGCATGTAAAACGGTAGCATGATCTCTTTGTCCAATTTGATTGCCAATACTTGCCAAAGATGTTTTCGTTAATCTTTTTGCAAAAAACATTGCTAATTGGCGCGCTTGTACAATATGTCTCTTACGGGTTTTAGATTGTAAAGTGGCTACATCCATATCAAAATATTTAGAAACCTCTTTCTGTATATAATCAATAGAAACCTCTTTTTTGGTGTTTTTTACAAATTTATCTACAATTTGCTTTGCCAGCTCAGTAGAGTATTCTCTTCTGTTAAAAGAGGCTTGTGCAATCATGGAAATAAGTACACCCTCTAATTCTCTAACATTAGATTTTATATTTTTTGCAATGTATTCTACGATTTCTTCTGGCATCACCACACCATCTCTGTACAATTTATTCTGTAAAATAGAAATTCTAGTTTCGTAATCTGGTGCTTGTAACTCTGCAGATAATCCCCATTTAAAGCGCGATAATAAACGTTGTTCGATGTCTTGCATATCAACAGGAGCCTTATCAGAAGTTAAAATCACCTGTTTTCCATTTTGATGTAAATGATTAAAGATATGGAAGAATACATCTTGTGTTCCTGCCTTGCCAGATAAAAATTGTACATCATCAATTAATAAAACATCGATCATTTGATAAAAATGAATAAAATCATTTCTTGTATTTGATTTTACCGAATCGATAAACTGCTGGGTAAATTTCTCTGAAGAAATATATAAAACTGTTTTATCCGGATATTTATCTTTAATATCAACACCAATTGCATGCGCTAAATGTGTTTTACCTAAACCTACTCCACCATAAATTAACAATGGATTAAAGGAAGTTCCTCCGGGCTTATTTGCAACAGCCATTCCTGCAGAGCGGGCTAATCTATTTGAATCGCCTTCAATAAAATTAGCAAAACTGTAATTTGCATTTAACTGAGACTCAATTTTTACTTTTTGCAAACCAGGAATTATAAACGGGTTTCTTAACTCTCTTTTATTAGATTCTAAAGGAACCGTTACTCGTTGAGGTTTTAATGGGTCTCTATTAGAACTCGGTATTTTTACAACCTGAGGTCTATTACTGCTGTAATTATTTTCCATTCTTACATCGTAAATCAATTTGGCTTCATTACCCAATTGTCTTACCAATGCAACTCTTAATAATTTAATATAATGCTCTTCTAACCATTCATAAAAAAATTTACTAGGCACTTGGATCGTTAATGCTTCTCCAGAAAGTTTCACAGGTTTTATTGGTTCAAACCATGTTTTATAGGCTTGAGGCTTAATATTATCCTTAATAAAAGATAGACATTCTATCCAAACTGATTCTGCAGTATAACTCATGTGTTAAATAGTAAATTCTAGGTTCTTAGTAATGGCGAAAAACACCAATTTAATCTCTATTCGTTGGGAGGTACAAAAATGTGAATAAAATTCAGTATAAAAAAATCAATTTGCTATTGATTATTAACTATTATTTTCGTAAAATGAATAAATTTTAAACGTTTAAACCTTTTGAAAAAATCATCAACAAAAACTAGAGTTCGTTATTCTGAAACTGATCAAATGGGCGTTGTTTACCATGGTAATTATGCTCAATTTTTTGAATTGGGAAGAACCGAATGGCTTCGTAAATTGGGTGTTACCTACAAAAATATGGAAATAAGTGGCATAATGCTTCCTGTAATTTCTCTCAGTTGTAATTTTATTAAATCTGCAAAATATGATGACATACTAACTATCGAAACTTTTTTAAAGAAAAAACCTATGGTTAAAATTGAATTTGAATATAAAATAATAAATCAAGAAGATGAACTCATTTGCACCGGAGGTTCTGTTTTGGCTTTTATGAACATGAAAACGAGTAAACCACTAAGATGCCCAGATTATTTGTTAAAAAGTTTAGGTTTTTAATGTGTTTTTATTCAAAAATTATTTTTTTTGTAACCTGATAAGTATTAAATGTTATTTTAATAAAATAAATTCCCTTAGCGAAACTGTTCACATCAATATCTTCTACAAAACCTTTGGAATAATAAACTAATTTAAGGTTTGTAGCATATATTCTAATATCAGAAATATTAGACGTATCCAAAGTGTTTATCACAGATAATTTAATCGTTTTTTTAGCAGGGTTTGGATAAATACTTATCGATAAGTCTAAATCATTAAAATCTAAATTATTTAATGCTTCTTGATCTACATAAGGATCTGTGCCATTTACATATTCTTCTAGATTAGTTTTACCATCATTATCAGGGTCATCATTTGCACCAAATGTATACGACAGCAATTCTTTAAACTCCCAAGAATCATCAAGGCCATCTGAATCCACGTCTATACCTGTTCCAGAAAAACTTGCATTTGTAGGGTCTAAAGTTGGCATTGAAGCATTAACCTCTTTTAAATAATCTCTTAATTGAATGGTTAATTTTCTAGTATAAACCTCTTGTGAATTAGATAAATCAACACTTTCTCCAATATCTACAGATAGATCAAATAATTCAAAAGTACCAGTTTCATAATTAACAATTAATTTATTTTCCCTGTCAACTATAGCTGAACGTGGTTTCTTATTTTGATTATTATCATAATGTGGAGAATGAAAATAAATTGGTTTTTCTCTTGTAAAAGAATTTCCTCTTAATAAAGGCACAATACTTTGCCCATCAATATTTAATGGTAATGAAGCCGAACTTCCAGATAATTCTGCTATTGTTGGAAATAAATCATACCCAACAATGGCTTCTGAATTTCCACTATTTTGTAAAACATTTGGACCTTTTATAATAAATGGAACTCGAATCCCTCCCTCTGATATAAATGATTTTCCAAATGATAAAGGCAAGTTATCAGTTAAATTCAGCTGCCCCCCATTATCTGACACAAAAATAATATAAGTACTACTGTCCAAACCTAAAGTAGTGATTTCAGTCAATAGTAATTCAATCCCATAATCAGTATCCTCAGTCATTGCTGCATATTCAACATTTGTATGCCTTATTCCCAAAGGCCTTTGGGAAACATCATTATATAAATTTATGGTTTCTTGCTTTGCCTCAACATCAGTGTGCACTGAATAATGAGAAAGTTGTAAAGCAAATGGCACACCATCTGTGACTGCATCTTTTATAAATTGAATAGATTTATTCGTTAATTCGAATATTTTCTTAGGATCTGTTTGCACAATACCCCCTTGATTTCCATCATTGTTGCCTGTACTTCCATCAGAAAAATCAAATCCATTACTCGCAGGACTAGAAGCGATATTATTTCCCTGATGCCATTTTCCATAATGGGCAGTTCTATAATTTAAACCTGCCGATTTTAGCCATTCTGCATACGTAATTTCATTTCCGTCTAAAGTAGTTTTAATTGTTGGTTCTATTAAAATTTTACCTGTTGCAATAATATTATCTGTGTTTGTAAAATTATTTCTTGCAGGAGACTTCCCTGTTAAAATACTTGCCCGTGAGGGAGAACACTTTGGTGCTGGAGCATACCCTTGTGAAAAAGTCATTCCTTTTAAAGCTAAAGACTCTAATGAAGTTGTGATATAAAAATCACTCTTAGAATCTGTAATTAAACCATCCATTTGAACAGAAGTACCTGTCCAACCTTGATCATCTAAAACAACAATTACAAAATTCGGCGGTGTTTGGGCAATAATTGAATTACCTAAGATTGCAAGAAAAATAATAACTGCTTTTTTAAGCTTAGAGAAATTAATCTTCATTTTGTGAAAATTCATATATTAATTTTATAGATCTCACTTTAGACACAAGTTTTCGTAAATAGTTTAAATAAAAGTTACGCTTTTTAATTTATGAAGCTTTATGAATATAAAGATTTCAAAACAATCACAAACATCTAATTATTTAATGTAGAATTTCCAGTTTTTAATAAGATTTATGAACTTAAAACGAATACCTTATATTTTTCTAAGATTTGTATTTGGCTCTAACAAATTTACTTTTTAAAAGCAATCTAGAACTAATTCTACTCCAAAATTTTAATATCAACTTTATACAAAGTATCAAAAATATCAAAAATCATTTGAGCTTCTTTTTTTCTGATGGAAATTACATATTCACAATCCAACTCTAATTTCTGACTAACAATTGTTAAATTCCTCTCCTTAACAACTCTCATTACTTTGTTCATTACATCGTATTGGAAACTCAATTTGTAAAAAACATCAATAGTCTTTTCTATAATATCTGATGCTTCCAACGTAATTTGTGCAGATGTTTTATAAGCATTTATCAAACCTCCAACTCCTAGTTTTGTTCCTCCAAAATACCGCACAGAAACGATTAAAATATTGGTAACTTCAAAAGATTGAATTTGCCCATACATTGGCATTCCAGCAGAGTTATTTGGCTCGCCATCATCATTTGCTCTATATTTCACCTGGTCCACTCCTATTTGGTATGCATAACAAAAATGACGCGCAGCATGATGTTTCTTCTTTAATAAGTCTATAGATTCTTTAACGTCATCTTCATTAAAAACAGGAAAAGCATACCCAAAAAACTTACTATTCCTGTCTTTAAATAGTGTTTCATTTGATGCTTTTGTGATTGTCTTATAACTATCTTTTTCCATTAAGCCAAAGCTACAATTACAATTCCTACAATTGCCAAGGCAACTCCAATTTTATTTTTAAAAGTAAATTGTTCCTTAAATACTATAATCCCTACCAATGTTGAAACTACTACAATACCTACGTTATTAATAGTAAACAAGGTTGAGCTTTCAAAACCTTCTGTTTGTAGAGCTTTAATTATAAATACAATGGAATAATAATTAGGAACTCCTAAAATAATACCAGCCACTATATTCTTAACACCAAAAGGTTCTCTTTTTTTGATGGATTTTATCAGTAAAATAATCAATCCAAAACAAGCTGCAATGGCAAACAAACTTCCAGAAAAAATAGACACCTCTTCTTTTGGTACATAAGTATCTTGCATATATTTTAGGGTTGTGTCGATGGCACCAGAACCTAAAAACAGTAAAACAGGAAATACTAAGCCTGCTTTTTTATGCGTTGTTTTATCCTCTTTTACAGAGGCTAAATAAACAGCTATTAAAGCTATAATAATTCCTACTATTTTTAAGACTGTAACGGATTCATTATACAGAAAAACACCAAAAAAAACAGGAATTACAACTGACATTTTCCCTGCAACAGAAGCTACAGAAACGCCATTTTTAT
>Ga0209712_10005010_pt1 | contig 10425 bp, 9 predicted proteins | sample ArcOceMetagenome_FD_187443 | JGI IMG/M metagenome (GOLD analysis project Ga0209712, IMG submission 187443) | Marine eukaryotic phytoplankton communities from Arctic Ocean - Arctic Ocean - Greenland ARC118M Metagenome (SPAdes) (version 2) | ecosystem: Environmental > Aquatic > Marine > Oceanic... | reverse complement strand
TTTTTTATTCTAGTCTATTATTGTATCTCTAGGTCTTAAGTATTAATATTACTTTATCAAAATTTAGAGATATAAAACTGTTTAAACTAAATTCGTTAACTCAAAATCACAATCATGAAACTTCTAATTACTTCTATTTCAATCTTCTTTTTATCTTCATTTTCTCTTAGTTACGGCCAAGATTTCGACATCTGTCCCGGTGCAGACGTTGAAATCGAAACAATCAGCTTTATGTACACTCCTGATGCCTTAATGGTTGAAGTTGGAACTACGGTAGGATGGGTAAACGCTGGAGGGAACCACGATGTGATGGGAATAACGAATTCAATTACTGACGAGCCTTTTAATAACCCAGAGCCTTTTTCAATAGGGTCGATGCTTGGAAGCCCTTCTGGAGTGTGTTTGGGTACCTTCACATTTACGGTTCCTGGAGTTTATAATTATGATTGTTCAATAGGCAGCCATGCTGCAAATGGAATGGTTGCATCTATCACAGTTTCAGCCCCTGTCTTTGGGTGTACTAATGCAGATGCATGCAACTATGACCAAACAGCAACAGAAGATGACGAAAGTTGTTTATTTGTCGGAGACGCTTGCGATGACGGCAGCGCAGATACAGAGTCTGATGTTATTCAAGAAGACTGTTCATGTGAAGGTTCAGTAGCACCTGTTTTCGGGTGTGTTGATCTTGACGCTTGTAATTATGATCAAACAGCAACAGAAGATGACGAAAGCTGCGTTTTTACAGGAGATATTTGTGATGATGGTAACGCAGATACCGAGTCTGATGTTATTCAAGATGATTGCTCGTGTGAAGGTTCAATAATCTCTTCAATTGATAATTTCGAGGCTCTATCTGTCTTAATGTTCCCAAATCCAGCAACCTCTGAGTTAAACATTACCTTAAACAAAAAATCCACACTTAAAGTGTTTGATGCCATCGGAAAAATGGTTCAAGAAACAGGTTCAGTTTTAACTTGGGCGCTAGATGTAAGCGACTGGGAAAAAGGACTCTACACATTACAAACACAAGCTGGTAAGACGTATAAATTTATCGTTGAGTAGGTGTTTAAGGGGCGAAAGCCGAAGGATGTTTTTAAATAAAATATTTACGATGAAATTATTTTCTGCTGTAACTCTATGTTTTTTTTATGCAGGGATTTCTGCTCAAAACACCTATATCCCAGACGATTCTTTCGAGCAATACTTAATCTGGATGGAGCTAGATGATGTGTTAAATGATTCAGTTCTTACAGAAAATATTGTTGATGTTCAAGCCCTTTTTTTAAGCTATAGTAGTATTAATGATTTAACAGGGCTGGAAGGCTTCTCGTCTTTAGATACTTTATCGCTTTCTGAATTACAGAACAGTGAGATCTCTTATCTGGACATGTCTGTGGTCCCAGGATTGAAATATCTTGATTGTTATAACCAAAATGGGCAAATCGATTCCATTAACCTATCCCAAAATTTAGACCTGCAATTTCTCGATGCCTCGGGAAATACACTAACACAACTTGACCTGAGTAATAATCCCATGCTAGAGAATTTAAGGATGAATTTTAATCAATTATCGGAAATAGACTTGAGTAATAATTCATTTTTAAAAGACATTTGGATTAATAATAATAATCTAATAAGCCTTGATCTAGGGAATAACAATATGCTAGAGAATCTAGGGGTTAACCTAAATCAATTGTCGGAGATAGACTTGAGTAACAAGCCTAACCTTATAAATGTTTCCTGCGAGGAAAATAATATATTAGTTTTAGATATCAATAACGCTCCTTTGTTAAGCAGCCTGCGGTGTAGTGGAAATCAGATTTCTGAATTAGATGTACTCAACAAACCCAACCTAGAACAGCTTTTTGCAGGAAACAATCTTCTGTCCTCTCTTGACCTAGGTTCTTGTAGCTCTTTAGTTTGGATATGGTTAAACTCGAATCAGTTGTTTGAGCTCAATGTTGCAAATGGATTGAACACTTATATGGGCCCTTCTCCCGGAGGTGGCCTTTACCATATCCCTGATTTTACAGACAACCCAAATTTAACCTGTATTACAGTTGACGATGTGGCGCATTGTACGGAATGGTGGAATACTGAGGGATACCCAATTTTCGGAAACCCAAATGGATATGTGGCTATTGATTCCACGATGTATTTCTCTTCGGACTGTACAAGTGTGTCTGTTGATGAGTTGAGTTCCGAATCAGTACTCATTTATCCTAATCCAGCAACAAACCACATTACGGTTGACTTAAACGGTCTAGAAGAGCCAAATGGTGTTTTAAAAATTTATGACCTCTCTGGTAGGTTAGGATTAGAAAAGCTGGCGAACTCGGTAGCGACCATAGATGTGTCTTACTTGGTAAAAGGGGTGTATACCCTTGAAGTCTCTACTTCTGATAAAGTGTTAAGAAGTCATATCGTAATTGAGTGATTTTTAAAGATGCTTCCTGTTTCTAAAACACGAGTTTAAAGAATGTAATTATTCGCCTCTTGTGGTGGTTTATTCTGTCGTAAATTCAACAGAAGGTTACTCAAACACCCTTATCGAATCATAATTTCATCGAAATAAAGGCCAAATAACTCGCCTTTTTTTACATGTGGAAACACCGCTAAACTGAAGTATTCCGTCTTTCTTAAGATCCTCTTAAGCTTAGGCTTCCCTATTAGCACGATGGTGTGGCTATAATACTCTTTGTCAGAGGAGAATTTTCCAATGGTGTTCGTGGTCCGAATGTGAATTTTCTTGCCGCTTTTTTTTAGATGAGCATATAAGGAGGCTTTTTTAGGTGGTAGAATTTTATTCTCTTTATCTATCAGCGATAGTATTTCCACCTCTTTTATACTCTTATTCGCTAAAAACTGAAACTCCACTTTTTCAGAGGTAAAACTTAGCCATTCTGCTGAGTTTTTATCTAGTGGCGCCCTCTTATTATTAATGAGTATTTCATTGTCTCCTAAGACATCCAACGTTTCCTCAGACCTCTTATACACCCTTACTACTTTAACCTCGCTGTCTTCATAATCTGGATGAGATGCTTTAAAACGCAGAGTTCTGGTTTCTTTGATTGTCATCGTCTCTTCACACTCCCTATACAATGCATCATTTCCATATTCCATTAATAAACGGGCACCCTCAAAACCAGTAGAAACTGTTATTGAGCATGAGTCTGAAAATAAATAAGAGTCTACCTGAACCGATGGCTTAGGAACCTCTTGAGCCAACAACTTACCCGAGAGCACCATCTGCAGCATAAGTACTATGTGAAATAAACGTTTGATCTTGATATAAACGAAGAATTCAGCCAATAGTTGCATAATGGCGCCTACTAAAGGTTAAAAGAATAGTATAGCTTATCTTTGCTGCAAAATTGAACAGATGCTCAAATCCATGACGGGCTATGGCCGCGCAGAAGCTACCATAGGCAACAAAAAATTCACTGTAGAGATCAAGTCACTTAATAGTAAACAATTAGACCTCTATGTGAAGATGCCTTCCGTTTATAAAGAGAAAGAGTTAGGGTTACGTTCTGCGCTTAGCAAAGAACTCGAAAGAGGAAAAGTAGAGCTTAGTGTATATTATGACTCTACGGGAGAAGAGAAAAAATCTGTAATTAACAAGTCTTTAGTAGAGGCATATCACAGAGATTTTAAAGCTGCTGCTGAACTAATAGGTCAAGAAAATGTTGACTTTATGTCTTTGATTATGCGAATTCCAGATGTTATGAAAGCTGAAAAAGCGGAGCTAGACATCAGTGAATGGAACGGTGTAATGAAGTTAGTACATGAGGCTCTTATAGAAATTCAAGACTACAGATCAGTCGAGGGAAAAAAAGTAGAAAAAGAGTTCGAAGAAAGAATCTCTACTATTTTAAACTACCAAAGTGAAGTTCAAGAGCCCGTAGAAAGAAGGCTAACTAAAATAAAAGACAGAATCAAGAATAATCTTGAAGATGTTATAGATTCAGATAAAATAGATTCTAACAGGTTTGAGCAAGAGCTTGTCTTCTTCCTGGAAAAACTAGATATCTCTGAAGAAAACTCAAGGCTTAAGAGCAACTGTGATTACTTCTTAGAAGTATTAGGAGGCCCTAATTCTGAAGGAAAAAAGCTTGGGTTTATAGCACAAGAAATAGGAAGAGAGATTAACACTATGGGTTCTAAAGCGAATGATGCTGAGGTTCAGAGATTAGTGGTGAAGATGAAAGACGAACTAGAAAAAATAAAAGAGCAAATATTAAACGCCCTTTAAGACATAAGAGTAAATGAGTTCTGGGAAAGCCATCATATTTTCTGCTCCAAGCGGAGCCGGTAAGACAACTATTGTTCAACACTTATTGCAACGCGGATTAGATTTAGAGTTTTCTATCTCTGCAACTACACGTGAGCCTAGAAAAATAGAGCAGCCTGGGAAAGATTACTTTTATTTTTCTATTCCTGAGTTTCTAGAAAAAGTGAAAAAAGACGAGTTCTGTGAATGGGAAGAAGTCTACACAGATAATTACTACGGAACACTTAAGTCTGAGATAGAGCGAATATGGTCTAGTGGTAAAAATGTAATCTTCGATGTGGATGTGAAAGGAGGAATTAGCCTCAAAAAGTATTTTGGAGAAAAGGCGCTTTCTATTTTCGTTAAACCCCCATCTATAGAAAGCCTTAAAGAACGACTAGAAAAAAGAGAAACAGAAACTCTAGAGAGCATCGCTAGAAGAATAGGGAAAGCAGAACAGGAATTGAAACAAGCTTCTGAGTTCGATTTCATATTGGTTAATGATGACTTAGAAGAGGCTTTTTCTGCAGGAGAAGAGGTTATTACGGAATTCTTAGAAAATGAAGAATAAGCACATTGGTCTTTTTTTCGGTTCATTTAATCCTATTCATGTAGGTCATTTAATTATAGCCAATCACTTAATAGAAACCTCAGAACTAGATGAGCTGTGGATGGTGGTGAGCCCACACAACCCATTTAAAGAAAAAGCTTCTCTCCTGTCGGATAATCATCGGTTAACGCTCGTGAGAATAGCTACTGAAGACAACCCTTTGCTAAAGGCTTCAAACATAGAGTTTGATCTTCCTAAACCTAGTTACACGGTTCAAACACTGGTTTATCTTAAAGAAAAACATTCTGAATTTAAATTCTCGCTAATCATGGGAGAGGATAACCTAAGGGGACTGCACAAGTGGAAAAATGTACAAGAAATAGTACAGCACCATTCTATATATGTCTACCCTAGAGTAAGAACAGTTCAGGAAGAGGGAAAAGAACTTTCCATAAAACCACACGAGGATTTAAAAAAGGCCGATTTCCATTTTATAGACGGACCTATGCTCACCATTTCTGCCAGTCATATCAGAAATGCAATTAAGGCAGGAAAAAGCGTAAAATACCTCCTGACCCCCGAAGTAGAGAAGTACGTAGATGAAATGCATTTTTACAAGTAGTTAATTACGCGTGGTTTAGCTGCTTTCTCTTACATTTACCAATTCAATTTAGTAAAATGCTTGTAAAAACATTCGGAGCTACCGTTATAGGAATAGATGCCACTATAGTTACTGTAGAAGTGAATATAGGAAAAGGGGTTCAGTATTTCTTAGTAGGGCTTCCTGATAACGCGGTAAAAGAAAGCAAACAGCGCATAGAGGTGGCTATGAATAGCATAGGCCAAAAAGTTCCACGCAAAGGAATTACTATCAATATGGCTCCTGCAGACATCCGTAAAGAGGGTTCGGCTTATGATATGACTATGGCTGTAGGGCTCCTGGCAGCCTCAAACCAAATTCCCGCGGAAACCGTTGGAGACTATTTAATTATGGGTGAATTAAGCCTAGATGGCGGAGTTCAACCATTAAAAGGAATTCTTCCCATAGCTATAGAAGCCAGAAAGCAAGGCTTTAAAGGAATGATTATTCCTAAAGCCAATGCCAGAGAAGCGGCCATTGTAAGTGACTTAGATGTATATGGTGTAGAAAACGTGAAGGAGGTGGTAGATTTCTTTAACGGTGATTTAGCGTTGCAACGCACCACTATAGATACCCGAGAAGAGTTCTTCTCTAAGCTTGATGAGTCTCTAGTGGACTTCGCAGATGTAAAAGGCCAAGAGAATATAAAACGAGCTTTTGAGATAGCTGCAGCAGGCGGCCATAATGTTATTCTAATAGGTCCACCAGGGGCAGGAAAAACCATGTTGGCTAAAAGGCTGCCCACTATTCTTCCTCCATTAAACCTACACGAAGCTCTAGAAACCACTAAAATTCACTCCGTAGCAGGGAAAATGAAGACGGATGATTCTCTGCTTGCACTTAGACCATTTAGAAGTCCACATCATACTATCTCAGATGTAGCGTTAGTAGGAGGAGGAAGTTTTCCTGCACCCGGAGAAATCTCGTTAGCACATAACGGGGTGCTGTTTTTAGATGAGCTTCCTGAGTTTAAAAGAACCGTTTTAGAGGTAATGCGCCAGCCGCTTGAAGACAGAGTCGTAACTATAAGCCGTGCAAAGTTCTCGGTAGAATTTCCAGCTTCGTTTCAATTGGTAGCTTCTATGAATCCATGTCCGTGTGGTTATTTTAATCATCCAGATAAAGACTGTGTATGCGGTCCAGGAATAGTGCAGCGTTATTTAAACAAGATTTCCGGTCCTCTATTAGACCGTATAGACATTCATGTAGAGGTTACTCCAGTAAACTTTGATGAGCTTACAGATAAGCGAGAAGGAGAGAAAAGCACAAAGATTCGTGAACGCGTAATGAAAGCTAGAGATGTTCAAGAAAAGCGCTACGAGAACGATAAGGAAATTCACGCCAATGCTCAGATGAGCACCAAGCGCCTAAAAGAAGTTTGTCCATTAGACACGGCCAGTGAAAAACTCTTGAAAACAGCCATGGAACGCCTAGACCTAAGCGCTAGGGCGTATGATCGGATTTTAAAAGTAGCTCGAACAGTAGCCGATTTAGGGAACTCAGAAAACATCAAGCCCGAGCATATAGCCGAGGCTATTCAGTACAGAAGCTTGGATAGGGAAAACTGGGCTGGCTGATGAACCTCATTAACATGAGTAGAAGGGATTATATTTAATCAGTTTGGCTCGAAGAGTAAGACCCTATTCTCCAACCTACAGAAACTTTTGCTATCATCACCAGGTTAGGAACGCCAAAATAATCACTTATATCACTTGTATAAGTATCAATTATAGCCCTTCCAAAACCAAGGTTTGAATCAAATAAAAAGCGGCCTTTACTTCTTGCTTTTCCTCCAAGTAGTAAGCCTATCCCACCTCTCTTATCAAGAAAGGAGTACTTGGTGAATCCCCCTAGATAAAAACCATCCGCTCTAGTTTTAGGGTTTAGGTAAAATTTAGCTGCAAAAGATGAAGAGAAAACTTCTAATCTAAATTCGGTACTAGCGACCTGCGAAAGCGTCACATCAGCGCCAACATTCAAATTTCCAAACAATAAAAGTGGGCTAATGGTAACATCCACCTGTGAATAAGAGCACTGATAAATCAAAGTTAAAGCGAGAATAGTTACTATATTTTTCAAGTCTGTGAATTTATATACTCTCTATCTAACACGGTGTCGAATAATCCAAAAAATTACTGGAATATCTACTTACTATAATAGATGTATTTACTGGTATCAACACCAAATCAAATTTGACAATTAAACCGTCTTTTTTCCTTAGTTTCTTCTAGACCATATTAATACCTTTGTCACATGGCAAAAGAAGACGAAAAGTTAAAACGAGTAATTAGTCATGCTAAAGAGTATGGCTTTGTATTTCCTTCTAGTGAAATTTATGATGGACTAAGCGCTGCTTACGATTACGGACAGCTGGGTGCAGAATTAAAGAATAACATAAAAAGATATTGGTGGGACTCTATGGTGCGCATGAATGAAAATATAGTAGGGCTAGACTCCTCCATATTTATGCACCCTACCACGTGGAAAGCCTCTGGCCATATAGATGCTTTTAATGACCCTCTTATAGACAATAAAGATTCTAATAAAAGATACAGGGCAGATGTTTTAATCGAAGAATTCGTAGCTAAAATAGAGGTCAAGATTAAAAAAGATGTGGACAAGGCAGCTAAACGTTTCGGAGATGCTTTTAATGAAGAAGAATTCAGAAGCACTAATCCTAACGTTACTAGAAGACAGGCTCAAATTGATGAAATTACCGCTAGGTTTTCAAAAGCATTAAATGCAGACGATTTAGGTGATGTAAAGGCGCAGATAGAAGACCTAGGAATCGTATGCCCTGTCTCTGGAACTAAAAACTGGACTGATGTTCGTCAGTTCAATCTGATGTTTAAAACAGAGCTAGGAGCAGTCTCTGGAGACTCCGGTATAATCTACCTCAGACCAGAAACAGCGCAGGGAATTTTTGTAAACTTTCTAAATGTTCAGAAAACCAGCAGACTAAAACTTCCGTTTGGAATAGCGCAGATTGGAAAAGCTTTCAGAAATGAAATAGTGGCCCGGCAGTTTATCTTTAGAATGCGTGAATTTGAACAAATGGAGATGCAGTTCTTCATTAAACCAGGAACGCAAAAAGAATGGTACGAGCACTGGAAAAATGCTAGAATAGCTTGGCATAAAGCTTTAGGGTTAGGAGAGGACAATTACAAGTTCCACGACCATTTAAAAATGGCTCATTATGCAGATGCTGCCACAGACATAGAGTTTAATTTCCCAATGGGCTTCAAGGAGTTAGAGGGGATACATTCTAGAACTGATTTTGATTTAAAACAACACGAGGAACATTCAGGAAAAAAACTAAGATACTTCGACCCCGAAACCAACGAAAGCTATGTGCCTTTTGTACTAGAGACTTCTATCGGACTGGATAGAATGTTCTTGGCTGTACTCTCTTCGTCTCTCCAAGACGAGACTTTAGAGGACGGTTCAGAGAGAGTAGTAATGAGAATTCCTGCACCTTTAGCGCCTATTAAAGCAGCAGTACTTCCATTAACTAAAAAAGATGGTCTGCCTGATAAAGCCAGAGAAATAATAAACGAACTCAAGTATGATTTTAATACATACTATGAGGAAAAAGACACTATCGGAAAAAGATACAGAAGAATGGATGCCATAGGAACTCCATACTGTATCACCGTGGATCACCAAACTCTAGAAGACAATACAGTTACCATTCGTGAGAGAGACAGTATGACTCAGGAGCGCGTTGCAATAGACACATTGCAACGCATTATAAATGAAAAGGTAAACATGTCTACACTTCTTAAAAAACTAAACTAATATGCTTAACATAAATGACACTAACTTCTCAGGAAAAAGAGCTCTCATTAGAGTAGATTTTAATGTTCCGTTAAACTCTGAAAGAGAAGTAACCGATGATACTAGAATAAGAGCCGCTCTTCCTACCATTCAAAAGGTAATAAAAGACGGAGGAAAAGCTATTCTAATGTCTCACTTAGGAAGACCTAAAAACGGATCAGAAGAAAAGTATTCATTAAAACATATAGCTGGAAAACTAGGAGAGCTATTAGGAACTAAAGTAAAAGTAGCGCCCAATTGTGTGGGAGAAGAAGTAAAAGCCATGGCCGATGAACTGGACAAAGGCCAAGTTCTTTTATTAGAAAACTTACGTTTTCACAAAGAAGAAACTGCCGGAGATGAGTTCTTCGCTGGTCAGTTAGCTGAGTTAGGAGATGTATACGTGAATGACGCTTTCGGAACAGCTCACAGAGAGCATGCTTCTACCGCAGTAATAGCACGTTTTTTCCCAGAGAATAAGCTGTTCGGATACCTTATGGAGGATGAAATAAAAAACATAGATAGAGTTCTTTATGGTGCTAAATCTCCAGTTACGGCTATTATAGGCGGTGCAAAGGTTTCTAGCAAAATCACCATTATCCAAAACCTAATGGAGGTAGCCGATAATATATTAATCGGTGGTGGAATGGCATATACATTCGTAAGAGCCATGAAGGGAAAAATAGGTGACTCCTTGGTTGAGGACGACAAATTAGAAACGGCTTTAGGAATAATGGAATTAGCCAAGAGAACCAATACGAATCTTATTCTACCTACAGACACTCTTTGTGCAGACCAGTTTTCTGAAGACGCTAATACTCGTGTGTGCCCTACCAATAAAATCCCAGACGGTTGGATGGGGTTAGATATAGGACCGGCTACAATTAAAAGCTTTTTAAGAGTAGTTAGAGAGTCTAGAACCATACTCTGGAATGGGCCTATGGGCGTTTTCGAAATGGAAAAATTCTCTACAGGTACTGAAAAAGTAGCTCGAACTTTAGCAGATGTGACACTGGCTGGTTCTTCTTTCACTCTTGTAGGTGGTGGAGATTCAGTAGCCGCTGTAAACAAGTATAACCTAGCAGAAAAAGTAAGTTATGTTTCGACAGGTGGTGGTGCTATGTTGGAATACTTAGAAGGCAA
>Ga0209712_10005009_pt1 | contig 10425 bp, 7 predicted proteins | sample ArcOceMetagenome_FD_187443 | JGI IMG/M metagenome (GOLD analysis project Ga0209712, IMG submission 187443) | Marine eukaryotic phytoplankton communities from Arctic Ocean - Arctic Ocean - Greenland ARC118M Metagenome (SPAdes) (version 2) | ecosystem: Environmental > Aquatic > Marine > Oceanic... | reverse complement strand
ATTTTATGCAGGAAACAGGCGGAACCGTACAGGATTACGTTAGATTAAATGCAGATTACGACAAAGTAGATTCAGATACGTTGTTAAGAGAATATTACAAAAACACAAAATCACATTTAGATAACGCTGAGATTGATTTCTTAATGGAGGACAAATTTGATTTTGATGAAGATATTGATGAGGAGCGAGACATCCGCAAAAAGAAACTCGCAAAAAAAGAAGAGGTTGCAGAAGCAAAGAACTTTTTAGAAGGTCTGAAAGACAAATATTATTCGGAAATCAAGTTGAGACCCGGATCGTCACCAGAACAAACTAAAGCTTCAGAGTTTTTCAACCGCTACAATGAGAATCAAAAAGTAGCAGAGCAACAGCATTCAACATTTAAAGAAAGCACTAAACAAATGTTTACCCAAGATTTCAAAGGTTTTGATTTCAAATTAGGTGAAAAAACATTTAGATACGGCGTTCAAAATGTAGAAAAAGTTGCAGAAAACCAATCTAACATTAATAACCTTATTGGGAAGTTCCTAAATGACAAAGGTGAAGTAACGGATACGAAAGGTTATCACAAAGCTATTTATGCTGCAGAAAATGCGGATACTATCGCAAAACACTTTTACGAGCAAGGCAAGGCTGATGCAGTAAAAGACGTAGTGGCGAAATCCAAAAACGTTAGTTCAGAAGCGAGGTCGACTGCGCCTTCGGAAGTTAGCATTGGAGGATTTAAGGTAAAAGCAATTAGCGGTGTTGATTCCTCAAAATTAAGGATTAAAAAAACATTTAATAATTAACATTAAAACATTTTATTATGGCATTAACAGGTGGATCGGGTTTAACACCCTTCGCAAAAAAATCGGTATTATCAACAAATTATATCGACTTTACAAGTGCAGATGCGAATAGCGCAAACTGGGCACAACAATACATTCCAGAAGTTTACGAAGCGGAAGTTGAAAGATACGGAAACAGGACTATTGGAGGATTTTTAAAAATGGTAGGAGCTGAAATTCCTATGACGTCTGATCAAGTAGTTTGGTCTGAACAAAATAGATTGCATGTTTCTTACACGGGACTTACTCTTACGAACGGTGGTGCTTTAGCAGCTCTTCCTACGAATAATGTAATCGGGGTGGGTCAAACTATCTTAGTTATCAAAAATGATGGTTCTGCTTCTGCAAAAGCTTACGTTTCTGCAATTACAAACGGAACTACTGTGGCTATTAAAGGTTACTCTAATAGTGTTGCTGAAATATTTGCTTTAGTTGGTGCAACTGGAGTTAAAATATTCGTTTATGGTTCTGAATACAAAAAAGGTACTGATACAACAGCTGTATCTATTGAGCCTTCTTTCACTCAGTTTTCTAATAAGCCAATTATTATTAAAGACAAGTACGAAGTAAGTGGTTCTGATGCATCTCAAATTGGATGGGTTGAAGTAACTACTGAGGGTGGAGATTCTGGATATTTATGGTATTTAAAAGGTGAAGGAGAAACTAGATTACGTTTCGAAGATTACTTAGAAATGGCTGTAGTTGAAGGTGAAAAGAAATCTGGTAACGGAGACACTCCATCTGGAATTGATGGTACTGAAGGTTTATTCGCTGCTGTAAGTGGTAGAGGGCAAGTTGATAGCGCGTATGGAGGAAACTTAGCTTCTTTTGATGCTATTCTTAAAGGATTAGACAAAGAGGGTGCTATCGAGGAAAACATGCTTTTCTTAAATAGAACTACTGCTTTAGCTTTTGATGATATGCTAGCTGGATTAGACGGTGGAAACACAGGAGCTGGATCTGCTTATGGTGTATTTAACAACGATCAGCAAATGGCATTAAACTTAGGTTTTTCTGGTTTCAGACGTGGATCTTACGATTTCTACAAAACTGACTGGAAATATTTAAACGATGCTTCAACTAGAGGATTGGCTGCAGACGCTACCGTAAATGGTATCTTAATTCCTGCAGGAACTTCAACTGTTTATGACCAATCGCTTGGGAAAAACATTAGAAGACCTTTCTTACACGTAAGATATAGAGCTTCAGAAGCGGATGACAGAAGAATGAAATCTTGGTTAACTGGTTCTGTTGGTGGAGCAGCAACATCTTCTTTAGATGCAATGGAAGTACACTTCCTATCTGAAAGATGTTTATGTGTACAAGGTGCAAACAACTTTGTATTATTCACATAGTCTAGAGTACATTATTGTAATTTTTACCCTCGTTGAATCTACGGGGGTAATTATTACCTTTTAAAATTATTTAATTATATCATATTATGGCAAAACAAAATACAGCTGCAAAAGCAGCACCAGTAAAACCTGTTGCAACAAAAGAGATTGCAGTAGAACAAACAACTATATCATCAAAGCCTTCATGGCCTATAAAAGATAGAAGTTATTATTTAGCGGGGAACAAAGAACCTTTAACGTTTAGATTAAATTCTAGGCATTCCTATTTAAAACCTTTACTTTACTTTGATGAAGAAAACGGAGTTCAAAAAGAACTAAGGTATGCTACTAATCAAAATTCCCCATTTGTGCAAGAGCAAAACGGAGAAGCTACGTTAGGGCAAATCCTTTTTGAAAACGGTATATTGTCCGTTCCAAAACAAAATCAAAATTTACAAAAATTATTATCTTTATATCATCCAGACTTAAATAAAAAGTATCACGAATTTGATGCTCAAGAAGAAGCTTTAGATGACTTAGAAGATTTAGAAATAGAGTTCGAAGCAATATCAGCAGCAAGGTCAATAGATATTGATCAGGCAGAAGCTATCCTTAGGGTAGAAAAAGGATCTGAGGTTGCAAACATGAGTTCTAAGGAGATTAAAAGAGATTTATATATATTCGCTAAAAGCAATCCATCTTTGTTCTTAGAATTGGCTAATGATGAAAACGTTCATTTAAGAAACGTTGCAATTAAAGCTACTGAAGCAGGGATTATATCTTTAAGCGGCGATAATAGAACATTCAATTGGGCTAGTAATGACAGAAAGTTAATGACTGTGCCTTTTGATGAAAATCCATACTCGGCTATGGCAGCTTTCTTTAAAACAGATGAAGGGATGGAAGTCTTTAGGTCTATAGAGAAAAAATTAATTTAACACGTAATATAATTATAGGGGGTAGTCACTCTATCCCCTTATATTACATTAAACAAGAATAAATGGCAATAAACGTAGATACTGTTTACAAAACAGTTTTATTAATACTTAACAAGGAGCAAAGAGGGTATATGACTCCTGACGAGTTTAATAAAATGGGTCAACAAGTACAGCTCGAAATATTTGAAAAATACTTTGAAGACTTAAACCAGTTAATTAGAAGTCCTCAAACGGAATCTGATTATGCTGATCGTGTCACTTATTTAGAAGAAAAAATTTCTGCGTTTGAAACAGTTAGTCCTAATTACTTAGTTACTAACGGTATCGCAAACCTTACTAATGTACACAGGCTAAACACCGTTGCTTATAACGGAATAGAGCTACAATCAGTAGGAAGAAAGGAATACTATAATATTATAAGATCCCCTTTAACAAAACCTACAACAAAATATCCAATTTATTTACAGGAAGGTTCAACCTTAAAAATTCAACCAGACTCAATAGGGTCTGTGGAGCTTTCTTACTTAACAACACCTGTGCAGCCTGTATGGGGTTTTACAGTAGATGCTAACTTACAAATTTCTATATACAACCCAGCTAGTTCAGCTTCTACGAACTTTGGTTTGCATATTTCAGAACAAACAGAAGTAATACTTAGAATACTAGCTTATGCGGGTATAATCATAAGAGATCCTCAAGTAGTGCAAATCGCTCAAGCTCAAGTACAACAACAAAACATAAACGAAAAAAGTTAATAAATGGGGTTACTAACAGAAAACAATGCGCACTACTACGCAGGCCAACAGTCATATGTAGAACTAACAGGGGGAACTAACGTAAGTATAGCATGGACTGGAGACGTTACCTTAATAGCTACTACTAGTTCTTCTAATCCTAATTACCAGGTATTTAAAAACAACGTACCTCTTATAGAAACAACAGACTATTCTTTAGTTAGCGGAGCGGTTGTTATTAACACAATTGCTTTAGGTGATGTTATAGTTATTCAGCTTTATACGTACGCTGTGGAATCCAATTACGGAGGATACGCTTACATTACGGTTGAAGACATTGTAAATAACTTTCAAGTTGCATACGTAGGGGAAGATAAACTTATATCTAAAGTAAAAAGAACAGACATTATATTTCACGCTAAAAGAGGGTTGCAAGAATTTTCTTATGACACGCTTAATAGCATTAAATCTCAGGAATTAACGGTTCCTTTAAATCTAAGCATACCGTTACCTCAAGACTATGTAAACCACGTAAGTATCAATGTTATCGATGAAAACGGCTTAAAACAACCTATTTATCCAAACCTAATAAGCAAGTCTCCGACTAATCTACCATTGCAAGACGCTTCTGGAATACCTATACAGGATAGTTTCGGTAACAATATAGAAGCATCAAGTTCCATAGCTGAAGAGGATTTTAGCGAATTTGATTTGCAAAAAGTTTCAGGTAGAAACTCACAAAGAGGCGGAAGATACGGGTTAGATCCAGTTACATCTCATACTAACGGTGTGTATTTGATCAACAAAAGAGAAGGCAAGATTTCTTTTAGCAGTGGGTTAGCGGATAGAACTATAGTTTTTGAATACCTATCTGATGGATTAGCTTACGACGAAGATACTAAAGTGCCTAAAATGGCAGAGGAAGCAATGTACGCTCATATTTTATATTCTATTTTAGCGAATAGATCTAAACAACCAGAATATGTTGTAAGGAGATTAAAGCAAGACAGGTCCGCGAAATTAAGAAACGCAAAAATAAGACTATCGAACATAAAGCTTAGCGAAATCATTCAGGTAATGAGAGGAAAGTCTAAGCAAATTAAACACTAATTAAATGGCTGAAGTAAAGAATAGTTTTTTAGCGTCTAAAATGAATAAGGATTTAGACGATAGGCTTATACCTAGTAACGAATATAAGGATGCTCTAAACGTATCTGTTTCTAACTCAGAAGATAGCGATGTAGGTGCTTTAGAAAATATACTTCAAAATACCAATGTATATCCCATATCCGAGGAAGCTTATATTGGAAACAATAATGGTAAGATTATAGGGCACGTGGTTGATTCTGCAAATGATAACATTTACTTGTTTTATACCAATTATACAGACGTTTCTTCAGACGGCTTAAGTAATCACCAAGCAAGCAGTTCTGGTGTAAATACATCTTCCGCTATAGTTAGATACAACCCTGTTTTTTCAGGTAATTCAACTTTAATGGTTACGGGTAAGTTTTTAAACTTTTCAGAAACTAGTCCAATACATGGAATAAACATTGTTGAAGATTTTCTTTTTTGGACAGACGATAGGAATCAACCAAGAAAAATAAACACAAGAACAGCTTCTGCAAATAGATTTCATTACGCAAGCGAAGACAGTGTATCTGTGGCTAAATATGCTCCATATACGCCTATAGACCTGTACAAAAGCTATAGCGGAACGCATAAGACGACTATGAAAGATGTTTCTAGTCAATATTTGCCTGATGGAACGACCGTTAATCCCGACTACAACCCTAACTATGCAGGTGATTCTAATTATTTAGAAGATAAATTTGTTAGGTTTAGTTATAGAATTAAATATGAGGACGGGGAATATTCCATTATGGCTCCCTTTACTCAAATAGCTTTTATACCTAAACAGGATGGTAGTTTTATAGATAGATATGACGCTGGTGGTAACCTTATTTCATCAGATGAAAATTTAGCTTTTACAAGTACGGTAGTCGCTTTTATGGAAAATAAGGTAGACCAAATATCTTTGGTTATAAACTTACCTGATACAGCGAATAACTTAAAACAAAATTACAAAATAAAAGAAATAGATATACTTTACAAGGAATCTGATAAAATCGCTATTAGCGTATTAGATACTATTGAAATAAGCGAAATAGAAGCACAGTCGTTGGCTACTAGTGTTTATGAATATAGTTATCAATCTAGAAAGCCGGTTAAAACCTTGCCTCAAAACCAAAGCACAAGAGTTTATGATAAAACGCCTGTAAGAGCTTTAGCTCAAGAAGTAAGTGGGAACAGGGTTATTTATGGAAATTTTGTTAACAAGCATACAGCTCCGACGCACTTAGATTATCAAGTTACAGTTAATCAAAAGTTTTCAAATAGCGGCTCGGACGGCAATTGGTCTTACATAGAGTACCCTGAGCATACTATAAAAAGAAACAGAAACTACCAAGTAGGATTTGTATTAAGCGATAGATACGGAAGACAATCAGACGTTATACTATCCAATGTTATTGATAACAACTCGGTGAATGGTGATTTTGGAGCTTCTACGTTTTACGTACCCTACAGGGTTAGTTCAGCATCTCCTACTACTTTTTTAGCTGACGTTGGTAACTCTATAAAAATTCAATTAAACGAAACAATAAAAAGCACCAGAAGTCCTTTATCTTTAGGTAGTTCAATAGCTACAGGAGAACCTGGACTTTACGATGCGGTAACTAATCCTACTGGATGGTACTCATACAAAATTGTTGTAAAGCAGACTCAGCAAGAATACTACAATGTTTACTTACCAGGCTTCTTAAAAGGGGATTTAAGTACTGGCCCGACAACGGCAACACATTCTATTTTAATAGGTGATAACATAAATAAAGTTCCCAGAGACTTACAAGAGGTTGGTCCTAACCAAACAAAATACAGAAGTAGCGAGACTCTTTTTCCGATTGTAGAAAACTATCACTCTAGTACTGAAAATTGGAATCAACCGTTTTTTCCCGGCAGCAATAAGTTTAACGTAACAACTGTTGCGCCTTTAGGTAATATAAATGACTTAGGGGGAGCTACTTCTAGCACTGTTATTTTTGAAAGCGAAGAAGATCCTTTGGTAATGAGAATAGGTAACAATAATGGGGGATTAGGTGCTTTAGCTCAGCATATGATACCTACTTTGTCGGTAGCAGAAACAGCCCCTTTTATATCTAATCTTGAAATATACTATGAAACGTCTACAAGCGGATTAATATCTGAGTTAAATACTAAAGTAATAACAGACGAGGGGACACCTATAATAGGTTTCAGTACTTTTGATTACAATCACAACGAAAATCAAGACTGGAATGGCGCAACCACAATAACAGGAGCTGCTGATTCACCTTACATTACCAGCGAGTTAATACCTGTTGACAACGTAAACAATCTATTAACTAACACTCAATTTATAAGCTTGTCTGTTTTAGATAACACTGGGCAAGATAGAACTAGTCAATTTGAAATGATTGCAACAGGTTCTGCTTCAAACGGCTATAGGTTAAAATTAAAAGACGTTACTTCTCAGTTTTATTATGGACCGGATGCTTTAGCTAAAGAAAGCTACTCTTTCACGATGACATTGCGTAACTTAGACGATAATACAACAGCTGATCTAAATGGCGCTGTCGCAAGTTCAAATCAAATAACAGTAACAGTAACCGCGGGTAACGCTCCCTTCGTTGGGCAAACAGTAATTGTAAACGGAGTCAATGCTACGGTAACACTTGTAAACGGAAGTGTAATAACTTTAAGCGTACCTGTAACCGAAGCTAACGGCGCTACTTTAAACTTTATTGCACCTACAGCTACATTTCCGAAAAACACAGCTTTAAGCAATAACCATCCAATAATTAATTCTATTACGTATGTTACTCCTTCTTATTCTACAATGCAAGGTTTATATGCAACCGTAGTTGCCTACAATGGAACTTTCAAGGTCAGCGAGAGGCTGTTAAACATAGGATACGCATGGTCTACATTGCAGCCTTTGCTTAATGGGGTTGGGACTTTTACTTTTGGGAATGTGGGGAGCACTAGCTTAATAACTATTAATAACCCTAGTGGAGGACAAGTTACTTTAGCGCTTGCTCAAAACGGTCAGGTCAGTGTTTTTGCAGGTGCATTTGACTTTTTATCTACGTTTAGCCTTAAGGCAACAATAACAGATGCCGGAGGGCTTACTGTTGAAGCTACAATAGTTTTCAACGACGTAATACCCGGGGCTTTCACTAATGCTTTTTCGACAGCTTTTGATATATAAAAATAATAAAATAAACAAATAATAAAATGATTAATCAAACACAAGCAGGCATTCAACTTCTAATTGACGGTAGAGTAGCTGATAATAATTCTAAAAATATTTCCGCAAGTGACGTTAGAGAGGTGTTGACATCAATTAACAATTCATTTAACGGCCCTATAATGATATACCATGGGCAGTTAAAAGCAAAAAACGGGAACGGGAGCTTCGACTCGACTATAAAGGATTATTACGTTAATTTAGGTTATTTCAAACAACAGGACTCTGGGGATCCAACTAACGTTACAAATCCTGTGCAATTAAACACCACAGGAGTACCCGGCGCTCCAGACGGGTCGAGCACAGTAACCTTACTAGGGGGATTGTCGCTGAGACTAACCGTAGCTAATAATGTTATAACCTTACTGGAAGTTTTAAGAATAGGGGGAGGCATACAGGTTGGCAGCACTACGCCTTATACCTTTAATGGCACTGCTTTAACTTTTACCTATAACGGTGTTATTACTCACCCTGGAAATGGAGTAGGTGTAAATAGCAGGTTTGTTTTATCGTCTAATGTTAGTGGGGGAAGTCATACGGAAGACAACACACTTATACAGGCGTCCTCAGTTGACATGAATCAAGACATAAGTTACAATATAAATAAAATGACTACAACTAACGAGTTAAGCTCCTATTTAAAGGGTAGTGTTTCTAACGATGCTTTTGATCAAAACGTAACGCTTTGGAGAGTCGCGTAATTGTAAAATTTACATAAACAGGTAATTATAGATATATGGCAGCTATCATTGAAGTAAAATATTTTAATTCTTTTATGTTACGTAAAACAGTTAATTCCAGCGGTGTACCCGTATGGAAAGGAGCTGCTGATGCGATAAGTAATAATACAAAAAATTGGATTATAGAAGAATCTAGGATTAGAGGAGGGTACAACAACACCTCAGTAGACTTTGGAGTTAAAGCTTACTTAGCCGCTGAAACCAATACTGGATCTATTTTATCTAACAGTTTAATATACTCAGGTATACTAAATTCTAGAACAGGTGTTAACAATACTAATCAGTTTCCTGTAGGTGAAGAAATTACAAGAAGCTTAGATCCCTCTAACGGTAGTATACAAAAGTTGCATGCCGAAAATACAAACTTAACTATACTACAAGAAAATAAAGTAAGCAAAGCTCTTATAGACAAAGATGCTATTTATTCTGCTGAAGGAAAAGCTATAACAACATCAGGGGCTCAGGTTATTGGGCAAGTTGTTCCCTACGCTGGAGAATACGGTATATCTAAAGACCCTGGCAGTTTCGCTGTATATGGGTATAGGAAATATTTTACAGACAAAAATAGGAATGCAGTGTTAAGATTATCTTCAGATGGAATAACCGAAATATCAGCTTATGGTATGAAGGATTTCTTTAGAGATAAATTTGATGAAATAGATTTAAACTCTTCTAATCTAGGTAAAATTATTGGGGGATTTGATGTGCATACAAAAACATATGTTGTTTCTTTACAAAACAGTAATGGCGAAGATTATGATACTTTAGCTTTTGACGAAGGAGTAAAAGGATGGGTTTCTAAATATAGCTATAAACCAGATCAAATATTTAGTTTAAAAAACAATTACTTTACTACATTTAGTGGTGGAGTAGAAAACCTTAACGGTTTATACAAGCATTACTTTGGAGCCAATTACGGTAATTTTTACGGGATAGATGTTAATTCAACTGTTACTACCGTATTTAATCCTAAGGTTTCTTTGTCTAAAAACTTTTTAACACTAGGATACGAGGGAAGTAACGGATGGGAACTAAGTAGCTTACTGTCGGATCCAACGGGTGTGGATGACGGGTCAGGCTACCACGATACGGCTTCTCCTGTTAAAAGTTATAACGAGGGTGAATTTATAATAAATCCAGCAACAGGTCAACCAGTCGTTCCCGCTAATTACCTATCAGTATTTGGTACGCTTTTCCCCCCTTATGCTAAAAATAGAGCAGGGTTCAATAGAAAAGAAAACAAATACGTATCTAATTTAATAAACAATAGTTCTCCAAGATCCGGTGAGGTAGTGTACGGTCCATCAATGTCGGGTATAAAAGGTATGTTTGCTACAGCTGTTTTTTCAATAGATGCAATAACAAACCCGGGGGGTAAAAAAGAATTATTTGCAGTGTCTTCTACTTACGTGGAATCATCATATTAAATCAAATCAATTAAATGGAATTAAATATTAGAATGCTTCAAGATTCTGATTGGGATACATTGGTATCTTGGTGG
>Ga0209712_10005006_pt1 | contig 10427 bp, 14 predicted proteins | sample ArcOceMetagenome_FD_187443 | JGI IMG/M metagenome (GOLD analysis project Ga0209712, IMG submission 187443) | Marine eukaryotic phytoplankton communities from Arctic Ocean - Arctic Ocean - Greenland ARC118M Metagenome (SPAdes) (version 2) | ecosystem: Environmental > Aquatic > Marine > Oceanic... | reverse complement strand
CGTGCACTGATTGGTCCACAGGACATGTTCCTGGAGATGATGTTGGCAGAGTCAATGATGACTTTGACCGTCGTGAGTCTGTCTTCAACTCAATTAGAGAACTTTATTTCTAAACTAGCACATCTATGTCATTCAATAATACATAATTTATAAATTTGTAGCTGACTTCATCTTGCGACTCCATCTTTGTCTGAACGGATATGATTTAGTATAGAGGCACAGTGATTCGAAATTACGAAAATTAAGAAAAGTGTTTGTACATCCCAAGCGAGTCAAGTGATACGTGTCTAGTGGCAATTTGATAAAAACTAATTTATAAAAAACCTGACTATACATACATCTATCCCATGCAAAATCTAAGTAGTCTCACACGCATATGCACAACCATACAGTTATCTCCATCATGGGGAAACCCCACACATTTAATAATACACGATCACATTTTGGATGCTCGACGGAGATACAAATATCACCTGGCTATCCATGAACGACTTGTTACGTAGGAGGGTATTATTCTGTTAGAAATACAACTCCAACGCGTATGATAAAAGCATTGGGATCTTGGGATATCCTAGTCATTACTAGTGGTAGCAACAATGAATCCTTTGTTTTATCATCCTAGTCATTACTAGTGGTAGCAACAATGAATCCTTGGTTTTATGCAGTCATCGTTGTGGAATTTATACCTGAATCCCCTGAGAGCAGATACTAACAAGTACTATGACGTGATCATGCATATAACTTTGCTTTTCCTTTAAATTTAAAACATTTCATGTGTACATCTTCATTCCATCCTCGGTCTCTTCTTTGCTCGAGTTTCACAGCCCAGTGCTGGTATAGTACGAAGGACTTCACAAAATTTATACATGTTCATGCCCTTCTCTTCTCTCTCCTTATCAATCGCTTTTGCAGCATCTTCCTCACTTAGACCAGGAGATTCTTTCACTTTCAATACAATGTACTTGTAGTACAACTTGATCCTGGACCAATTATTCAATCTAGCGTCAGTTCTTGTGCGTTGAGGTAGGAAATTCCGTGCTGTTACGGAAGGATGATTTTCAACACCTCTTTTGTTAAGCAATTCTATACACGTTGCATACTTATTTGGAGGGTGAATTATAATACGTGCTGCAGCTTCTTTAATGGTGCTTACACGATGCTGAAGATTTGATGTTGTTGTTATTGTTGTTCTTGAAGTTGACGCTGTTGCCAGAAAGGGCTGTTGTGAGCTGTTTCCTTCGATCGTGGTTCCGTCATTTCTACTTATGGAATTAGAAACAGAAGACAATTCTTCATTCTTCAGCATATGGAATGGGTCAGATGATCAGCAAAAAAAGGAAATGCATAAAATCAAAATGAACTAACCCTTCTCGTCATCAAACGAAGAATAGAGTCTAACTTGTAATTCAAACGCGATTCCACCAACCCTGTACCTCCAAACCTCCGACGTGTTTCCTCGTCAACTTCTTCGACCTCTGTTACCCTCTCTCTCCTCCGCTCTTCGTTGATTTTTTGCAAAGTGTTTTTTGCATACTGAGGAAATGAGATGCGCTGGCCGTGTCCATTATCAAACACCATTCGACCAAGCTGAATAGAAGCATCATTGGTGGGGTGGTTGGTGTACCAATATACCCCATCCTGCAATATCACCATTGCCAGAAAAGGTAAGATTTCCTCCATTATCAATTTTGCTGATGCACCTCTGTCACCATTCTCACTAGCCCACTCTTGTCTCCAACGATTCATCGCTGGAAAGATGATACACAAGAGGAGAAGAGAATCAAATGGCATGTCAAGTGGGGCTCTGATGTAGACCCGAAATGTCTTCTTTCGTTTCATATAGAACTCAAATGAAGAAAAACCTGTGATACTTTTCATGACGGATGGAGGAAGTTGTGTCCTATAACTTTTGTCGCCTGTTGTTTGTTTTGTGCCTGCAAGAGCATCTGTTTGGTCCATGCTTATACCATTTTGAGTGCAAAACTCAATGCCAGCTTTCCTAAAATAAAGAAACCAATAAAGAAACCTTTTAGAATTTGAAATGACAAATTGCTATCATGGGTAACATTTGTTTTGCACTTACTTGAAGTGGGTCTTCTTCTCCCATGGTGGAACACCAGCGCCCTTGAATGCATTATCAATTGCAATTGTTGTTGATCGACGCCCCGAGTCCATTGGATAGTATTGGCGAAATGAGCGATTTTTGTTTCGGAGTGAATTAAGAATTCTAAGTTCGTTTTCTTCGTTCTCTGGATCCAAATTGTCATCTACCTCCTCCTCCACTTCATTTTCCAATGGCTCATAGAAATTCAACAAATCTGTGACCGTCCTGTTATTGAGATCTACTAATATTTTCATTGCTAAACAGCCAACATAGCAGAGCTCATACCTCCTATTGCGGAATCCTCCAGTAACTTCAGTCCTCCTCTTCGTATACTGTTTCGTGTTATTTCGTTTGATTTGATCATAATTTGGTACCACAAAGGCTAAGACTGGTTCTCCTTGATCCTTGAATTCTTCTCCATCGGCAGGAAAACTAGAGCTTCCATCTGGGCTTCTTCGAACGATACGAAACTTCCCCATATTGATTTTTAGCGTACTCTTGTGCCTTACTAAACAAACAAACATAGTGGTAATCTTTGGACAGACAATATGCCATGTATTTGTGTTGAGAGCATGAAGATTGACTTGAGATATCTGTGGTGGAGTGACAATATCAGTACTGAGCATTTTGGCTTGATCATCAATGAGTCCCGCAGCAGCTGCTCTCTTGTCCTTTTTATTCTGCCTCCCATTCATAATTATTATTTGATCTTGAATAATAGTGTTCCTTTTGTAGAGAGTATTATCGTCAATATCAGAATTCTCCAAAATTGCGAGTTTATGGATTGCATACAAGTATTTCATGGCGCTGGCAGAGGTAATATCTCTGGAAGCAATTTCATCAACAAAAAACTCGTTTGATGCTTCCAAACTGAAATACTTGCCAGGCTGCAAGTTCAGGTCTTGGAGCTTCCTCGCTAGCAACCTTTCTTTGTCAATGTATCTTTTGTATGCACGCATGTGTGACTGGTACGTGCTATTTTGCCCTGCTGCACCGCCTTCTTGCTGAATAGACAGAAGTTGAACTCGTGTTCTTGCTCCAGCAGTGCCACATTTATCTGGAGAATTGACAAATGCATCATTTGTTGGTGACGGTGTACGATGGCGGGTAGGGGGAGATCCTTGAGGTGCAACACTACTATCATTAGCCATGATGATGTATTAGTTAAAGTATGTTACTCCTTAGAATGAATCTTGCGTACCTACCAGGAGGGAGGGATTTATTTGTCAAGCAATTGAAAAAAATGTGGCGCGGACTGATTCCATGCTAAAACCTGCAATGCTCTATGATATAGACTTTTTATCTGTTATTTGTTATTTCTTATCCTCAACGGGTGTGAATCTACGGTTTACGCGAACCCCTTTTATTCATTTAACAATTGACTTCATAATCCGGTAATATGAGCACCATTAAAAGTGAGAGACCAAATAAGATGGCTAAGTCACTTCGTCATTCTGAAGAGGAGGATGAACTTGAGAAGTGCCCGGAAGACATCATTGTTCGTATCTATTCATTCTGGCTTGAAGAAGAACCTCGTCTCGAGGAGATAAAACTTCTCATCAACTCTTTTGGATTACAATCCAAATTTCATTACAAGATGTGCATCAAATTTCTTCAAGTTACGCCAATTGCGCTATTTTTAGATGGGGACAGCGACTACACAACTACCGTAGTCAAGTGGATGAGTGTGAAAAGGGTTAAATTGGGGCTCTTGAAAGTACGGCAAAAAGAAACAAATCAACAGCTTATTACCGAAGTCGGTATCATGATAAAAGCGTGCAATGTCTCTGCTCTTAGTCATTTCTACATTCGCTTCGATCCCCTCGTAAGGGAATTGTATGGCAATGAGAGGTGCTCTCAGTATAGCCTCACTGATTCCTTTGGGCCCCTCGAAAAAGTATTCGAAGACGTGAAGGAGGAGCAAAGCATTTTATTCAGGCTACTGTTGTCTCAAAATATGCAGTCCTTGCATATGCTGTCTCTCGTATCTCACACGAAATCTTTCTATTGTCCCATCTTGACGACCGACTTTGCAAGAAATCTGAGAATACTTCATCTTTCACTGATTGCTGTCAGAGACTATGATGCAGTTGATGAATATCAAGAGGTTTCTGCTGCCATACAAAATATGCCAAAGTTGAAAGAACTAGTCATTTTATCATCTTATTCGCTTCAACAATCAGGCCTCTCGCTCAATTCAGAATCGCTGCGAGTGCTGAAAGTGAATTCGCCATTCATCAAGATTGAAAAGGGTTATTGTCCACGTTTGAAAGAGATGACGCTCACATTTGGAACAGGAGTGAAACCGCCCGAAAACTATCTTCAAGACTTTCATCATGCAGTCGAAACATTGACCATCCAAATGAAGCCAACTTCTCGAAGAACGTTTCATATCGGAGAGTTAACAGCTATTCGGGATGGACTCAAGTCGGCAGTCAAGAGCATGGATCGTCTTACAGATCTTGTCATTCTCGCAGACCCAAAGAATGTGATGAGCTATTTGGAGTATAATCTCATCATTGAATCGCAAAGCCTCAAGCGGCTTGATATCTCTGGAGCATTATATGCTGTAAAGGGCATTTCACGTTGTCAGTGTCCGCGTCTCAAGATTCTAAAGGGTGCTTACTGGTTTTTCCCTGAAGTCACGAAACATCATGTCAGACCTGTGACACCATTTGCTTCAAATGAATTGCCTCTGCATCCAAGCCTAAATGACAGTATGAAAGAATGGATTCCAAACTATAAAGAGCCCGATCATGCTTCTGAGCCTGGATATATCCAGACGTTTCAGATTTCAAACAGACCTTTTGTAGGACTCGATGTTCCTGCATCTTGCATCGTACAATTGTACGAAGTTCGAGGATTGGAGATGCATTTAAACAGTGCTAGATATGCGAGACCACTTTATCGCATATGAAACATCCTGGTGGTAGAAAAAGAAGTCCTGCAATGGAAGTGGAATGCGATTGGTGTGTATGTTATAAGTTTTGGTGTTTTTAATGTTTTTGATTCCTGGATCTTCAAACTTAATTGGGTCAAGTGAATATGCGGAAGTACAGACAGACTACAACGATAGCATTTTTTTGAAGGTCTGGGTCGCTTGATACAGGTGTTGTATATCTAGTCATGTGCATCGTGCTTTTATGGTTTCTTACACCTACATCAACCCCGATGGAACCACTCATAACAACTCCCGCAAAATATTCCCCCTCATCAAAGCAAAACGCAACATACTTAAACAACACTTTACTGGCAATTGCACATTCTCTCTTATATATCGCTCCCTCGTCACCTCTACAGCATCCTTCAACACAATCTGCCAAGGCGACATCATTGCAGATTCAAGATGCAATTGCCGACGATCATCCTGTCCCTCCTCAGCACCCTCCGCCAACAATTCCGATAAAAAAGCAGTGACCTTGACCATCAATTATACCTCTCGCCCACCTCACTTGGACACAATTTCCAAGGCTACCTCACCTGCTCCCAAATCATAGAAGCCATCCTCCGTGAGCTCTTTGTCTACACAAATACTTCTCATGCACCCCTCCTTACACCTACACACACGAGAGTTCGCGCTGCACTACACGACGACGCCACACACTCTGCACCTGCTTCCTCATCAAACCAAATCGACCTAGCCCTAAACCCAGCCGCATCCACCAGCTTCTATCTACTTGACACCACCAAACCCCCTATCACCTTTGCCCTCATGCTCCTACACAAAAAATCACCCCAATATCACCCCTGGGCACTCCCAAACCTCAGCACCAGAAACCATCAAAAAATTCTTTCCATGATTTCACAAACCAAAGCAATACCAACAATGGTCGAGGCTCCTCTCACCACAAACGCCTCATCTACACCTCCGCCTACCTTGCCACTCGAGTAACAATAATAACTCATAGATTTAGGTAAACTTATACTACAGTAAAAAAACTCAAAGAGTAACACACATCAATCACAACTACCCATTCCGTGAAGACGACCATCACAGAACCCACCATCTTCCACAGCAAAACACCACACACCAAAATGCCCCAAAATATGAATCAGCCTTACATATCTCAGCAACCATCCTTGCTGCACAATACAAGCCAACCACATATCACACTTCATCAAATACACATTCAATCCAATCAACCCACCTCCCATCACCACATGGCTCACCCGCTCTCAGCAACTCATCACTTGCCACCCTCACTTCACCACCCACTCTCTCTTTCCACCCACGGATCATCTTACATCCGACTCGTGGGATACATCACTTACCCAGGCAATCCCAAAATTTAACAAGCTCCACAGCAGCTTCCCTGCAGAAAGCACCATCCTCCCTCCTTATTTCCACCAAACAAGCAGCACTGAACAAAACTGCCTCACTCACTTTCATACCATCATCGACGCCATTGTGCATACCTATACCTCTCCCATTCTCTTCTCCTCGGACTCCAGCCAAGTACAAGACAAAAGAGTCACCACCTCCGTCCTCCTTGCATTCAACCGATCACATCCGACACAGCCATGGCAGGATCTCATACCCATCCCATGCTCCATCAGAAGCCAAGTTGGAATGAGTCGAAATGAGTTGTATCCATATCCAGTATGGGATTGTGAATGAGTTCGAATGAGTTGAAATGAGTTTGATTGTGAGTTGAAATGAGTTTGAATGAGTAGTATCCATATATATTAGGTAATTGTACGTAGGTTTAGTAAACACTTTTTACTGCGAGGAACTCTTTTCTGAATTTCGGTTCTTCTCCGCAACGGTTTATGCAAAGTGTTCCAAGAAGAACTTTTATTACTGTTTTATATGTGGTAAAATCTGGCGAAGAGTACAAAGAGTGCGCAAGAAACTTTTTGAGAGTTTCGTGTCATTCAAAGGCCCATTGGTTTGGCCATCCAACGCTCTCGGAAATCAGAAAACAAGATAGATGGCTGTCCCTAGAAAAGTTCACAATGACGAGACAATACCAGGAGCAACATTGAATAATAATAAGCGCCATTCTTGAAGTGTACCAATACTGAACCCACTGTTTCTTCTTCCACCTCGCCTCCTTAGAATTTGCAGAAATCGAACATTCCAAAAAGAAATGCAAGAACACTTTTAATAATGAACATCTACAGTATTTTGCCACCAAATCAACATACCGTACAATGCACACTCTGGGGATTTCCCTGGACCACGAAATCAAGCCTCTGGACTAGATTTCATTTAATAAAATCATGAAGATTGCCCCTTTTCATCAAACAGTAAGGTGTCCTATGCCGACTATTGCGGGCTGTTTGTATCTGCATCTTCCAAATCTGAAACATTCTTACTTCTTAACATTTGCGCCTTTGCTCTTCATCACGTCCGCACCTATGCCCACCGACGCTCCTTCAAATGATAAATGAGGAAAGGACTCAGAATATTCGCCACAAAATATTGTTTCAATTGGTAACTGGATCTGACTAGCAACAACTGCCTTGACAGATGCGCGAAGAATAGACGCTTTCACTGGCGAAAGGATATACAATAAGCGATGACTCAAATCTATCGACCTCACGATTCCGAGTCCATAGCAAACTCTTGTTTCGCCAAAACTGTCACCGCATAGACCAACTATACTTGAATTCAGAATTTCAAGAGATTCGTCGCCTGTCAAAACACTTTCACATCCGTCTTCTTTAACGATGACGCAGTCCAGGGAGTCAAAAGGAACCATGTAGGGCTTCATACTAGATAGTTTCAGAGCAAGGTTACAATTGTCGTCAACAATACCACTATTTCCAAACATTGCTCCTGTTGCCATAAATGCCTCTAACCCCCCAGCGAAATAAGTACATAATCGCAAGTTGCGAGTCAAGGAAGAAGCGATAGGAGCAATGATACCCCCTTGCCAAGCACCAGACGCTGCCGATTCCTGAATCGAATCCATTGAAGCGAGAGACAAGTTTCTGCTTAGCGCCGGGGAAGGACATGTCGGATCGTAAGATTTACCTCCCAGAGTTTCCAAGATGTGAATAGTCCGATCTGAGGATGCATGAGGAGTCAGATCGAAATATTTAGCCTTGGTCGATCCCAACATTTGAACAATATGACATGGATTACATGCGTTGATCAGTGATGATAAAATTTCATATCCCATTCCCTTTACCCAACCATCTGTATTGATTATCAGTGGGATGTTGACTTTCTTTTCGCATAACTCATGATACCTATGCAAAAGAGTTTTGATAGCTGCAACATAACTCATTGGGTTGGACTTTGACGTTGTGAATCCGTAGAAAAAAGCCATTTCGTGCTCTGTAGCAATTGTGAACTGATCTCTTCTCCCGCAAACGATGTGTGCATTGGGAGGTGATAATATAGGCTTTGAAATAATAGTCAGGGTGACCATTCCTGGTGCAGAAAATTCTGGCTGGCCCACATCGCAATCCAATAATGCAATCTCTCCATTAAATCCACCATTTTGTTCACAATCAGAGAGCAAATTATTAATAAGATATCGAACGTAAGTAGATTTACCAGTCGATTTTGCTCCGCATACCATCACCCTTTTGGACTCTTTCGAGCAACTTGTTGATATTTCCTTTGCAATAGATTTCCACCGCTCTGCGATCATGATGGACTTTGTCTCAAGTGGAGATGATAACTCAAAGGTGCAAACATCCTTTCTCATGGATGTGATCTGAATCTTTGAGATAGCTTTTGAATCTGCAGGTTCAATGCAGATGGCACTCATCCAAGTTGGACTTTCCAATACAATTGGCTCTTGAGACGAGCTTGCGCTTGACAGTCTATATCCCATAATATCAAAGGATCCTTCTAAAGCTTTTACCTTTGCCATACCATTGATCGCAACCCTCCGAGTCACATTTTCATCAAATTGATTAAATGTTATGACAGTTGTGACGAGACCTTTGATTATATGAAAATCTTGGCTGGTACCAGGTGGCAAGACATTGACATAATTCATCGCGTCGTTACTTTCTCCAGAGGGCAGTTCAGGTCCAAAATATTGAGGTCCGTAGTAGGAATCGTCATTCTTCTGAATCGATCCTAGAGATGCATCAAGCATAGAAGGAGTTGTCGGTTCATCTTCTGAAGCTCCTCCTCTAGTATCTTTTGCTCGTTTTTTATTGTCAGGTGTCCAACTCACAGAACTGCTGGATCTTTTTACTTTACGCTTTGGTTCTTTCTTCTTTTGGGGTGTTTTCTCAACATTCTTTGACGTTTGCTTTGACTTTGATCCATCCTCATTATCATTTCTAGCCTCCCATCCAATGGAGATTGCTGTTTCTTTGGGTGCAAACACCATTTGATTTTCTAAAGGTGAGGCAAGTACGAGTACCCTTGAGCGAGCGTTGTACATTTTCATTTGAACATGAAACATGAACTATTTTCAAGTCTATAAATGAGTGGTGCTGATAGACGTCGATCAGGCCTTTTCACCAAATTGCGAGCCGTTATTGTTAACGGCTGGAACGATAGATAAGATAAAGATAAGACGACGTGTGAGACAAACCTAAAAAAAGCAGAGCAAGCGGCAAGAGTAGCAAGCAAGCAGAGCAAAAAATTCAAAATGCGTTGCACCGATTATCCATACAAGTACAGTAGATAGCGGCAGTACACATCTGTTGCTCCTGTTATTTTAAATTTGTTTTTGAAAGACCCCGATTCTGAATATTATGGTTCCAATCCTTTTGCACTGAAAGATAAGGTGTCTATTAGCATACTTGGCCTCTTAGGAAGGTGGTGACATCGCCGCGTAGGTCCTGGCAGTGAGATCGGTCGTGCTGGTCGTCAACCACCATGGGTCCACGTACGTTAGACACAGCGCAGCTTAGTGAATATCGTCTCGATGGGCCCCGAATTCTTGTAGCGGGCAAATGCGCGTAGGTAGAGGCCAGCGCTACTATAGCTCCTCCCAGACTATTGGTGTGAAGGGACGAAGGAAGCGAGGTAAATTGCTAGATATTATAAATGTATGTCCTAGAATCAATCAATTAGAAGGGCACATGTATCAGAATATGACTCGAATAGTCCTTACCTGTGACCACAGGAGTAAATCGCCTCAAGTTCGTCCTGCTCGTTTTCAATGGGCATCCCCGAGCTGTCGACTTGGGGCGAGTAGTTGATTTATAGTAGTGCGTGCATTGCTCTTGGTTTCAAAACACAGTGAGATGAGAAGTACCGGTATGAACATTTGTCATTAATCGAATCTCGAGCGCCTGCGATTGCGAACGCGAACATTGCATACCATTCCGTTGGATTGTTTTGCCTTCTCAACTTCAAATTAGATTTCTAAAATTCGTCGTTTTTACACGAGCGAAACGTGAA
>Ga0209712_10005005_pt1 | contig 10428 bp, 8 predicted proteins | sample ArcOceMetagenome_FD_187443 | JGI IMG/M metagenome (GOLD analysis project Ga0209712, IMG submission 187443) | Marine eukaryotic phytoplankton communities from Arctic Ocean - Arctic Ocean - Greenland ARC118M Metagenome (SPAdes) (version 2) | ecosystem: Environmental > Aquatic > Marine > Oceanic... | reverse complement strand
TACCGTTTGATAATCTGAAAGGATTAAAGATAACTCTGAGCTAAATTCAGATTGTTTCGAAGGGTCAAGAACTGATTCAATTCCATCCTTACCTTGCAAGCCTTCAATTATTCCATCTGAAAACTCTTTCGCTTCAATATGGAAATCTTTAATTTTTCCAACATAACCGCCATAAGTGAACTCTAATCCAAAGAATCTTTTTGTCGCATTATCTAGAGCTAAGTTATTTATGCGTAGATGATTTAGAGCGTATCTTATATTTGATTGTTTTTCTGTAATATAAAGTTTTTGATTTACCCTATCTTCTTCAATAAAATTAAAAGCTGCTTTCAAACCTAGACTGGTTCCAGTCAATGAAACTTTAGTTAGGTATTTCTTTAAATTATTTTCCAAGCATGGGTAATAGTAATTGTGGTTAACTTCCAAACAAGTATTTGCTAGTAATTCATAATTCAACGTATCTTTTGTTTCAAAGAACAACTTTAAATCATGTCTATTTTGGATATAAAAAAAGCTTAAGATCAAAACAGCAATTCCACCGAAAACAAGAAAAATCCATTTCAAAAAACGTAACATATACTAACCTTTAAAATTTATTTTAATATTTTCAAAATAGCCAAGGAGAAAGACATCAAAGACGAGTTTATCATTTGCCTCAACTTCTTTTTGTTTATCGATAGACTCTTTTGCAATTGCGTTCCACTCAACTTGGAGAGAGTTTTCAATTCCCATCTCAAGATGCTCTTCTTTGAATCCTCGGGCAATACTTCCAATAGATTCAATAATAGACTTGTCATCACTAATTAAATCCATAATTTTCTGAGAAGGAAGCAGACTAATATCTTTTATCTTATTTCGTTGAATTTCCAATGACTTTTTATAATCGCATTCAACATAGACTGAATCAAGCATTTCACTAACTTCAGTTAAGTTTTTAAAGAAATCGAGTGCAAAGTGTTCTATGGAATCCGTTTTACCAGCAATTGTAAGCTCTAAGTTTTCTTTTCTACCTTCATTCACAATAGTCAAAAAGTTTTTATCGATTTCATTACATTCATCTTGCTCGATTATTGGTGATTCCATCAGTAAGCAACCAAGAAGGAATGAATGGAGAAACTGAATTGAGTCTTTATCAATACCAGTATCAACAAATGGATTAACATCAAGAAGTCTAACCTCGATGTATTCTATTCCTCTGTTATGTAAAGCCTGGAGAGCACTTTCTCTAGAATTGGCCACAGCTTTTGGCCTTATAGTAGAGTAAAACTCATTATCAATTTGAAGAAGATGAGTATTAAGTTGCTTGTATTCTCCATCTACTTTAACTCCAATCTCTTCGTAATCTGGATATGACTTTTGGCGAGCAACTTCTAATGTTTTAATATATGTATCTAAAGCATTATAACAGATGCTAATTTCTTTTTGAGCATTAGATGTATACCCTAGGCCACCCATTCTTAAGCTTGTAGCATTTTTTTTACCCCAAGTTTCTTTTCCTAGTTTTTTGAGTGTATGCTTTTTATTTTTCAAAAAGGATTCATCAACTGCGGGAGTTGAGCCAAAAAGATAGATTAGTATCCAAGAGTATCTTCTGTAGTTTCTTATCAAATGAAAGTAACCATCATTAATAACATCTTGAAGTTCTCTATCATCATTTGTTAATGATTTATATTTAATCCAGAAGTCTTTAGATAAAGAAAAATTATAATGAACTCCAGCAATAGATTGCATAGATTTACCATATCTATTACCAAGGCCTACGCGGTAAAGCTCTTTAAGCTTACCAACATTTGACTCTCCATAATACGCAACAGGAATATCCATCTCATTTTCAGGAACAATAGCTGGCATACTCCAAGGCCATACGACTTCATCTTGCTCTAGCCTGTGATAAGTAAAACAGTGCATCTGTTTTAAAGATAATAAAAGTTCATCAGTATTATCATAAACAGTAGTAATATATTCTAATAAATTCTCTGAATAATCTGTAGTTATAAATGGATGAGTAAGTTTAGATCCAAGTCCCAGAGGATGTGGAAGTTTCGATAGTTCTAAGTTGGTATTAACTCTAAGACCTTCTTTTTCAACTCCTTGAAAGATAGAATTCTCCAAAATACTTGGAGATTCCTTTATAGTCTGAATTAAGTTGGTTTCTCTAAACAATTAGACTCCGTGTTTTTTTATCGTCTCAATTGAAACAGCAACATTCATAGCATGAGCTCTAATCTTTCTAAGGGCAACAACCATATCGGAATAAGTTAAAGCTGAAAGTGGTTCATACTCTCCTTTAGAAACTCTATCTAAATGTCTATCTCTAATATCATCGGCCCAAATTCGAAGTTCTTCACTTTTAGTGTAAACATCATCTAAATTATGAGCCCCAATATTAAAGATACCAATTGTGGAATGCTGGAAGAACTCCCAAACTTTTATCATAAACTCTTCGTATTCTTCTAAGCTTTTTCCAGAAGTTGGAAGATCTTTAAATCTATTTTTATAGTTAACAATTCTTTCTAAGTAATCAGCAATTGATTCATACTCATCAGCAATTTTAATTATAGCTTGTGTGTGTAAAGTCTGGTCTGAACTCATTGGCTTTTCCATCACTTTACATAAAAATACTGTAACTTCTTTTTGAATATTATCTGTGATTCTTTCGTAGTCTCTAACTTTTGCTAGTTTATTTGGTTTACCGTCTTTTAAATATTCTGTCGTTGTTGCATACATTCTATCTAAAATATCTTTCATTTTTTTTACTTCTGAATCAGCTTGAACAATTGCTGTTGCTGGAAGAATATCTGCAGACTCACCAACAAGAACAAGCTGAGGCTTGCCTTCACCTTCTCTATCAGGTGTTATTTTTGTAACTAACTTAGCTAAATGACCTAAGAAAGGGAGAAATACTATCGTTGCAGTTACATTAAAAAATGTATGAGAAGCTGCAATATGTTGAGCAATATTTGGTTTTGACCCATCAGCATCTAGGAGATCTGCATTCCCTGGAACTAACCATTCGATAAACTGGATGTACATAGGAAGAATTGAGAAAACAAGGAGAACACCAAGGATATTAAAAATGGCATGAGCTCTGGCAGCTCTTCGTGCATTAGTTGAAGTCCCAACTGAAGCTAAGATCGCAGTAATTGTAGTCCCTATATTCTCACCTAAAACAAGTGCGGCTGCAGTACCAAACCCAATAACACCTGTTGAGGCCAAAGCTATTGTAATACCCAACATAGCTGAAGATGATTGAATCACAACAGTCAGTAAACAACCTGTTAATATAGATGCGAAGTAACTCGAATAAGTATCACCCGAGAAATAACTAATCATATTTAGAAAGTCAGCATCAGTTCTAAGCGGCTTAAAGGCTCCAGACATTAAGTTTAGACCAAGAAAGATCATCCCTACACCGAATAAAACTTTACCTATATTTTGTATTTTACTATTTTTTGAAAATAAAGCTGGGAATATACCAAGACCGATAAATAATAATCCGTATTTTCCAACCTTTATTGAAATGATCCAACCTGTAACTGTCGTACCAATATTAGAACCAAAGATAACACCAATCGCTTGAGTTAAACTCATGAGACCAGCATTAACAAAACCTACAGTCATAACAGTTGTGACTGATGAGCTTTGAACAATCATCGTAACAATCATACCGACTGTTACTGCTAAGATTCTATTTGTAGTTAGTGAGTTAATAACTTTTGTTATAACATCACCTGCGGCCTGTTGGAGAGCGTCAGACATCTGTTTCATTCCAAAGAAAAAGATCCCAAGACCACCTAAAAGAGTATAAATTATTTTAAAAGTATCCATCTACAAGAACCGCCATTTAGTTTGCTGAGTAAAGATTTGCAAATCTATAGTAATTTTATTAAATTCCTCGTGTATATAACATTGATAAAATAGAAGTGAAACTGCTTTGTAAGAATAAGTATTAAGATTATGTTAAAGATCATGACTCAGATCAGTAAATTAAACATTTTTATATGCTAGTTTCTACAAAATGATGACAATTTACTAGGTAATACGGATTAGAATAACGATATGTTAGAACAGCTAATTTTAAATAACTTTGAAAGTGGTTATGAACCCACTCTAGGACCTAATGACAAGGCATTTATAATGGCCACTTGTCAGCGCACAATAGTTTTAAACTATGGGCACAATCCATTTAACCAACAAGAATATTCAAATAAAACTCATTTAGCTGGAAACGAAGCATATTCGTTCTTACTGGAAATCATATGTGGACTTCAAAGTAAGCTTGTTGGTGAAAACGAAATTGTTAATCAATTTAAAGCAGCTTATCAAGATTATGCTAGTGCCAATGATAAATGCTCAAATCTTCTTAGTATTATTGAAAAATTATTTAAAGATGCAAAAGAGATTAGAACTTCTTATTTAATAGGTCTTAGTCAAAAGACCTATTCATCAATCGCAAGAAAACATATCGTAAACAAGTATAAAGCTGATTCAGTACTAATAATAGGATCTGGTCAATTAGCTGAAGATTTAATTAATCAATTTAAAAAGAAAGTAACAGTATATTTAAGTGCTCGAAATACAGATAAAGTTTTAGAACTTGCCAAAAAACATAATGTTGAAATAGTTCCTTGGGGATATCACGAAAACTTATTGAAATTTCCATTTATTGCAAATTCAATAGGCTTTAAAGGTGTTCTGTTTAATCCAGATTTTTTTCATGACTGGTCAAAAAGACATGATAAGAAATTATTCGTGGACCTAGGATCTCCTTCCGCTGTTGATACCGACTTTAATTATGACCAAGGTGTTATGAAATTAGATGATGTATTTGAAGAAGGGGCCATTCATGAAACTCAAAAGCTAAACCAGGTTGATAAAGCCAGAAAAGCCTTAGAAGGTATTGTAGACAAAAGACAAAAAATATTTAAAAAGAAACAACAACAGATTGAAAACTACAATTCTCAAAAGGACAGCTTGGCTTCATATGTCTAATCAAAAAGTATATAAAATCGGAACCCGTGGAAGTTTACTTGCAGTTACTCAATGTACATTAATTGCTAATGAGATGAGTAAAGAAACTGGAAAGAACTTTGAGCTAATTAAAATATCAACTCAAGGCGATCAACTAACAGAAAAACCTCTCTGGCAAATGGATGGTAAAGATTTTTTTACGAAAGAGCTTGATTCAGCCCTACTTGCAAATGAAGTCGATCTTGTTGTTCATTCATATAAAGACCTAGGAAGCGAAAGACCTGATGGTATCGGTCTTGCTACAATAACAGAAAGAAAGTTTGCAAATGATATTCTTCTAATAAAAAAAGAAAATATATCAAAAATAAAAGACCTTGATAAATTTATTGTTGGTACAAGTTCTCCAAGACGTATTGTTAATATTGAAAGTTCTTTAAAGCCTTACTTACCTGGAATCAAAGAGACGACAGACGTAAAATGTGAAATGTTACGTGGAAATGTAAATACAAGAATTCAAAAACTTAAAGATGATAATTATCATGCGATAGTATTAGCTCTTGCGGGTCTAGAGAGACTTGCGAATAAAGAAGACTCTAAAGAGGAATTAATTCGTCTTTTAGATGACCTCACATTTATTGTTCTCCCTCAAAAAGATTTCCCAAGCTCTGCATCTCAAGGTGCTCTAGCAATAGAATATAACTCAAATAGAGATGATAAAGAGCTATTAGAAGTTCTAAGAAGCGTTCACTGTGATGTGACTGAAAAAGAAATAAGAAGAGAAAGAGAAGCCTTTAAAGGTTATGGCGGTGGATGCCATCTGGCCGTTGGTATAAATGTTCAAGCACATAAAAATCATTTTTTAAAAATTGAAAAAGGCCTTTACGATGAAACTCATATTCATAATGTTTCTTTAGAAGGTGCTGACTATTCTTCAATTGAAGGTAAACAAACATTTGTCGCTCTTGGAAAACATGACAAGATTGTAACCCAAGTTGAGATCCCAACATCTTTAAAGGGAAATAATTACTTTGTAACTTCTAGACATTGCATATCAGCACTAGCTAATACAAGGGCAACTCTTTGGGCAAGTGGAACACGAACACTTAAAAGACTTGTTAAAGCCGGTCATTGGGTATCTGGTTCTGCAGGAAGTCTTGGGCATGATGAAATTAAGAAATTAAATTCGTCTTTGGCCATTCAATTGATGGTTAAGAATGACAATGTTGAAGTTCTATCTCATGACAATGCATCAAGCTCAATTGGAAATACAATCCCTTGCTATAAAAGAGTTGTAAATAAAGCTCACTTTGATTCAGACAAGTATGAGGTTTTCTACTGGAATAGTTTTTTTCAATATGAAGCCTACACACACGATTATCCTGAAATTATTTCAAAAATTCATACTTGTGGTCTTGGAAAAACATACGACCAATTTCAATCAGCAAATATTAAAATCACACCTTTTGCAGATATGAATGCTCTTAAAAATATTTGTAAAACAAATTTATAATCTTAAGGAATAATAATGAATTCAAATGAATTATTTGAAAAGTCGCTAAAATATGTGCCAGGTGGAGTCCATTCTCCTGTAAGAAGCTTTAAAGGCCTTCATACTACTCCTAGGTTTATGAATAGATCTGAAGGTGCATACATCACAGATGAAGAAGACAAAACTTATATGGACTTTTGTATGAGTTTTGGCCCTTTAATTCATGGTCATAGAAATGAGATTGTTAAAGAAGCTGTAATCAAATCAATTGAGCGAGGATGGAGCTATGGGGCCTGTGAAAAGTACTCACTAGAATTAGCCGAGCATATAGTAGATAGAATTGACCATATAGACCAAATTAGATTTGTAAACTCTGGTACTGAAGCAGTAATGACGGCCATTAGATTGAGTAGAGGTTTTACAGGAAGAAATAAAATAATTAAATTCAATGGCTGTTATCACGGGCATATGGATTCGATGCTTATAAAGTCTGGCTCTGGTCTAGCTGGAGAGCCAGAAGCTTCTTCAAAGGGAATAGCTGATGGAACGAAAGGTGATACGATAGTTTGTGAACTTGGAGATATAGCAAGTGTAGAAAAAGCCTTTGAGCTTTATAAAGATGATATCGCAGGGATTTTTATTGAACCTCTTCCTGCTAATAATGGATTACTAATTCAGGACAAAGAGTTTATACAAGCTCTAAGAGATATAACCAAAAAACACAATTCTTTACTTATATTCGATGAGGTTATCTCTGGCTTTAGGGTTTGTTTTAAAGGGATGACACATGACCTTGGAATTATTCCAGATATCGTAACATACGGTAAGATTATAGGCGGTGGTTTTCCTGTTGGAGCTGTTGCATCAAGAAGAGAAATAATGGAAAAGCTAGCTCCTGTAGGCGACGTGTATCAGGCTGGAACTTTAAGTGCAAATCCAGTTGCAATGGCGGCGGGACTTGCTAATTTAAAACAACTCAATTGCCAGTTCTATAAAGATCTTACGGTAAAATCAAATAAAATTGTTGAGACTTTTAACCATTATTTTCAAAACTCAGAGTTTAATGATTATAAAATGGTTCAATACAAATCTTTATTCTGGACACTACCAACAGATAAGAGAGTAATGACTCCAGGTCAAATACCAAAGAATTTAAATGAAAGATTCTTCAAACTATTTAAGACGTTACTAGATAAAGGTATATACCTATCTCCGAATGCATATGAAGTCGGCTTTTGTAGTTCTGTTCATGACGATAAAGCTGTTGAAGAGCTAAAAGAACTTTTATGGAGCTAAATAAAACCAAAAACTGGTTTTACATATTCTCTGGAATTATTATTCTTTTCATTATGGTTCTTGGCTGTTGGTGGCTATTTTTAGTTTTTAAGTTGGCTCGCCAGTTAGAGAATGCAAATCTTCCTTCAGTACAAGGTAACTTAATTGACATGGTAAGATGGGAGGGTGCAACATTTTTTATTCTAGTCGTTTCCCTTGCGATTGCAATTCTCTATTTCTTTTTTCAAGATCATAAAAAAACAAAATCACTACACGCTTTTTTTGCCTCATTAACTCATGAATTAAAAACACCTCTAGCAAGTATAAAGCTTCAATCTGATGTTCTTAACGAGTTTGTTGAAGAAATGGATATTAAAAATACTGATAAAGAAAGAATGTCAAAGTATACAAAGAGGCTAATTCAAGACTCTACTCGCCTTGAGGGTGAACTGGAAAATCATCTACAATTATCTAGGCTAGAGAGGACAGGCAAATTAAATTTAACATCAGTAGATCTAACTCAATTTTTAAAAGCAGAGATTCAATACTTCGACGAGATTAAAACCAATATAGAGACTGAACAGAATTACTTTATACAAGCTGATGAATTTGCACTAAAAACAATTATTCGAAATCTAATCGAAAACTCTATTCGTCATAACAAAAATCTAGAAGAAATTGATATTACAATAACCGAAGAAGATAATAGCATAGAAATAATCTATACTGATCACGGAAAACCCTTTAGTGGAAACGTAGACAATTTGGCAAAGCTTTTTTATAAACACCAATCTCCAAAAGGTTCAGGAATAGGACTTTATCTAATTAAGAGACTTACAAAAGGTATGAATGGTGAATTTAAAATAGATAATATTAACTCATTAAACTTTATTTTTAAATTTAAAAAGGACTCTCCAATTGTCTAATTTAAATTCTTCATTAAATATTTTAATTGTAGAGGATGAACCAAATCTTGGAGACACCCTTTACGACTATCTCGATTCAAAAGGTTTTAATTGTAAACTTGAAACAACTATTAGTTCTGCAAAAGAGAGGTTTTTGAGCAATGATTTTAAAGCTCATGTTCTCTTACTTGATATAAACCTTCCAGATGGTAATGGCCTTGATCTAGCAAAAGAACTTAGAGAAATAAGACAAGACTTTGTATTATTATTTTTATCCGCCATGAATGATCCTGAAACGAAATTTGAAGGACTAAATTTAGGTGCTGAAGATTATATAACAAAGCCGTTTGATTTAAGAGAGCTTAACTTAAGGCTCAATAGAATCATTGAAAATAAACTTCGATTTGAAAAGCAACTCGATGAGATTCAGTTGCAGAATTTAAAGATATGGTTTACACGTTTTGAAGTAGAAGATGCAAACAAAAATATAATCAAGCTATCTCAAAAAGAGTGTGCAATCCTAGAGTTACTCTATGAAAATAAAAACATTGTAATTAGTAGAGATGAAATAATTGAAAAGGTTTGGGGTGAAAATTCATTTCCATCTAATAGAACAGTTGATAATTACATAGTAAAACTTAGAAAATGGATAGAAACAAATAATTCAAATACAATTGAAATATCTTCGATTCGTGGGATAGGATACAAATTTAAGATAAAGATATAATAGAAGGAGATATAAATGAACGATATTTTTGAAAACAGAATTCAGAATGATGGAAAAACAAATGTACCTGTATGGTTCATGAGACAAGCTGGAAGGTATCATGACCACTATCAGAACCTAAAGAAATCTCATGATTTCATGACTCTATGTAAAGAGCCCAAGCTTGCTTGTGAAGTAACAATGGGTCCTATAGATGAGTTTAATTTTGATGCTGCAATTCTTTTCTCTGACTTGTTATTTCCACTAGAACAGCTAGGGACAGGACTTGTTTACAACCCTGGCCCAAAACTAGAACTGACTATCAGTAAAATGGAAGATCTTAAAAGATTAAAGATGTCTGGACATGATAAATCATATTATAAGTTTCAAAAGGATGCGTGTACTTTGTTAAAAGAAACACTTCCAGATACTAAAACTCTTTTAGGTTTTGTTGGAGCTCCTTTCACCTTGTATGCCTATGCAGTAGAAGGTGCTCATGCAGGTGCTCTTGTTAGCTCAAAGACAGGTTTATATGATGGACGTTTTGATGCTCTTTGTGAGGTTATGCTTCCAAATGTATTAGGTGAGATGATTATGCAAGCCGAAGGTGGAGCAGATGCTATGTGTATCTTTGACACTGCTGTTGGAGAGCTGACTGTAAAAGATTATAAAAATATAGTACTACCAAAGCTTAAGTGGTTAACAAAAGAATTTAAAGCTTTATATCCTGATAAGAAAATTATCTATTACTCTAAGAATACTCATTATGGTCATCTAGATGAAATTCAAGATGAGAACATTGATGTGCTTGGAGTTGATTGGCGTCATGATATTGCTGATGTATTAAACAGATATGGTAAAGACTATTATATCCAAGGAAATTTTGACCCTTGTTGGCTACATCTTCCTTGGAATGAGTGTGAAGTAAACTTAAAAGAATTCTATCAAAATATTGTTGATAAAAAAGCCGATCAAAGTAAATGGATCTGTGGCCTGGGTCACGGAGTTCTTCAATTTACACCGGAAGAAAATGTGAAAAAAACGATTGAATATATACACAAAAACTTTAAATATTAAGTTTT
>Ga0209712_10005002_pt1 | contig 10430 bp, 10 predicted proteins | sample ArcOceMetagenome_FD_187443 | JGI IMG/M metagenome (GOLD analysis project Ga0209712, IMG submission 187443) | Marine eukaryotic phytoplankton communities from Arctic Ocean - Arctic Ocean - Greenland ARC118M Metagenome (SPAdes) (version 2) | ecosystem: Environmental > Aquatic > Marine > Oceanic... | reverse complement strand
ACTCTTTTTGGAAAGTCAGCTATGTCACATATTGTTGATACGATGGGTGGTAACTCTGGATCATCAATCATTAACCTTGATACTCAGGAAGTTGTTGGTATTCATACTCATGGTGGATGTAAAAGTTCTGGAGGAGATAATATGGGAACTATTATATCGGAACATAAAAAACTAATGGAAGCGATTAAAAACTGTTTAGCTTCTGAATAAATCAAATAAAATTATGAAATAGATAAGCCGGTATTTAGATGCCGGTTTTTTTATGCCAATTCAAAGAATAAAAATTCACCTGCTTCTTTTGATTTAATACTTAAGCTTTTTATATCTTCAAAACAGATTCCATCTGCTTCAAAAAGCTCTTCTCCATCAACTTCAAATGATCCCTTAATGACTTGTAACCAATATCCTTTATCATTATTCAGATTTAGATCTAGCGCCTTACTCTGTTCAAACCTTCCAATTGAAAGCGTAGTATCCTGATAGATCTTAGCTATTTTATCGCCTCCCGTAGGATTTGCTATAACAGTTAAGTCGTTTAATTTTATTCGATCTTCGTAAGAGTACTGTTCATATCTAGGAGCTACAGACTTAACACTAGGAATAATCCAAATTTGATAGAGATAGTTCTCATTTGTCTCGCTTGAGTTAAATTCGCTATGAAAGATGCCAGAGCCGGCAGACATTATTTGTATTTCACCAGGCTTAATAATTGCGTTATTACCTAGTGTGTCTCTGTGAGAGAGTTCACCCTCAATTAAGAAAGTGATAATTTCCATATCTTTATGAGGATGAGTATCGAATCCTTTGGTAGCTTGGACTCTATCATTATTCATAACTCGTAAAGACTTAAACCCCATAAATTCTGGGTCAAAAAATGAACCAAAAGAGAAAGTATGTCTGGCATTTAACCAACCAAAGTCAAGATGTCCTCTATCATTCGCTCGCCTAACCTTTTTCATACTTTCTCCTTATAAACTTTCTATTTTGCTTTAACAGAAAACTCTAACTCAACTTCATGATGAATAAATTTATCACCTAAGCTTGAGTCAGCACTGTAATTCATTTTAAACTTTGTTCGATCGAATACTACTTTTCCTGAAAATAAAGATCCAACTTTTTTATAATCAAATTTAACTGGATTAGTGATTCCATTAATTGTTAAATCTGCAGTGACAGCATTTCCTTTTACAGTTTTGATTTTTAATTTAGAAGTAGGAAACTTATCTACTTTAAAAAAATCACCACTTTTCATGTGACCTATAAACTTTGCGGCCCACTCTCCTGAAAGATCATCAACAGTGAAGTCAGTCATATCAACTACAAAGTCTCCACCAGTTAATTTTCCATCTTTCGACAATACGTTTCCGTCTTTTAAAGTGATTTTTCCATTATGAGATCCAAGCTTAAATCCAGCTGCACCTTTACTGGCCTTCCACTTAAGAACACTTGATTTAAGATCAAGATTTCCAGCAAATGCTGTTGATGCGGTAAGTGCCATTAGAATTGTTAATTGAATTAGTTTTTTCATAGTATTTCCTCCGTTTAGTAGTTCTATGTATGTTTTTATCAATACTAGCTCAAAAGAATATAAGAAAAAACTATTTTAATTTGATCTTCTATATAAATTTAAGTTATACTCTTTCATACAATATGACGTATGATCAACTAGTTACATTGGATGCGATAGTTAAACACGGTAGTTTTAAGTCAGCATCTGAGTTCTTGCATAAAAGCCAGCCAAGTTTAAGCATGGCCATCAAGAAGCTCGAAGAAGAGTTTGGAATCAAACTCTTTAGTAGAGACGCTTACAGGCCAGCACTCACGGACGAAGGTGTGGCCTTTTATCATAAATCCCTTATTACCTTGGACAAATTTAATGAATTAGACACTTTTGCTAGAGAACTTAGCATGGGAGTTGAAACAGAAATCAATATCTCAATAGGTGCTGTTTGTTCAATTAAAGAATTTAGCAAAACCTTTAAGTCACTTCTTGAGCCACATATAACTACAGCACTTAATTTGAATGTTGATATACTCGAAGAGTTTCAACGAAGATTAATTGATCAAGAAGTTGATATTGCAATAGGGTCACTTCTTGAACCCCATCCTGATATAGAATCAATACCAATAATGACAACAAAAATGATTCCCGTAGTTTCTTCAAAGTTTTATCAAGATACAAATGGCTCCTTTGAAGAATTAAAAAATCTTCCACAAATAATTGTTCAAAGTAGTAAGTCTGCTTCAAAAAAGAATATAGTTGGCGCAGCAAAAGGAATGAAGAATTGGTTTACTACAGATATGTATATGAAAGAACAACTTATTGTTAACGGTCTTGGTTGGGGACGCCTTCCTGAACATCAAGTAGAAGATCAGCTTAATGATTGTAAGCTTTCAATCGTAAAAGGAATTAATTCAATACAATCCATTCCGGTTCAAATTTATTTACTTCGGAATGTAAAAAAAATCATGGGACCAAATACTAAGCGTCTTTGGTCTTATCTCTCAAAGCAAGGGCTGGCCGATGAGTGATATAAAGCTACACAACTATAATGATTATAAAGATTTTATAAATGAATGGATTTTATCTCTTCCAAAAAATGGTCGAGGCAAATATTTAGAAATTGCTACTGAGCTAAACGCACATACAACTTTAATTTCTCAAATTTTCAAAGGTAATCGTGATCTCTCAATGGAACAAGCATTTCAGATGTGTGATTACTTAGGTATGAATAAAAAAGAAACGGATTACTTTATGCTTTTAGTTCAAAAAGAAAAAGCTGGAAATCATAATCTTCAAAAGTACTTTTCTGAAAAGATAAAAGAGCAACAAACAGAACTTCAAGATATGAAGTCTCGTATTAAAACAAAAAAGACATTATCTGAAACAGATAAAGCTCTTTTCTATTCTAATTGGTTTTACAGTGCCGTTCGTTTAGCAACATCAGTTGAAGGAATAGATACCCGTGATCAAATCTCTGAATATCTTGATCTTCCTCATAAGCTTGTTAACCAAGTAGTTGACTTCCTTGTTTCAGTATCTCTTTTGTTTGAGAAAGAAGGAAAACTTGAATTTGGTCCGGCTATTACACATCTAGAATCAAAGTCTCCCCTAATTGCCCGCCACCACGCTAACTGGCGAGTTAAGGCGATGGAGAGACATCCTAAACTTTCAACGGATGAGTTTTGTTTTTCAGGACCACTCACAATATCCGAGCGAGACGCTTTAAAAGTAAGAAAAAAGTTAACTAAACTCATTGAAGATGTGAGTGAAATAGTGAGAAAATCGGAAGATGTTGATAAGGTTTACTGCATAAACATAGATTGGTTTAAACCTATCAACGATTAAATTTTAAATTAACAAGGATGTTATGTTTATGAAAAGGATTTTCACTTTAGGCCTTTTGCTTTCTCTTATTTCTACAAGCGCTTTCGCTATAACGACAAAGAAAATAATTCAAAATCAAATTTTAAAATCGATGGATTCCAATTCCCAAAAGCGTAGTGGTGGTATGGATGGCGGTGGATCTGGATCTCTTATGCGCCCCGAAGCAGGTGCAGCTTGGTACTACCAAGATAAGAAAGAAGGATATATATCTGTTTGTATAAAAAAGTCCGCGAAATTTAAAGCGACAAAGAAAAGTATTGAACAGTCGATAGTGAATAGTTTTAATAAGTGGGATAAGTATATAACTGAAAAAGTATCATATGTTGAAGAGAATGATGATGGCACTATTGATGTTGACCCAAAAAGTATTAGAATCCTTACTAAGATTAAATTTGGAGATTGTACTGCAAATACTAATTTAACTTTTTACTTTGGAATTCAAGATAAGTTAGTAAAGGAAACTCTAGAGGGCCGAGATCACTTAAAAGGATTTGCATTTAGAAAACTAAATGACGTTGACCCAAAGAAAGCTTACTCAAAAGGTTTTGTTTGGGTTTTTGATCCACAAGATACTATTGATACTAGCGATGATCATAATTATAACTGGTCGAACACTCAAATTCTAGAAGCTATGCTTACTCATGAAATTGGTCATATCATGGGTAATGGTCACCTTAATAACACTATTATGCAAGAAGACCTTGAATGGGTATTTAAGTGGAGTCAATTTCAAATTGATTCCAACACTTCAGTCGGAGTAAAGGAGATGATTCTAAACTCAAGAAAATACTTAAAACAAATAGACCACGAACAAAATTTACTTTCTAAACAAGATCTTTTTGCTGATCGACTTGAAGGAAAAATGGGTTTCTCTCGAACTAAAGAATTAGTAGAAAACTTTTCAAGTTTTATGAGTAGAGAACCAGTTGGTGAAGTTAAAGTAAATTTATCTCCAGGAAATCAGACTGATCACTTGTTAAAGTATACGATACTAGATGATATAGGTTCAAAGACATTTTATATTGAAAGCATGATTACTGATACTGTTACAATAGACTTCGATAATGTTTTCTGGAATCTATTTAAAAGACATAGAGTTATTAAACACGCAACGGGGAGCTCACATACTACAAAAAGAGAAGGCAGACTTAGTGCATCTATGAATGCAAAGTTTACTTTTAGAAATCGATCCCCTTTGTATGTTATGCTTTCTTTAAACGGTGGCGAAGTTCAATACTCTGATTCAAAAGATCCTGATAATATAAATAAAAAATACTCCAGATCTGATATATCTCTTCATTATTTGAATAAAAGTTTAAAATCACAAATAATGTTTGTAGATGTTTTGGGTACACATGATTTTGATATAGATAATAAATAATTTCCAAAGCAAAGTTTAATAATTAATAAAAGCCAATACATATAAGTAATAAGCTTTTACATCTCCTTGCAATCAACTCAGCAAGGAGATTATATGACTGGCGAAATACTTTGATATGCCACATGCACACATGCTTAGAGCCATTGATAAGTGTAAAACGGAGCTAGGTACAAAATCCAAATATGGATTATTTAAGAATCTCATTGAAAAAAATACTTATCTGGTCCAAAAGGTCGTCAAAGAGACTACAGAAAAGTAAATGCACTGAAAGGATATTATAGACATAAAATGAAAGCTACTCCCAAGGGTCAGGAGTAGCATGTTTTTAATTATCTTTTTGAGTAATCTACTACTTTCATTACTGGCGGAAGTTTGTGGCCATCAATTTCTAAATCGAACCCAAACTCTGTAATTTGACCTAAGAAAGGTAAGTCTTTTGAAACAATTATATAAAATGGAAATTCAAAAATAGATCCATCATCATTAGCAATTGTTACTAGAAACTCAACTTTTGCAGCATCATGCTTTCCATTAACATCATATTCTCCATATGTGATAGACTCTACTGCTATCTCACCTTGATTTGAATTCTTATTAACTAATCCCATATTTGATAACGAGTTTGAAAGTTTATTCTTGTTCATACTTAACCAAAATCTAACTGGATTCCTATCATACTTCTCATAAGTGGACTTTAGTACTGCTAAGTTATCTTGTAATAGAGCATAATCTGTATTTACTTCTTTGATTTGCTTTATATCAAAGTTACTTTCACACTCCATTGTTGAATCATTACCACTTCCGTCATTGTAAATCGTACACTGCTTTTCTTCTAGATCTACAAAGTCAAAAACTTTAAATTCATCGCTAAATGATCTTGCCTCTACAAATGCGTCTAGTTGTCCCAAAATATTTTTTGGATCTTTGATGGGACTATTTTGCGAGAAAGCCTGAGTTGATAATGTTCCAATAACTAATACTGTCGATAATACTTTTGATAATTTTTTCACAATAACCTCCATGTTTGTTTTGTGATGTTTTTAAGTTAATACCAGTATCGACGAAGATGGATTAAGTAATAGATTTTAGATATAAAGAACAAAGGGTTAAGTTTACAAAATTGTAAATAATAAGAATAAAGGTCTGTTTTTACTACAACTTTTCAACTCTGACAAGGCCCGCATATTCATCATTATCATAGAAACGGCCAATGATAACTTCAGATTCATTACTAGGGAAGACTTGGAGAAAAGAATTTGGACTCATTTGAAGTAGCAAATGCTTCTTAGGTTTTTTAATTAATTTAACTTGGCCATTATATCCAGAACCTCTATTAGTACTGTAAGCAACGCCATCACGTCTTAACTCTGAGAAGTATTCACCCTTACCTCTATTAGTACTGTAAGCAACGCCATCACGTCTTAACTCTGAGAAGTATTCACCCTTAAGTTTATCTCCAACTTGCATAAATTTAATCTCTAAAAGAACTTTATCAATACTACCTTTCGTTTTGCCTGTCGTTCTATAAAGTTCACCTTCAAACTTTCCATAAACTCTAAATACTTCTTTGAGTTCTGTAGCGGATTTTGCATTTTTATAAAAAGAGTATGGTTCTTTTAATTCAAATTTCGCTGTTTTAATTTCTATATCTGAGAAGTCTTCATTTTCAATTTTACCCAAGTTTTTTTTGTTAAACTTTTTGAAAGGGCTAATTATTACTTCAATTGATTCTTTCTTCTTACTTACACTTATGCTCTTTGGGATATCATTCTTGAGTGTTGGTCTTTTACTTGTCGAAAAATATTCTTTTACATCTTTGTTCATTTCTAATTGAACATTAGCTAAAAACAAAAGCATAATCTTACCTAAGATTTCATCTGCTTTCTCATACTTTTCTTTCATCGTTTTTAGTTTTATGTATTCTAATAAATCTATGTTGGAGATTTTTTGGGCAGCTTTGTTGAAAGACTCTAATTTCTTTTGAGTCTTACTCTGTGGTAGTAAAGAAATTTCTTTAGCTGTTTCTGTAGTTGAGAAAAATTTAGCACCTACGGCCAAACCAATTAATAGACAAATGATAGGAATAATTATTTTCATCGAAAGCCGGGCCTTAAAAAAGTTTGGCCGATAACTGAACGCCCTCAAGTTATCGGCCAACATAATATAAACTCTCTACACACTCAAAGCAAAATACTCTCTAGTCTCAATTGCTTCCCTATTTATCGGATCAAGTAGCTCCACTCTCACACAGTGCCACTCCCCTGTGATCCGATGAAGAGAATGTACAACCTGTTCAAAAAAAAAGCACTAGTGATTGTAATAATTATGTGAACAGTGTGTTTCAAAGTGTTTCAGAATAGATTAATTAAAAATGGAACACTAGAAACGCATTAATTACGGTCACTTAGCAGTACAAAAATTTAGGTACCGGCAATATTATAACTTGCTGATAATTCGAACAACTTCCATTAAAATATCCCCAAAGGAATATAATGATTAAAAATTTAGTAATATTATTTGTATTTATAGTTATCTCTACTCAATTAAAGGCCAATGAGAAATTAGAATTTGAAAGTATTTTATTTAATAGAGACACTGTTGAGATTAGTGGACTTACTAGTTATAAAGATACCTTACTGATGGTTGGGGATAAACTTTCAAATAGAGCCGTTTATAAAATCAAGTTTGAAAAAGATAGATTCTACTATACAAGTCATATCGATCTAACAAAACTTAGTGGCCACAACAAATACTTTGCAAAAGCTCTTCTCCTTAAGCATGGTGAGAGACTTATTAAATCCCCTTTTGATTTAGAAGGAATTACTTTTTGTAATGACACATTTTATATTGTTAATGAACAAGTTCGGCATGTTTTAAAAGTTAGTAATTCTAGAATCAAAAATTTAAGTCTAAATTTTTCCCCTATTTTCAAAAAAAACAATTTTCCTCTGAAGCAAGTTTCAACTAATGCTGGTTTCGAAGGGATAGCTGCTGACTGTAAAAATCAAAAACTCTATATTGCACAAGAGAGATCTCCCAGAGCAATTATTCAAGTTGATTTGGTATCCAATGCAGTTGAAGACATGTTTTTAATTTCTAATGAAGAAACAAAGTTTGGATCGAAAGATTTCACTGATCTTTATTATGAAAATGATCACCTCTATATCTTAAAAAGAAACGCTCATGAAATCACAAAGTATAATTTAAAAAAGAGAAAGGAAGTCAAGACGGTTAGTGTGGGTCATACCAATAAAATTCATCTACGTGAGATTTATGATACAGGAACTCCTTATGGATTAGCCGAAGGGCTAGCAATGACAAAAGATACAATTTATATTGGTGTTGATAATAATAAAAGTAAGATTAGTGATAAGGCTCAAAAGGCTTTTGGTATTAAAGGAAGCTTTTCAAGTATCATAATCTACAAAAGGCCAACCGGATTCTAAATCAGTCTTTTAATGGCCTGTGTAATTCCATCGATACTTAATTCGTACATTGGAATTACATCTTTCACAGCACTAATGGTTGGAGCATGCCATAGTCTCTTTGGTTCTGGATTTAGCCAAACAGTTTTATCAAACATTTTTTTTATAAGTTCAACTCTATCCATTCCTGTAAGGTCAGATTTTTTATTATCCTTAACAAAGTTGAAATAGAACTCACGCATACTTCCCGTCATTTGAAATAGCTCATAGGGCGCCATATAGGCATCACCGACAACTATGAACCTAGTGTCTGCATTAAATTTACTTTTTAATTTAGAAAAACTAGTAACTTCAGCTGCATTCATATTAGCTGTCTCATATAGATCATCATAAAAGATATTATGGAAATAAAAATGTTTAAACTCTTTAAAATGATTTGTTTGGTGAGCTGCTGAAAATAACTGGCTAACTCTTTTAGAATGTGGAGTCATACTTCCACCTATATCCATAAGTAATACTAGCTTTAAATTATTTTTTCTAGATTTTGTTTCAACAATCTCGATTTCCCCAGCATTTTGACAAGTTTTATCTATTGTTCTTTGGATATTTAGTTTTGCTTGGCCCGTTTCTTTTAAGGATCTTAATTTTTTAAGAGCGACTTTAATCTGTCTTACATCCAATATTTCATCCGTTCTATATTTTTTAAACTCCCGTCTACCGGCAACAGCTAAAGCTTTTTTATTTTGCCCTTCACCGCCTACTCTGACACCATTCTCATTATAACCACTATGGCCAAATGCTGATGTTCCACCAGTTCCAATCCATTTATTGCCACCATCGTGCCTTTCTTTTTGTTCATCAATTCTTTTTTGAAGCTCTTTCATAAGTTCTTCAGATGGAAGATTCATGGCCTGTTTTTTTCGCTCAACACTAAGATCTTTATCAATTGCATTTTGCAGCCACTGGTTTAATTTATCCTTAAAGTCTCCCTCACTTACTACATCTTTAAAGCAAGCTGTGTAGGCCAGATCAAATGAGTCGTAATACTTTGTGTCTTTTATTAAAATGCTACGGGCAACTTTATAAAACCTTTCAGGACTAACTGACTCACTATCTTCAGAATATGAATTTAAAACAGAAATGAGATCTAGATACTCACGAGTTGAGACTGGTACTTTATAATCCCTTAATGTGTAGAAAAAGTTTAAAAACATTCTTTTTTACCTATTTAGAAAATCTTTCAAGGTCTTCTTCACTTTTTAGTAATGAGCCAATATACGGAATTGAAATATCTTTCTTTAAGTCAGCACCTTGGTGAAGTAGCATATTTATCCAATCTACAAACTCAGAAGTAGAAGGTTTTTTTCGAAGATCATCTATATCTCGAATTTTATAAAACATTGCTAATGCTCTTTCTAGTAATTTTTTATCGATATCTGGGTAATGAGCCTTAACAATATCTTTCATCATTAGGAAACTTGGAAACTGAATAAAGTGGAAAATACAACGTCTTAAGAATGCGTCTGGAAGTTCTTTTTCGCTGTTTGAAGTAATAAATACGATTGGCCTAACTTTTGCTTTTACTAACTCACCCGTCTCATTAATCATAAACTCCATACGATCTAGTTCTAGAAGTAAATCATTTGGAAACTCGATATCAGCTTTATCAATCTCATCTATTAATAAAACACATAAGCCATCTTGAGTGAATGCTTCACCCATAGCTTCCATTCTAATATAATCTTTGATGTTATTCACATCACGACCAGTGCTATCACCAAAACGTGAATCATTTAACCTTGTAACTGCATCATAGTAATACAGACCATCCTTAGCTATTGTTGTTGATTTAACATGCCATCTGAAAAGTGGAAGACCTTTTGTTTTTGCATAGTGAGAAGCAAGTAAGGTTTTACCTGTTCCTGGCTCTCCCTTTATTAGTAAAGGTCGTTTTGTGATCTCAGCAATTTTGATTGCCTCTTCAAGGTCACTTGATAGAACATAATCATTTAAAGTTGGTTCATTAGACATAAATTCTCCAGTTAAAATTAACTAGAGATATTAAAAGACTTTAGACCTTTTTTGGCCAGTTTTTTTGCTTTGGCACGAACTTCTTTTAGGTTTGAATTTTTACTTGGGCCAATAACTTTAATTTCTTTTGTAACGTATTTGTTTTTCCATACATTCATTACACGAATTTTTGAAAACGGGGTTTTAGAATTATTAGTAAAGCAAT
>Ga0209712_10005001_pt1 | contig 10430 bp, 4 predicted proteins | sample ArcOceMetagenome_FD_187443 | JGI IMG/M metagenome (GOLD analysis project Ga0209712, IMG submission 187443) | Marine eukaryotic phytoplankton communities from Arctic Ocean - Arctic Ocean - Greenland ARC118M Metagenome (SPAdes) (version 2) | ecosystem: Environmental > Aquatic > Marine > Oceanic... | reverse complement strand
TTTGGAGAAGAAGATTTTGTAGTGAAAAGGGGGGATCGTGTAGCACAATTGATTTTGGAGAAGATTTCCATGGCCGACACCGTGACAGTTGAGGAGTTGACCGATACTGAGAGAGGGGCTGGAGGCTTTGGAAGTACCGGGGTGAAAAAGTTGTAAAAGCAGGTAAAATTTCCATTTTGCGAGCTTCAATGGATTGGGGATTAAATTAAAAATAGACGGAATTTATGATAAGCCCTGCAAGCATGGCCTGAGTTCATAGACACTCGTTTGATCGTTGGGTTAGTCAATTTGTAAGCTGTAGGTACACGTAGTAATCGGTTATTATTTCGTTGGTTTCCGATTTCCTTAGCGGAACAAGTTTAAAGTCTTTTGAACAATGAAATCAAGACTTTGCATTTTTCTTAATTTAAAAAAAATAATTTAGGAACGTATTTTTTTTTTAATAGATTATGTATTTTCAATCCAGGTGAAGTGCATTGAGCTAGCTTCTAGCTAAGCTGACTACTGTTGTATTCATAGCTTGTACCACGGGCCAATATACTTGTATTTCAATTTGTGTTGATATCTCCGGGTTCTTCGAAGTCGCAAGTCGTGACTTGACTTGCAATCAAGTGATATGTCAAAAATCCATGATTCAACAACAACAGCACGTAACTTCAAACTGGCTCGCATAGGTAGCAATAATTGACGGTGATATATATATATCTACTCTCTACTGAATAAACTGCACTTGTATTTAAGAACATTCACTATTTGAATCAAACGACTATAAAGAATCACAAATGCGCATCTCTCCACTTGGCACGTCATGGTGCTTCTTTGGTCTTTCAATGGTTTCAACCAATGCTTTTGTCCCAAGTTTGTTAAGAAACAGAAAGACTGTAAAGTTTCTCAAAACTCCACTGCAGATGTCTATCCCAAACGGTGTAGATACTCTCACCTCTGGCCTAGCGTCTATTGCTCGCCTTCCGTTTGGAACTGTTGTTTCATCGCCCCCTTCAACACAAGACATTCCTCGAATCGTAGCCTTATATGACATGGAAGGGTCCTCAGATTGTCGACTAGTTCGCGAACGTATCACCGAATTAGATCTTTGTGTAGAAAATATCATTCCAGGGGCTCCAGGCTCAAGAGCAGTGACAGATGATACATTTGAGTTTTATCTGGGCGAGGGAGCTGTCGTCCCACGTATGATAGTGGAAGACAAACTGCGAGGAATGTTGACATATGAAGGTGCAGAAGATATACTTGGATATTTTACAGATGAGTTTGGTGAAAGGGCTCCAATTATTGATGATACAGAGGAAGAGGCTAAGAAGGCAGTAGTTGAAGTACTCATTAATTTATTGAAGCCCGTCCCGTCCTTACTAAGATTTGGACGTGGCAGTAACATTGCTGGGTGTGCTCTATCCTATCGCTCCATGCAGCCATTGGTGAGTGCCGAATAAAAATATTCAAAGCCTGTATTGTGTCTTCTATTCGAACCAGCTCATCGCATCTATGGAATCATAGGTACTCTACTCTTATGAAGGTAACCAATTTTGCCGGCTTGTGAGAGAAGTTCTTAGTGAGCTAGATATCACCTATGAACTAAGATCTGCTGGAAAGGGATCAGCTCAGAGACAAGAGTTGGAGAAAATCACTGGTGGTTCAACTCAGTGCCCGTTCTTGATTGATCCGAATACAAACACAAACATGCCTGAAAGCAAAGCTATCATTGAGTACTTGTATAAGAATTATGCAAAATTCACACCACCAAGTGAACTCCTCGGCAGTGTAAGTCAAGTTATCACCCCGTTGTTGAAGCCAATTTACAAGGTTATAGCACCATTACAAGCCGGAAGTAATAGGGAGGATATGGCGGAGTATGAAAATGAAATCGCTGCTACTAAAGCTGGAATTGAGAAGGAAATCACTTCTAATAAGGTGGTGGTGTACTCTTACTCACTTTCGCCCTTCTGTACCGAGGCAATTGCTGTTCTAGACAGTCTTGATATTGAATATGAAAATATAAGTCTAGGCCTTGAATGGATACCGTTTTTGATTAATGAAGGGGGATCTCAAAAAAGGGCAGCACTGGGGGCTTTGACAGGACAGACTTCGCTACCGCACGTTTTTGTCGCTGGCAAAAGCATTGGAGGGTTATATGAGGGGTTGATACCCGCTCTTGAGGATGGTAGCTTCTTCGATATTTATCAAAGTGAAAATGATTCAAAATAGTGTGTAAATTCCAAAGCAGTATCATGTTGAATGTTGTCCTTCTTGCCCCAGGAATGTGTTGTTTGAAATTAGTAGGCTAAAACAATGAAATGTTCTCTGTTTTATCCGTCCAAAGAGCCGATTGATGTTTGTGGTGGAAAGAGTTCTCTAACGGTACAGTACAGCTTGGTACTGGCCCCTTGAGCTTGACGATCATTTTCACTTCCAATATGATCATAATCGTCAGATATTATGTTGCCGGTTCAACTTGCTGGTCCTCAACAATCGGGGTACACGTACAGTATAGTGCTACTGTACTACAGTATCATACCGGTATTTTAATACTGCAGTACTGTGTACAATAGGGTTGAAGAGAGTTGGAGCTTGGCATTGATATCGATTTTGATTACTAATGATACCTACAGTACGAGTATACAGCAGTAGCGATAGTGTATGTGAGGCTCATTCTCTGGCTTGCTTGCTTGATTCATCAACGTTTGAGTACACGTAGATAGATTGATACACAAGAAAAACATAATGCTGAAGTTTTATCTTCGAGAAAGAATTACAATCCCGCTTTAATGATTATGAACCTTATTGAAAGATGATTGAGTTGGAAGATTAGATTGAGTGAACACATGTTCTTGAAAGCTCAGAGGGTCCTTAACATCCAAAAAGATAGAACGATATCAATCTAGCCACTTGATGAATTCTTCTTCGGTGATTTCTGCCATTTGTGTGACAGAACGAGTCTCGCTCAGTGGCAAAAGAGCTTTGCATCCAGGTCGAGAGAAGACCAGAATAAGGCAGTTCTCGGTCTGCGAATCAAATCCAGCTTCACAATACGTCAAGTAGTAATTCCACACTCGCATAAAGACGTCATCAAAACCTAGTGCTCTTACAGTATCCTCTTTTGTGTAAAACCTCCTTCTCCATTCGCGAAGAGTTTCCGCATAATGAATTCCAATATTATCAATATGTTCAAGAGTAAGGGTTGACCACTTGTAAGAAGCATCAATCAAGGCATGAAGGGAAGGACAGCAAGCTCCAGGGAATAGTGGCAAACTCCTCGGAATATCCTTCCTCGCGCAAATACTGCTTGATTGTGACCTGCCTCCTGGGATCATCAAGCGTGAGAGTCAAAAGTTTCCCAGCCTCTTCATTAAACCGAATTATATCTTTAACAAAACGATGAAAAGATTGGCGAAAGATTTGGGATTTATTTGCAAACAGCCCGCCTAGACCAAGGGAAGACCACTCCATCTTTCCCTCATCCAACGAAACGGAGAGAGAAATGTCGGTATCCTCCATTTCTACTCCCATTTGTTTGAACCAGGCAGTCATGTTGGGATAGTTGGAGTCATTGAACACAATAAAACTGATGTCGACATCGATGGGTTTCTCGTTTGCTGGTGTTACAGAGACGGTTTTTGCGTGACCTCCGAGACGGTCTTCCGATTCAAAAATGTGGACTTCTACGTCGGGGCAGTTGGTGTGCAAGTGCCATGCGGCTGAGAGGCCACTTACCCCTCCGCCGATGATTCCTACTTTCTTGGACATCTTCGGTTCAGTTATTTGAGATGTGAAAACAAGTCAGACATACAATACACGATACTCCCTCCTAGTACTTCTTTACAAAGATCAGAAAATACGAATCGAATCTTGTGAGTGTAGTCTATCTATTTTTTTAAAAGGGGATGTATTTTAGTCTACGTACAATAGCCCCTCCCCCCCTTGGGTAGAAGTTGTCACGTTTTTTATTGCTACAGATTTCAAGATTGGCCGTTGTGATATTATGTGAGACATGATGTGTGACTTATGACATGTTGTGAGACATGGACCTTGCATGGACACTGTTCTTCTTTTAGTTCAGGAGGGGCCTTGCAACATCACAAACAGCAGATGCCAGACGCCAGACGCCAGACATGTTCGGTTGGATCAACGATTGCTGCGAATCACTTGTAGTCACAAAGTTTGGGTTGGAGAAATGGCACGAAGTAAAGTCAATTGCAGGATGTACAGTTGAAGATGGCGGGTTTATTCGTCATCAATATTACACCGATGAGAGTATTGTTGAATTAGTTATTGCAGTTAGCAAGGTCCTTGGGATATCTGTCGATGCTGTCCTCGAAGCATTTGGGCAATATTTTATGGAATTCACTCGCAATGCTGGTTATGGAAACTTGCTATCATGTCAAGGATCGAATCTGAAGCTCTGGTTATCGAATCTCAACGCGTTGCACGATCATTTACAAGACACCTTGCCTCGTGGACGGTTTCCAGAGTTCTGGTGCCAGGAAAATCTCGATGTGAAGGGGAGTCTACTACTACATTATTATTCGGAACGTGGCGCTTTATTTGTTCCTTTCGTTGTTGGTCTGGTGAAGGAAGTTGCACATTTTCATTTCCGTCTACTAGTTTCATTGGAAAGGTTGCAGACGCAGGGCGATGATGATGCTGAGTATACTACGTGGAGGATTGTGACGCTTGATCCAGAACAGATGCATAAATTAACTGCAAATGTTGGGTGGGCCCCAGAATATTCTGACTTTGAAGACACTTTGAGAGACGCAGATATAAAAGATGCTGCAAATGCTGCAGGTTGTCCATTTCATGCGATGGAACGCAAAGCAAAGAGTCAAACCATATCAGAGAAAGCAGCAGAAAGGTTTTGGAGTCGAGCGACAGACAAGAACAACAGTAATATCAATGCCGATACAAGCACTACTGGTGATGCAAAAAATGGAGACTATGCTAATGACAATGGTGATGAATTGATGCCTATGTTGAGCGAACGAATAGAAGTACAAACAGTGACCCAAGAGGGCGAGGAAGAATCCTCACCTCACAATTTTATTTCCAATGAGAATATGAAAGAGATGTGCCCTTTTCACATGGTAGTGGATGCAAAGTTTAATATTCTTCAAGCTGGCAACAATCTCCACCGTGTTCTTGGTATGGGCTTTACACATACCCTGATCGGGAGGTCTTTGCAGGATCTCTTTGAAATCAAACGCCCTGTTTTGGCGTCATGGGATTGGAATGTTATTGACAAGTTCCAAGAACAAACTTTTTATATCCGATCCAAAGCACACGATCTGGAAAAAGTCCATTTAAAAGCACACTTCATGAACCTTTCCTTGACACCAAAGCATGTATTCGTTGCGATTTCCCCAGATGCCAAAAACATTCGACAATTAAGGGAAATGAAGCTCACCATGAGCGATCTTCCGATCTACACATTCCAACGTGAAGCAATTTTTTTAGGTGAACACATGCTGAGCGGGATCAGAAGTTCTCACAAACTTGACAAGCTTTCTAGAAAGCTTGCGTTTGAACACAATTTATCAAATACACTGCTGTATTCAATGCTCCCACAAAATGTCGCCCAGATATTAAGGAGTGGGGAAACATTTGAACCCTCCCACCATGAAAATGTAACTCTATTCTTCTCTGATGTCGTAGGTTTTACAGATATGTGCTCTGAACTCCCACCCTGGGATATTATTGACATGCTCAATCGCTTGTACAATGTCATGGATTATTTGGCTGCCAAATTCAAATTGTACAAGGTAGAGACAATTGGAGACGCTTACATGTGTTGTTCTGGACTTCCTGAGCCGAATAAGTACCATGCTGAAGATGTCGTTAACTTTGCTTTGGCCGTCAGAGAATGCGTATCCTTAGTGAAATCTCCTTTAACAAATGAGCCGATTCGTATTCGAATAGGGATCCATACTGGTTCTTGCATGAGCGGTGTGGTAGGCACACTTACACCCCACTACTGTTTGTTTGGTGATATGGTTAATACTACAAGTCGCCATGAAAGCACAGGAGAACCAGGAAAGATTCATTGTTCTAACGTCATATTTAGGCAGCTTAGTGGCTTCAATGAAAATCCTGGTTACTACAACTTTACCGCTCGTGGCCTTGTCGATATGAAGGGGAAAGGCAAGCTATTCACCTACTGGCTCGACAGTGCTGCTGAGATGAACCCATACGCGGGTCCTACAGCATTAGAAAAGATAGTTAAAGAAGTACAAGAAATGTTGAAAGTCAAGACGTGGAAGAAGAGAAAGTACTTTCAAAAACGGGCAAGTGAAAGCACAAGCGCCGATGAATCAATAGTGGAATCAGGTCATGAACAGGTGTACGTTGAAAATGTCCATTTATTGAAGACAATGTCGTCCTCCATCACTAACGCTGACAAGGTAATGGAAGATGATCTATCAATGAATATACGAAGACTTTCTATGCTGAGTAGCTCTCCACTAGCTACGAACGAATCAACAGATACAACGTCAGACACCGACGGGGCTGAAGACCACGGCCGGTTAAACTCGTCGTATCACCATCTTCATACACATTCCCAACATAACCATGATGTGCACGACTGCAGCATGCATAATTCATCTGCCCGTCATCTCAAATCCCATCAAGAGAGTCAAAATCTGATGACGTTGACATCGAGACAAGATCGCAGAAAGATTCTTCCCAGAGTAGAACGCCGTATTAAAGGCGACGGGAAGAAAGCGAGTAAAAATCCGATGACGTTGACATCGAGGCAAGGTCACAGAAAGATTCTTCCCAGAGTCGAACGTCGTATTAAAGGCGACGGGAAGAAAAAAAGTAAAAATCCGATGACGTTGACATCGAGACAAGATCGCAGAAAGATTCTTCCCAGAGTAGAACGTCGTATTAAAGGCGACGAGAAGAAAGAGAGTAAAAATCCGATGACGTTGACATCGAGACAAGATAGCAGAAAGCTTCTTCCCAGAGTAGAACGTCGTATTAAAGGCGACGGGAAGAGCAGGAACCAGAACGATGTCTTTCATCGTTTATGGATAAATTCAATGAATAGAGCTGCTGGAAAAGGGCAGAAACAAATCGACAGTCGAAGAAGCATTCCTATTCAAAAATCAGGAACAGAGACATCAAAAAGACAAAGTGCCATGAACGAAAGGAAACAAATGATATCAAAAGAACCAGGAACACAAGGCTATGTGCGTAAACATAAAGTTGGTGCCATACATCTTGAGAAATTTGAAATTGATAGGGGTTCACGGCATCGGACTGCTGGAAAAGGGCAGACAAAAACATAAAGTTGCCTCATTAGATGCCAAGTCTTCGTATGTCAGTACGTTAAGAAGACGAACACGGATGTTGTCTTTACGATTGCAACAACCTTGATCGAGCATGTTGAGGATCTTTGTTCTTTTGCTGTCTTTAGTGGATCGGGTCAAAGTTATGCTCAAATGGGATCCAACGCTCGCGCATTGTTGTTCACGCCCGAATCTATTTTAAAATATGATCTATATATTGGAATAGTGACTACACGTACGTGTACTAATGTTTTGGTGTCCAAGATATCCAGTTCTTGTGGCCTTTCCCGCTAGTTGCATACCCTTGGGGACGGGATCGATTGCCCCCACTGGAAGACTTCAGACTTCTGAAATTGAATCGAATGATACTACACGGCTACAAAACATAAATTGGCAGGAAACATTCTTTCACCGAACTTGTATCCCCGTGAGCAAAGAGACGTAAATGTAACAAGGGGTCCTGTTATTGATGATCGCCCGATTCCAGAAAGTTGAGCCAATGCCTCTCGCTAATTACCGCTGAACCTAAGCATTCCAAGCCATCATAAAAGGCAACAAACTGCCCAGGCGCCAGACCTCCATCTTTTTCATCCAGAATTACTTTCCCCACTGTAGTTTTACCTTGTCCTTGTAGCTGAATTGTCCCTTTGACTATAGTCGGCCCGTGCCTGATTTTCATTGATAAGTGAGCTGCTGAACAATTATCCGTGGGTGGCTCATTGGTGATCCATTTCATGTCTTCAACAAAGAATTCTTTTCTAGTGCTATCAAATTTCTCTTTATCGTATTGATTTGATGCAATGATAAATCTCTTTGACGTATCTTTTGCTACAACATACCAAGGTCCTCTTGAAGTTGCCTTGGGAAATAGAACTTTTCCAATTCCCTTTCTTTGGCCCACCGTGTGAAACCAAATACCGTTATGTCTTCCAATAATTTCCTGTGTTTCGGCATCAATTATATCCCCGGGGTCTGTTCCAAGGTAATTGGCAAGAAAATCATCAAACCGGACTTTTCCCAAGAAACATAGCCCCTGCGAATCAGGTCGATTCTTATTGGGCAAATCGAATTCCTTCGCCAGTTCTCTAACCTCGAATTTTTCCAAGTGGCCAATGGGGAAGAGAACTCTATTTAATTGCTCCTGAGTAAGAGCCGCAAGGAAGTATGATTGATCTTTCACTGGATCTGGCGCACGTAATAGCCTTTTCACAACCCCCTCTGAAGTTTTTTTGTCGACTAATTGGGCGTAATGCCCTGTCGCAACATAATCAAAATCTCTCGTAGATATAGCATCATAAAAGCATCCGAATTTAACCCTGGAATTACACATGATATCAGGATTGGGCGTTCTTCCATTTTTCGCCTCGTTGATTGTATAGGACAGGACTTGTTCCTTATATTCCTCTTGCAATGATATCGCCTCCAGCGGTACCCCTGCTTGCTCACAGACTTGGGTGCTAACACGCCAATCATCTTCCCATGGACACTGTCCCAAATGAGCAAGCTCATCTTCTAGCCAAATTTTTAAGTAAAATGCGGTGACATCGTAGCCCTGGCGTACAAGCATATTAAGAGCAACTGAAGAATCAACTCCTCCTGACAGCAACATTGCAACAGTTGGTTTCGTCTTCCCTTCATCTTTTGAATCTGCTACTACTTCTTCGTCTATGGTAGTACCAGCATCGTCAACTGCAATATCTAGCAGACCCTTCATTTGCCGTTGAACAATTGTCAGCACGCTTGCCAAACCATCATTCCTTCCAGAGGTCAACACATTCCTCAACCGAAGACGATCAGTAACAGTCGACGGCTGGACACTGAGTACATCCCGTGCCTCCAACGACGATAACGTCGATTGCAGTAAAGCAACAAGACCCCTCGATAAAATGGCATCTGCCATACCATCAATCAAGACTTGATATGAGTCGCTTCCTTTCGGTATTAACACGGTCCGGATTGCCACGTTTGCAATGCACCCGGGAACTCTCTGTTGCACTGTACTAAGCACGCTCTCTTGCCCATTTTCAATATTATACGTTCGAAAGTATACTTCTTTAGATGACACCGTTTCCTTGTGATCAAGAGATAGGTAGCTTTTGACTGTCATGACAAGATTATCGCCAATTCCAACACTCTCACTGAAATCCAGAGTCTTTTCAACTCGAAAGAATGGCTGTTCCCTTTCGTCCGTAAACGCTTCTGTCACATAGGTATCACCGTTGGTCCATCTACACTTGACATTGACTTTCGCTCTAGCTTCGATGCTGCTATTAACACTCTTCAAAACCAAATCAAAAAGATCCATACCCTGGATAGTGTCGACAGCAAATTTGCCACCGTCAGTCCCTATCTTTTTGCCTCCCATCTCACTTGCCCAGTGATTTTGTTTATAAACTTGTGAAATTTCATCCTCAACTCCCTCGTTGGCTTCTTCCTCCGTCAAACCACAAGCTATAAGAAGATCCTCGACATTGATATTATGCAAATTATCACGCTTCCATGTGGAAGGTGAATTGTTTTTGGAGAGGTAATCGAAATTTCGCCGAAAGGATGAAAATGCCTGCCCTCTCGCTGCAAGTTCCAAATTTGTAGCTTTGGGATCATTCTTTTCGACGCTATTTGCTGCATTTTCAAACACAAGTTTGGCCTCCGCCGATAGATCAGATGTACTTGTACCGGTAGGTGTGAAGGAATACAAAGGAGTATCAGTTCTACAAACTGCTGGTGTTGTTGGTGGACGAAGAAGGATCCTTAATTGCGAGGTCGATGATGGAGAGAATCCAATGACTTTTGAACTGAGCCATGACAATAGTAACACTCTGACCAACATTGCAGAAGTTTATTGAATATGTACGATGTAAAGAGTATCTCAAGCGTCTCCTCCCGTCCCTTTGCTTATGGGCATCAAGGCATCAAGGCATCAAGAGTCAAGTCGTTGGATTGATTTCTTTGGGAATTTCAAATTATGTTCGTTTGATTTTCAATTTGTGTGGTTTTAGTGAAGTTGGAAAATCAGAGAGTCCGCGAAAACTTCTTGTGCCCCCGCTTGCGGTTTTTCACCCCTTCTTTGGATTCATCGTTGCGTCGCCATTCACCACAAAAATTCTTCACAAAAGCAGGTACCACAAA
>Ga0209712_10004998_pt1 | contig 10433 bp, 8 predicted proteins | sample ArcOceMetagenome_FD_187443 | JGI IMG/M metagenome (GOLD analysis project Ga0209712, IMG submission 187443) | Marine eukaryotic phytoplankton communities from Arctic Ocean - Arctic Ocean - Greenland ARC118M Metagenome (SPAdes) (version 2) | ecosystem: Environmental > Aquatic > Marine > Oceanic... | reverse complement strand
CATTTCTTCAGGAACTTTATTTTCATCTAAACCAACTTTAAATTTTATTTCAGAATTGTGTTTAACAGCCATTATTTTTTGGGTTTGTATTTAGATTTATTAAATAAATCTGATTCGTCTATTTTTAATAATTCTTGTAAAGATACGTCATTATCTTCCATGTAAGACCTAACAATTTGCCATCCTACCCAAACACCAATTTTCCCTGGAGATAAATTATCTTGCTCTCTATAAAACTTAGAAAATGGTGCATTTTCCAGAAATCTCTTGTTCAATTTTGTATCTGTACTAAACAATAATTTCTGGTCAATAAAATACATCCAAACTTCCTCTTCATTTGCAGTTGCCCAATTAAATTTGTCTTGCGCATATCCTATTTTTATAGCGTCCGGAATTAAGGGTACATAAACATCCAGTAAATACATTTTTTTCCCTTCATGGATCATTTTACCCACAAAACTCCTATCGATACCAAGAGGAACCTGTTGGTCTATAATGGATTTTGCAGCATCTACAACAATATGATCTTTCGTATTATTTTCTTTAATATAGATTGGATAATCACCATAAAATTGGTGCTTATTCCCCAGATAAACATCCAAAGAAATTAACAACAAACTGTCCACATAGATCATTCTATTATCATAATCTACATTCGTTAACATGGTAACGACATTTGGTGCTGTAAACCTAGGATTGTAATATTTTACATACTTAAACAGTAATAATAATTGATTTTCTACGAATGAAAAATCCTTATACAGTTTTTGAGTTTCAGTAAATAGTTCCTGTTCTTGTTTGTCCTTAATTTTTAAGAATGAAACACTATCTGTAAACTCTTCTGGAAATAAATATGGGTACTTCTGTTTCACTTTTGGAAGACTCTCTTCTGTAGCATTGTAAAAATCAACTTCATATCTTTTTATGGAGAAATCAATATTTATATTGGAAACATCAATTTGACTCTTTTTTTTATCAGAACATGAAAAAAACAGGCACAAAATTATTAAATATATAAAATAAAATCTCATATTCTTTGTATCTTAGTATTAAAATTTAAGAACGTTAAAAATACTAAAATAGTTTATCAATGAACACTGAAAAAGTAGCAGAATATATTATAAATTGGTTGAAAGAATATGCAACAAATGCAAAAGTCAATGGTTTTGTAGTTGGCGTTTCTGGAGGAATAGACTCTGCATTAACCTCAACGTTGTGCGCAAAAACAGGCTTGCCAACTTTATGCGTAGAAATGCCTATTCATCAGGACGAAAGTCAAGTTTCTAGAGCGCAAGAACATATTGCACAATTAAAAAAACAATTTGAAAATGTTTCTGAAACACGCGTAAATTTAACATCTACTTTTAAAGATTTTAAAAATGTACTTCCAATTGTAGAGACTTCTGCAAAATTAAATTTGTCATTAGCAAATACGAGAGCTCGATTAAGGATGACTACCCTCTATTATTTTGCTGCTTTACAAGATTTATTAGTTGCAGGAACAGGAAATAAAGTAGAGGATTTTGGGGTTGGTTTTTACACAAAATATGGTGATGGTGGTGTAGATTTAAGTCCGATTGCAGATTTAATGAAATCTGAAGTATATGATTTAGCAGCATATTTAGGTGTTCCTAATTCTATACAACAAGCACAACCTACTGATGGTTTATTTGGAGATAGTAGAACTGATGAAGATCAAATTGGGGCTTCTTATGATGAATTAGAATGGGCTATGAAAATGCAAAATCTAAACAAAACTGTTAATGATTTTTCTAGCAGAGAAAAAGAGGTATTTAAAATTTACACCCGATTAAACAGTATTAATCAGCATAAAATGATTCCAATTCCTATTTGTAAAATACCAAAAGAGTTTTTATAAATTATTAGTATTAATACCAAAAAAATGCCATAACTATGTGAAGTTAAGGCATTTTTTTAATTTCTTAATTTGAATAACTATTACAATAAATTAGCAGAAATCATCATTTTTCTTATCCTCTTAGATGCTCTCTTTTTAGAGCCTTTTGAGATTTCAAATGGCAAGAGAATCGATAATTGAACAATTTTCAGGATTTGTAATGTTTTTTTCATAACCGTTAAATTTTCTTTTTAGCAGGTGCAATATACAAAATAAATTAACTATTATATATAAAGTACGAATTTAACAGCATGATTGGTAGCGCGGTATTACTTTCCTAAATATTAAAAAAACAATAAAATCATTTTTTTAACAACAACTATAGTAATGTAGCAGTAAAGTTTTTCAAGATTGTATTATAAATAATAATTTAGTTATTAAGTTAGGGATATGAAAATATCAAATTCTTAAACTACTCTATTTAACTTTTCAAAAAGTCTCATTTTTAAGTTTGTATAGTCTCTAATAACCTCTAAATCTATTGTTCCACTTTTATTTTTGCTCGCATCATTCATCAGTTCCTCAATTTTTTCTCCAATTAAAACCCTTCTTAAGTTATAAACAACATCATTTACACCTTTTGCTATCACTTCTAAACCAGATTTAACTTCAATACTTTTGCTTTCCCAGTCACTTAATTGATACTTTTCTTCATCCATTAAAATAGAGGTAACCGCAGTGGCAATATCTGTGTTTTTATTATTTATAAATGTATCTATTTCTAGTTTTTCAGATTGATTTAATTGATGAATCATTTCTGTATAAATTTCTTGAAAAAGAGGATTTGTAAATTCTGTTTCATCTTCTTGCAAATGCAAATAAATTTCTGCTGAAACTAAGTTTTGATACTTTCTAACGGAAAATGTTTCTCTTCCATCATCATTTACATGTGTAATTTCTTCAGAAAAATCTACCTCTTCATTACCATATAATAATAAAATTTTTATAATTTCATTTTCAAAAATAGAAAGTTGATCAATTTTCTGAGCAGATACTGCCCCACCTTTAATCAATCCCATTTGTGCTTGATCTTGTTCCATAAAGTATTCAGGAGGTGGCTGATTTGGATCTACATTGCTATAGTTCGAGCTGGGTTTGGTTTTCTGATAAGCTTCTTTTTTTAATAATTGAGCTAATTCACTAAACAAAACACGCTCAGAAATATCCATAATTCTCGAACATTCTTGCACGTATACTTCTCGTTGAATACCGTCTGGAATTTTAGAAATACTCGTAACAATATCTCTAATCACAACTGCTTTTTTTATGGGATCATTATTAGAATCCTTTAATAACAGTGAAACTTTAAAATTAATAAAATCCTGTGCAGCAGTTTCTAGATATTCTTTTAATTCCATATCGGAATGTGATTTGGCAAAACTATCAGGATCCTCACCATCAGGAAATTGAACTACTTTTACGTTCATTCCTTGTTCTAAAATTAAATCTATTCCACGAATAGATGCTCTAATTCCGGCTGCATCGCCATCGAATAATACCGTAATATTTTTTGTAAGTCTGTTTACTAATCTAATTTGATCTGAGGTTAAAGCGGTTCCTGAAGAGGCCACAACATTCTCAATTCCTGATTGATTAAAAGAAATTACATCTGTATATCCTTCCACCAAAAAACAATTATCTTGTTTTGCAATTTCCTTTTTAGCTTGATAAATTCCATAGAGAATTTTACTCTTATGATAAATATCGCTTTCAGGTGAATTTAAGTATTTAGCCGCTTTTTTATCCGCCGTTAAAATACGACCTCCAAAGCCTAAAATTCGTCCCGACATGGAATGAATTGGAAACATTACACGTCCTTTAAATCGATCGAATTGTTTGTTCTCTTTTACAATAGTTAATCCAGTTGAGCCAAGGTATTTTAAATCATACCCTTTTGTTAAAGCCGCTTTGGTAAAATTATCCCATTCATCAATACAATATCCTAATTCGAACTTTTTAATAGTTTCGTCAGTAAAACCACGTTCTTTAAAATAACTTAAACCAATTGCTTTTCCTTTATTAGAATTCAGCATTAAATCGTGAAAATAATCTTTGGCAAAATGTGAAACCAAAAACATACTTTCACGCTCGTTCATTTGCTCTTTCTGCTCATCAGTTTGCTCGGTTTCTTCAATTTCTATATTGTACTTTTTAGCTAACCATTTTAGAGCTTCCGGATACGAATAATGCTCATGCTCCATTAAAAAAGAAACTGAATTCCCCCCTTTTCCTGTCGAAAAATCCTTCCAGATTTGCTTCACAGGAGAAACCATAAATGAGGGTGATTTTTCATCTGTAAATGGACTTAATCCTTTAAAATTACTTCCTGCCTTTTTTAGCTGAACAAATTCACCAATCACCTCTTCTACTCTTGCAGCTTCAAAAACTCGGTCTATACTACTTCTAGAAATCATTGGTTTGGTCTGATAAAAGGGTTTGATGTGATAAAAGGAACACAAATATAAGAATTAGATCTATTTATAAATGTAATCTTTAGAAAATAAGAAGCCTCACTAATTGAATTTAGTGAGGCTTCTATAATTTATTTGTTTTTAATTAAGATGCCGCTCTTAATTTCTTTAAGGTTGTATTTGTTAATTTAGCTTCAGCATAATTTTTGGTTACTTTAAATTCTTTTTCATCAGAACTTGGTAAATCAAACATTGCATCTGTAAAAATAGCTTCACACAAAGAACGCAAACCTCTTGCGCCTAATTTGTATTCTACAGCCTTATTAACAATATAACCAAGAGCACCCTCTGTTATGCTAAACTCAACATCATCCATTGCAAATAATTTTTCATATTGCTTAATAATCGAATTTTTAGGCTCTGTTAAAATTGCTCTTAACGTTTCTGCATCCAAAGGATTCATATAACTTAACACCGGTAAACGTCCAATAATTTCCGGAATTAAACCAAATGCTTTTAAATCCGAAGGAATAATATATTGCAATAAATTTTCGTGATCGACTTTATCTTCATCCAAAGAAGCACTAAAACCAACAGCTTGCATATTTAAACGCTTGCTGATCAATCTCTCAATTCCTGAAAAAGCGCCACCAGCAATAAATAAAATATCTTTGGTATCAACTTCAGTAAATTTTTGCTCTGGGTGTTTTCTTCCTCCTTTAGGAGCGACATTTACCACAGTTCCTTCTAGTAGTTTTAATAATGCTTGCTGCACTCCTTCACCAGAAACATCTCTAGTAATTGAAGGATTGTCTCCTTTTCTTGCAATTTTATCAATTTCATCAATAAAAACGATACCTCTTTGCGCTTTTTCAACGTCAAAATCGGCAGCTTGCAACAATCTACTTAAAATACTTTCTACATCTTCACCTACATAACCAGCTTGCGTTAATACCGTTGCATCCACAATAGAAAATGGCACATTTAACATTTTAGCGATTGTCTTTGCAACTAATGTCTTTCCTGTTCCTGTTTCTCCAACTAAAATGATATTCGATTTTTCGATCTCTACTTCATCATCATCTTTTGTTTGTAATAAACGTTTGTAATGATTATAAACCGCAACCGCCATTGCACGCTTCGTTTCCACCTGACCAATAATATATTGATCTAAAAAATCTTTAATTTCTCTTGGTTTTTTTAGTACTAAATCTTTAGACAAACTACTAGTTTTTGCGTCCGAAACTTCTTCTTCTACAATCCCATGTGCTTGTTCTATGCATTTATCACAGATATGAGCATCCATTCCTGCAATTAGCAAATCTGTTTCTGCTTTTTTTCGTCCGCAAAACGAACATTCTAAAATTTCTTCTTTCGACATTATGTTTGGTTCTTGGTTTTTAGTTTTTAGTTGTTAGGTTAAAACTCTAACCAACAACTAAAAACCAACAACTAAATACTTTACTTTTTTCTCTCTAAAACTTCATCAATCATTCCGTAAGCCTTTGCTTCATCCGCCTTCATCCAATAATCTCTATCAGAATCATTATGAACCTTCTCTATCGTTTGTCCTGAATGTTTTGCTATAATTGCATAAAGCTCATCTTTTAATTTCAAAATTTCTCTTGTAGTAATCTCGATATCAGAAGCCTGACCTTGAGCACCGCCTAAAGGCTGATGAATCATAACTCTTGAATGCGGCAAGGCTGAACGTTTCCCTTCTGCTCCTGCACACATTAAAACGGCTCCCATTGAAGCTGCCATACCAGTACAAATTGTTGCTACATCTGGTTTTATAAACTGCATGGTATCATAAATTCCTAAACCTGCATACACTCCACCTCCTGGTGAGTTAATATAAATTGAAATATCTTTATTCGCATCTACACTTTCTAAAAATAACAATTGTGCCTGAATAACATTCGCCACTTGATCATTAATACCTGTTCCTAGAAAGATAATTCTATCCATCATTAAACGTGAGAAAACATCCATTTGAGTGATGTTCATCTGACGTTCTTCCATTATATAGGGCGTTAAACTACTTGTAATTTTACCAAAATGTGTACTATTTATTCCGTGATGCTTCGTCGCGTATTTTTCGAACTCTTTTCCGTAATCCATTGAATGATTCTTTTAAAATATTTTGATTTGCAAAGGTAAGAAACTATTTGTTACTTTTTTGTTAATGTAACCGAGTAAAAAAAACCTAAATTTTACAATTTAGGTTTTTTAATTTTATATTTCTCCATCGAGTTAAACGACTGATTGAGATACTATAAACAGTCCGTGACTCTTATTTATAAACTTCTTTGATAAAATCTTCGTAAGAAACCTCTTTTGTTTTAAAATTAATATTTTCTTTAAAGAAGTCTAATAATTTTTTACTCATCAACTGTGACTGCAATTTCTGCGCTTCCTCTTGGTTTTGCAAAATTCTGCTCGCGATATCATCCAATTCTTTTTCTTCTGGATTTAAGTTACCAAACTGCGCCATTTGAGTGCGAATAAATCCTTTAGCATATTCCACTAATTCTGCATACTCTAATTTGATATCATTATCTTTCATAATCTTTCCTTCGATTAATTGATAACGCAACCCTTTTTCAGATTTTTCGTATTCTGCCGCAGCTTCCTCTACCGTTAATGGTTTTTCACCCGCCGTTGAAATCCATTTTCGCAAGAATTCAGCAGGTAAATCAAATTTTGTATTTTCAACTAAATACTCGGTTATTGCATTTAATAATTGTTGATCACCTTGCTGTAAAAATTGCTTTTCAGCGTCTTCCTTAATTTTTTTCCTTAGTTCATCTGCATTCGTTACACTTCCATCAGCAAATAATTTATCGAATAATTCTTTGTCTAAATCTGCTGGTTCCGTTTTTGTAATCTCTTCAATCGTTAAAGAAACTACAATGTCTAAATCGTGAATTTCGTCATGGGAAACACCCATAATTGGCTCTAATTTATTATTGTCTTCAAACAATTCTTTAGTATCTAGGTCAATTATATCGCCAACTTTAGCACCAATTAATTTTGCTTCGTTTTTCTTCCCTTTAAGGTCGGTCACTAAAAAAGTGGATTTTTTGTCGATTTCTTTTTCTTCGTTTACAAAAGCTCCAGTAATATTCGAATGTTCTGTTGCCTCTTCCAAAGGAATCATTTTTCCGTATCGAGTTTGAATGTTCTTAACTTCTTCGTTAAGTAACTCATCCGTTGCAACAATCTTGTACTGCTTTATTTTGCTTTTTTCGCTTAAATCAATTTCGAATTCTGGCACTAAACCCAATTCAAATTCAAAAGAAAACACCGTTGCATCCCAATCAAAATCCTCTTTCATTCTTGGAATAGGATTTCCTAAAATATCTAATTTTTCGTCCGCTAAAAATTTGTTCAAAGATTCTTGTAAAAGCTTATTAACTTCATCTATCATTATAGATTTACCGTATTGCTTTTTTATCATTCCCATTGGCACGTGCCCTTTTCTAAAACCTGGAACGTCTGCTTTTTTACGATGGTCTGTTAATAGTTCTGCGACTTTTGCTTGATAGTCATCAGCAACAATATCTACTTTTATAACTGCATTTAATGCATCTACGTTTTCTTTTGTAATATTCATTTCTTATCGTCTCTAGTTCTTAAAAAATCGACAACAAAATTAATCAATTTAATTAATCTTACAAAGGTTTAAATAGTTCTATTTCAGCAAATTCGTTTTATTAAAAAAAATAAAACAAAACTATGAAGTCAGTTTTTAAAAAAATAAAAAAATTATGTAATTTCGCACAACTGTATTCCCTACTATAAGGGGAATCATCAAAACAAAAAAACCAAATGCAATACAAAAGAATTCTTTTAAAATTAAGTGGTGAGGCCTTAATGGGGGAAAGACAATATGGTATAGATCCAAAACGTCTTTCTGAATATGCAAAAGAAATTAAAAAAGTGGTAGAAAAAGGAATTGAAGTTGCTATTGTTATTGGTGGTGGAAATATTTTTAGAGGTGTTGCTGGCGCAAGTAATGGTATGGATCGTGTGCAAGGAGATCATATGGGCATGCTTGCAACTGTTATAAATGGCTTAGCTTTACAGAGCGCGTTAGAAGATGAAGAAGTAAATACTCGTTTACAAACTGCTTTAGAAATTAAAGAAGTTGCAGAACCTTATATCAAAAGAAAAGCAATTAGACACTTGGAAAAAGGACGTGTTGTTATTTTTGGTGCTGGTACAGGAAACCCATATTTCACAACAGATACAGCCGCAGTTCTAAGAGCTATCGAAATTAATGCCGATGCCATTTTAAAAGGAACGAGAGTTGATGGAGTTTATAATGTAGATCCTGAAAAAGATAAAAATGCCATTAAATTTGAAACGATTACTTTTAAAGATGTTATTCAGAAAGGCTTAAAAGTAATGGATATGACTGCTTTTACTTTAAGTGAAGAAAATAATTTACCAATAATTATTTTTGATATGAATACAAATGGAAACTTAATAAAACTTGTTTCTGGGGAAAAAATTGGTACAATAGTTGACAATTAACAATCAAAATCTTTAAACTTTTAAAAGATGAACGAAGAAATTGAATTTATTCTAGATACTGCTAAAGAAGCAATGAGTAATGCAATTGAGCATTTAGAAAAGGAATTACGCTCTATTAGAGCAGGAAAAGCCACACCTGCCATGCTAGGTTCAGTGATGGTTGATTATTATGGCTCTCAAACGCCATTAGCACAAGTTGCCAATGTAAACACACCAGACCCAAGAACGTTGAGTATTCAACCGTGGGAAAAAAGTATGTTGCAGGCCATTGAAAAAGCAATTCAAGCAGCAAATCTTGGTTTAAACCCAATGAATAATGGTGATATTATTATGATTAACGTACCACCATTAACAGAGGAACGCAGAATTGGATTAGCCAAACAGGCAAAAGCAGAAGCAGAGCATGCTAAAGTTGGTATTAGAAATGCACGTAAAGATGCAAATAATGATATCAAAAAAACAGCTATTTCTGATGACATGAAGAAGATAGCTGAAGACGATGTCCAAAAATTAACAGATACTTTCGTAAAAAACACAGAAGGAATAGTCTCTTTAAAAGAGAAAGAAATAATGACCGTTTAAGAATTATAGATTTATAAAAAAAGAGTGTTTTAAAACACTCTTTTTTTACTTACAAGACCTGTCACAATTTAAGTACCTTTGCACAAAAATTTTTAAATGAATTTCTGGACAAAAGTTGCTAGTATTATTCTAAGAAACCGCTATCTGGTTTTAATAGCAATAGCAATCATTACTGGTTTACTGGCTACACAGATGAAGTATATGAAGTTTTCATATACAGAAGCTAACTTATTACCAGAAAATCATGAAGCAAACTTAGAATACAATAAATTTCTAGAAATTTTCGGGGAAGAAGGCAATTTAGTCATTCTTGGAATTAAAGATTCTACCGTTTTTACGCCAGCAAAGTTTAATGCTTGGAATAACTTAGTAAATCAATTTAAAAATTTAGAAGAAATTGATTTCACCCTTTCTATCGCAGATATTCAAGAACTAAAAAAAGATAGTAAAAACAGAAAATTTACGTTAGAACCTCTATATGAAAAGGATCCAACAACAACAAAAGAAGTTTTAAAAATTAAAAAACAACTTTTCGAAAAGCTTCCTTTTTACGATAATTTACTTTTCAATAAAGAAACAGGTACGTTACAAACTGCTATTTATATTAAAAAAGAAATCGTTAACACACCGAAACGTAGAGATTTTATTTTTGAAACATTACTTCCTACCGTAGAAAAATTTGAGAAAGAAAACAATTTAGATGTTCGTATTTCTGGAATGCCCTATATTCGAACACTTAACGCACAAAATATTCAAAATGAAATTGTTCTTTTTGTTGGTGGTGCACTAGGCATTACAGCTATAATTTTCTTCTTCTTTTTCCGATCTTTTAGAGCTACTTTTATTACGCTATTAGTTGTATTAATTGGAGTTACTTGGGCATTTGGCTTTATTGGTTTATTTAGATATGAAATTACCGTTTTATCTGCGTTAATACCTCCTTTAATTATCGTTATCGGGGTACCAAATGCCGTTTTTCT
>Ga0209712_10004997_pt1 | contig 10434 bp, 7 predicted proteins | sample ArcOceMetagenome_FD_187443 | JGI IMG/M metagenome (GOLD analysis project Ga0209712, IMG submission 187443) | Marine eukaryotic phytoplankton communities from Arctic Ocean - Arctic Ocean - Greenland ARC118M Metagenome (SPAdes) (version 2) | ecosystem: Environmental > Aquatic > Marine > Oceanic... | reverse complement strand
CCGTCGATGAGTTTGAGCATATGCGTACTTATTTATCCCCCAGAAGGAACAGGTCGGAAATGATTTTATATCGAATGGAAAGAGAAAAAATATTAAAATATGATAATGATGTTCCTAGGTGTGAGATTGCTGCCGCCGTCAGAAGTATCAACAAAACCAAGTCGAACCGAAGGCAGACCTTGAATAACCTCAAGTACCATCATCTCGAGGAGACGTGGGGGAAAATGATACGGGCCGGACAGAGAGCCATTGGCATTAGAAAGAGTACACATGATGAGGTGAAAAAATTGTGGAAGAACGCCGAAAAGAATTTGGAAAAGAGTATACAGAAGAAGGAGAGAAGTAGTATTAATAGTAGTGGCAGTAGGAGCGGCAGATCCAAGAGTAAGCGTGAACAGAAAAGCAACGTTGAAAGCGAGCATATTTCTGACTCGTCGAGAAGGAGAAGGAGATTTTTTAAGGAAAAGGAAGAGGTGGTGGCTGAGCCTTCATTGAATAACACCAATCATCGTTACAAGCGTGATATTGGGTTTAGTTATAGCAGCAATCATGTCAAGGAATATGACCTCAGTCCCTACGCAGATGACCCTTTGAGTAACAGCAAGCATGGCAAGATTTATGACCTCGGACTCGAAGCAAATACCTCTATTAGCTCTGGCAAGCATGCCAAAAAATATGATCTCGGACTCGACCCTAGTTCATCTACTGATGATTCCAAAACTCCAACTACTTCAAATCATGAACGGCTTGAAGACTCACTTGAAGGCTCCCTGGGCAGCAAAAGTGCGAGCGGGGCAGACGCTAATAGTGATGAGCAAGTCAACAATGAACAAGGTCAAAAGAAACAACGAGAGGAATCGTCTAGTCTAGTGAACAAGACTAAGATAAAAGTGCATAGGCTCAACAGCAACGATATGGATAACATATCGTGTGCTACAGATCTAAGCGTAAGTTACATGTCCGGTGCCTCGTCACCGTTGAAGCAACCTCTGCAAAGATTACCATCGAAGAGGGGCTCGATGATTATCGCTGTGGAAGAAGATCTGTTTGATTGAAATTCATAACATTTGGCTGGGGTGCTTTTCTCAGAAAAAGATGTCTTGATATTATAGGCATTTTCAACTGTGAAAGATAGGTTATAGATAATAAAGCGCATATTTCTTAATTCCTTTTAGGTAGCTGTGAGAGTTGTCATTTCGTTCCGATGACGACTCGTGGATTCAAGCAATGGCTTCTTTAGACTAGCTTCATGTTGTGTTAGTAAAATGGGCTTCCATTTTTCCGTCCGACTTAAATTAAAATTCCTTTTTAGAAAAAGAGATTGGTTTCAAAAATTCAGTAATGCTTGAAAGATATCCCTTAAAAACTGCAAACATGAAATTATCCAAGTCGATCTCAGAGGTCATCATTGAAAATGTCAAGGGTAAACGGTGTACCAGTAACTCTGTACCAATCGAAACTTGGATGTTGGATTACGATTACATTGACAAATGTGGAGATACTCCAATCCTCGTTGAAATCCTCAAGACACTTGCAGTAAAGCACCCACGGTGTTACCCAGACTTGGAACGTGATGTAGAAAACAAAATTCTCTCTCTGCTTCCAGAGAAGGATCGATCCAAAATTCTTCTTCTCAGTGGGCACCACACTGCAGGGAAGACTGGTGACGATACCACAATCAGCTCCACGATGGAGCAATGGGTGGAGGAGATGGCAATTTCGGAAGAGAGGAGCTACTCGTCCAAAGACAACTGTTTAGGCGCCATTCCTCCAGTTCGAAACGTAATAAAGAAGGATTGCTCCCAAATTAAAACCAAGGCCAATGCCATGGAATCAAGTATTAGTACGTATAGTACTAAAGAGGAAACCAGGCCGAAAAAAACTGTAACGAGGATCTGCAAAGAGAATCTTTCTAATCGCGACTACTTTCGATCCTGGGATAAATTCGACGCCGATGCAGCAGAGAAGGAGATAGAAAGTGACGAGGAATCGGAGGCTCGCGACGAAAAACACAAAGGTTCGCCATCGCACAACAAACGTATGATGGAGTTCGACAAAGATGAAGGCAAGGCACTCGTGGATTCCAATCGTGAAATCTCTGACAAGGATTTGCAATTGAAGCTTGGTGTGCATGAATTCGACAAAACTGAGCGTTCTTTCATGGCAGGGCGCGAGAAGGAGAAAGGAAACGAATTCTTTCGCAGCAAAGAATTTGAGGCAGCCATTCGATGCTATTCAAAGAGCATCGCTCTTGACGGTTCCAGTGCAATCTTGTACTCAAATAGAGCAATGGCATCGATTCGCATCTCAGATTTTACTCGAGCAATGGAGGACTGTAATCGCGCCCTCGTTCTTGATTCGACCTATACGAAGGCTCTTGCGAGGAGAGGTACAATTCACAAACATTTCCGCAGGCACTTGGAAGCGATGAATGATTTTGCGACATGCGTAATGCAAGAACCAGACAATAAAGAATATAATAGATTGTGGCAACAATCGAAGACAGCATGCAACAAAGAGGTTTCAGAGCATCAGGTCAAAAGGAGGATTTTAATTGTTGAAGACGACGACGACGACGACGACGACGATGACGACGATGATAGCGATGACAAGGTTGAAGACCATGAAGAAGTAGAAGAAATCTTCACACCAGGTTCATTGTCAATGAAATAAAGGTTTGTCCTGCCAGGTACAAGGGTGATCCATGAGACGCCTCCTTCGCCTACAAATAGGAGTTTTATAGAATGAACGACCTGCTGGGGCGCGTTCTTCTCGAAAAATGAGCCAGAATGAAGTGATGAAGTGATGAAGTTCAAAGTGTTAAAATAAGTTAAAATGGAAATAAAGAAATATCATAAGAAAATAAATCATGCACAAACTTTTGAGTTCAATGATTCAGGGGTCTTCTGATCTTCTTGCAGCAGCGGTTGAGGTATATATCACTACACTCGAAAGGACTCTCACTTTCCTCTTTGGTCACGCTTGGTTCATCTGTACATCAGTTCCCATCCATCAGAGAACTTGCACGAATCTTTTCTGCCAACAACGAGACGAGCAGCAGTACTCACGTACACACCCGGCATATACCGGCCTCACACACAACAACCAGTGTTCCCAAGATAATACTTGAGGACTCATTCTGGGATCATCGCTACGGTTTAGAATTTCCACAAGTAATTCACAGTGAAGCTGACGTGAATGCAGTTCTTTACAATCCTACGAATACCATCATCGCTGCACTTGGACTCAAAAACCCTCTTCACGCAATGCTTGATGCACCAATCATGGACACAGCCGCCGATATCATGATCCGAACACGTGCCAATAAAATCAACATAGGTAGCATGGAAGGGGAAAAACTTCCCAGGGGACAGAAGGATTTGCATGACATCTTTGGTAGCGGTACAGCAGTTGCTGACGAAGCATTTGAGCAACTTTGTTTGTGCGAAATCCAGTGAGGAACTGACACTGTAGGTCTTATATCTACTTTAAATGGATTTCAACTGTTGTCGACCAAAGATATCAGCGATGACATCTTGGCATCGGAAAAATGCCACTGTGTTTTCGAAGGCAAAGATAAAGAAACCAGTAATACAGCTCCCAACAGGTTCAACGTGTTTCCTTCCGGTGATGAATGTCAAAGTGGCAAGAGCGAGAAGATACAAAGAGTTACCGTGGCCAAGAGCGAGCCAAAGGGCCCAACGGAAGGTTTAAAATCGGGAGAGTCGACACCATGACAAAGAATCAGATGATATGAAGTTGAGGAAATATATTACGACATACTCGTCTTTGGCAACAAGCGCAAAACCAGGCCGTTTTTCAGCTGCTCTATTCCAAGGAATGTGATGTTTTAGTGCGAGTTGTCAACGCCGAGAGAGGTGCCTTCTCCTCCAAATTCTCCTTGATTCCGGAATTCGATTCGATAATAAGCCATCGGAGGATGACGCCAATTCATACGTCATTTATCAACTTGCCTCCGGGGAACGTGGAGCATGCTGCCTTGCCCTGTACCGATCTTGCGGCGCCTTATGCTCTCACGTTTTTCCGCCTCCCAAAGGTGGATCCACCGCCTAATCTTTGTAGAGCTATCTACGACGAGGCAAAGAAAGAGGACTTTAAATGGAAACAAATTTATGGTGAATATGGCTTTGATTTTGTGAAAGTCAACGTAGTGCCCTTGTCATGCCATTCTTGCGAGTGCCTCATGACTACAAGGAAAGGCAGGTGCTTGTCAACGATGAGGAGGAACGTTTGTTACACAAATCTCTTGTCCACTTCTCACTTAAGGATTATGCTCATAATGGTATATACTGGCATCGCATTGGCGTCATTTCTATAGAGACAGGTCAACAGAACCGTAATTTTTGTTCTCGCCAAAAGAGGATAATCGAGGAACCAAAGTCGACAAAGCACACGGAAGAAATTGTTGTTCTCTGTAACCTGGGCGTAGAGTCGTGGAGTGCCAAGATCCTAGCGTTCAACAGAAATGGGTCAAGGAGAGTTTCGATGAGTTGAAAGGTCCTGTTGGGGTAGCGAGCGCTGGACTAGCATAATCGCTCAATGGTCAGTTATTTCCAACAAAGCTGCGGCAAAAGGAAAGTCATATTCTGTTGACTGTGTATCTGTATGGGAGGCCCTCTTCTGCCTGCGCTTACCAATTGCTGGACGATATCAAGGGATATTTTGCGGTAATAAATGTTTCTACATGCCTCATGTAGTGCTATGTTCCTCTGGTTGTCCCTGACATTCACTATGACAGTCCCTTTCCACCTTCTTGTTTTTCCTCGGTGGTTTTTAGTCAGTGTATCTTCACCAATGTTGTTTCTGAATTGCGTGTACGTAGCGTGTAGAGCTCAGAGGAAGCGCAGAATGAACTTCCTGGAAGCACTATTAGCATTATCTAGGACTAACCTCCAACTCAATTTGTTCAACTCCTCTTGCTACAATTATAACCATGAGTTTATCAAAGAGTCGACATAATTGGCTTCTCCTTCACGCAGAAAATATCCTCCTTGATAGAGATCCAAAAGATAGTCATACTTGAAAAAGTCTCATAGGTCGATAGGAATCGATAGTGACGAAGGTGCTGCAAAATTGTTGTTCAACTTGCATTTCTATCGTCACCTCACTTCAGTTTCCATCTATGCTTCTACACTGAACTCCACTTCAGTCTCCGTCTGTTGCACAATCCTAGTGATATTTTACAGATGCGAGGTGCGAGGAGTAGGCCCTAAGACATTCTAGGTTGAAAGTAAAATAAAGATAAACCCAGAGAGACATTGACTGATCCTATAGTCGTACTATTATGGTTACATCTCTCTATCATAATTCACTTCCTTACTTTTTACAAACAAACAACAGTATCTTATGTGTAGTGCCTTTTGCTACCCTCGGTGATTCAAACACACGAAGGGTGGAAACGGATAAAAACGCATAATCGTTGCCAACTTCGACCTTCTCCGCATTAGTTGGAACGTTGTCATCTTTGAAAATGTAGTCCCGCCTTCTAGACACCAGTAGACCATTTGGTACCATGAGCACTCTTCAGCGTTCTAATCTGAAATTACGATCTAGCCGCACACGGCATTCCAAATTGTTTCGACTTGACCGATAAAAGTGCATATTCGCTGCGCTGTTATCGACGAGTTCCGCATCAAAAAGGGCCTGGTCTACATGGTTCTTCTTCCCTTGGCGAGGCATCAGCTTGTTCTTCTTCATGTGAATCAATGGAGATCTCGTGGGCGAAAAGGATCGGGAATGAAAGGATCGGGAATGTCCGAGAATCTCCGACGAAGAATTCCCCATATCCATCGTCAGCTTTTGATTCAAATGTTGGGGTTCGGGTATTCGTATGCGAGTCTTGTTACAACTCTACCTCTCTCTTGTCGGAGTCGATTTTTTCAGGATCGCAATGCAACGAGCGCGCGCGAGTCGTGAGAGTCCTTCGCCTGCAACAGAAGACTGTTTACCCCCCGCTGAAGCTTGACAAGGGGGTGTCATGATGTCATGGCGATAGGACAATATGTTTATAAGAACAGACCTTGCATAATCTCTATCTTCTCTTTATAAAATTATTTACTTCATAATGAAACATTTGTTCTTTCATTATTCTTAGCCCGACCATAACCCTGTTGTCAACCCAAACAACAGGCAGTACGTTACGTAGTCCAACCCCAACCCCAAACATGTCACAAGTGTGATGTTATCAATACATACTCCCTACAATACCACAAATTTATCCACTTCTAAACGGAAAACGTCTCATCATAGCAGCGATCACTCACACTAACCCGCTTCATCCTCGGCACACTATTCGACATGGGGTGATCTTGCAAATACTGCCCTTGGGTACTTTGTACCCTACAACCCTTATCATGCTTCTCCTTTCTCCTTGCCAAAACACTAATGGCACACTTTTGGGCTTGGGAAGGACTAATTTCTAGATCTAGAGCCGACGCATGATTACAAATGTACTTCATGTGATTCTCCAACATACTCAATTGCCCAATCAACTGCTCTGGCGTAGGCGAAGAGATGAACATGACAGACTTGGGCATGGCCGTCAATTGTTTGGAAACAATCTTGACAGCTGTACGTTCCTCCATGGAATCACCAAAGGAAATGACTTCACGGATGGCATCACGGCTGGTACTGGAAGTGGTATTGGTATCCCCCATGGATGATTTAGGTCTATGCTTTAGCAAACGTGATTTCCTCTCATCCCTCGAATCATCCGAAGAATCATCGGTGGAATTCAAAGAATCAAAAGCAGTTGTTGGAGAAGTTGGACTCAAGCCCATGGAAGAATGTGAAGTAGAATGTGAATGCACACCCATGGAATGATCAGCAGTATCAGTAGCATCAGTAGCAGTAGTCCCCTTATTCGTATACATCTCATTCAACCTATTTCTCTTGATTTCCAAATCCATAAAGGTTTCATTCACTTCATGGGCAAAGCAAGCAGCTTTCCAACATAGCGGTGAACCAGGGTAAAATGATTCATATTCAGTTCTGGCACTGACAATTCTATATTTGTTGAGGGCTGGTAGGAGGTTTGGAATGTATCGTTTGCACGAATAGTGGACCCATCCATCATCCGAGTTTGTGATTAAGATGACTTGACCGAATTTGGCAGCAGCCGCTAGACACTTTTCGGCCGAACGTCCAATTTCATTCATGAGGTTTTGAAACTATTGTTTTAATTGTTGTTAAAAGAAGAAGAAAGTCAGAATGAGATGATGATGATGAATCAAACATGGCAAGGATAGGATGTACTAGATATTGACGACTTACGTGAAGAGGCAACTCATGAAACGATTGAACTTTACACTGGTCGACAAAGGTCGATGGACAAATGGTATCATCCCAATCGAATATAATTACTTTTCGCATAATGATAAGGAAGTAAGTAAGAGACAAGGTTGGTGAGTGTGTGATGTTGGTATTGTATTGTATGGTATTGTATTGTATTGTATGGTATGGTATGGTATTGTAATATTGTATGATATGGTATTGTTTTGACTAGACTTCTCGTAAGACAGAGAGAGCAGTCATTTGCCAAAGTACGGTAAACAAATCGTATTTCGAACGTCTCGTCTCTTGGGAAGGAAGAGTGGAGTCTTCCCAAGACAAGAAACATTGTTGAAATTTTTGAATTAGAGCCATTGACAATGAAATTGATTCTTAAGACTCCTATTTTTTGAATGAAAAGGCCGTTTCGCATCATTTTTTAAACGACCCATTTGATAATCCTGACAGAGTTCGTTGCCATCGTGCACTGACCTCCCCATGATGGGCCATGGGCCATCCACTCCACTGTTGATTGAGCTTACCTTTGTTTGCGCTTGACTTGAGACTGGGCATGTTATGATAAGATAACGTTGTGTATTATGCGTAATGGTATAGTTTGGTGCTGTTTGATAAGGTCAGCGGAGTTTGTTTGACGATAAGTGTGTAGTTGTTATGGTTCTTCTTCGGAGTTATGAGATGACGCAAACGACTTCTGAAATTTTCAAACAACTGAGATTGCGCTACGGGAATTTAGAAAATCGAGTCTTATGAAATTAAATAGCCTAATAATGTATCGTTTGAATGGTTTGAAACATTTTTCATTTTTGAAAAAACAAACTGTCGAAATTTCAAATCGTGCGATTTCTAACTGATTTCTAACTGATTTTACTGTGGTTTTGTTAGAATAGGATTTGAAGGATAGGTTTTGAGCAAAAGAAGGCTCTCGAAGCGCAAGGAAACATCTTGGAAGAAATGGAAAGAAACAACCAAGAACAACAGCGAGCAACAGGGTTGCAGGGTGCAGGGAACCAACCTGCAACTAGCTAGCATCGTATTAGCACGAAAAGAGACAGAAATAAAACAAACACCATGGCAACTGCCGCTGTAATGATGCCCTCTTCGGGACCGACAACAGTAAGTTGAAAGTGCTGGGTGGTCAGGTGATGGATGGTGCAGAGTGAAGTGAAGTCTGATGTGGACTTATTGATTCATTACATTACATTACTTTGACCAATCACGTTGACTTACAGTATTGCAATCACATTCATTCGCTAATGTATTAATATTGATTCGTCTATTCATATTTTTTTTTCTTCACTCACGAACCAAACTCTCATTTCCTCAGATGGAAATCTCCAGTGACATCAAACCTCTCCCGGATTCAACGGTAGACACTTCATCATCGTCCTCTGAAGCGAATCTCTACAAAGACGTGAAAGCCCTCGAACGCCAGCTCGAATTCGTAGAACTACAAGAGGAATACCTCAAAGATGAAATGCGCCACTTACAACGAGAACTACTCCGCGCCAAGGAAGAAATCAGACGCATCCAATCCGTACCACTCGTCATCGGACAATTCAACGAAATGATTGATGCAAACTACGGCATCGTATCTTCCACCGCTGGATCCAACTACTACGTCAGGATCCTATCTACTCTCGATAGAGAATTGCTCAAACCCAATACATCCATTGCTCTCCATAGGCATTCGCATTCGGTTGTGGATATCCTTCCACCCGAGAGTGATTCAACTGTCAAACTCATGGCGGAAAAACCAAATGTTTCCTACAAAGATATTGGAGGGATGGATATGCAAAAGCAGGAGGTTAGGGAAGCCATTGAATTGCCATTGATTCAGCATCATCTCTACACCCAAATTGGTATTGATCCTCCTCGTGGTGTATTGCTCTATGGACCTCCAGGAACGGGAAAAACAATGATGGCGAAGGCCGTTGCCAACTCTACAAATGCGACTTTTATCTCCATGGTGGGATCGGAGTTTGTGCAAAAGTACCTCGGTGAAGGACCCAGAATGGTCCGTGATGTCTTTCGTCTCGCAAAGGAGAATTCACCCTGTATCGTATTCATTGATGAAATTGATGCGATTGCTACCAAGCGTTTTGATGCGCAGACGGGAGCGGATAGGGAGGTTCAGCGTATCCTTCTTGAATTGTTGAATCAGATGGATGGATTTGATCAAACGACGAATGTCAAGGTTATCATGGCGACGAATAGGGCGGATACGCTTGATCCTGCCTTGTTGAGACCTGGAAGATTGGATCGTAAGATTGAGTTTCCTCAGCCGGATAGGAGGCAGAAGAGAATGGTGTTCCAGGCTGCGACGAGTAAGATGAATTTAGGGGATGAATTGGATTTGGAGGATTATATTAGTAGGAGTGAAAAGATAAGTTGTGCAGATGTTAGTGCTATTTGTGCAGAGGCGGGAATGATGGCTGTTAGGGAGAATCGTTATGTTGTGCTGGGGAAAGATTTTGATTCGGCATACAAGAAGGTTGTTAGCAACAGAGAGAAGGAGCATATGTTTTACAGTATTTAGGACATTGGGAAAGCTGGTTTTATTTTACAGGCTGCTGCAGTAAATGGATTCCAGTGCAGACACTCTTTGGGCAAAGCCTTTTTGAGTTGGCATAAGAAATAACAAATTCATTGAAGTTACGTGTAGTGTACTTTCGTCAATTTCCAAAATATTTATGCGAATTCTGGCCTAAAGATATGCATGGAGGCACACAAGCTAGGTGTGTATATCGTCCCAGGTATCATTACGCTATAATATAATTCCAATACCCTGCGCAATAAGTTTGAAAGTGTGCAATAATAATACGAGGCAAACAGCAAAAAAGATAAACGACTTCCAAGGTTCGCGTCACATGCAAAACCTTCCGGTACAGGGACTCGAACCCTGGTCTGGAACGTGAGAGGCTCCTGTGATAACCACCTACACTATACTGGAATTGTTGGAAAAGGGTGGATATTTATAAATTATAACTAATATAAGACACTCTAATTGAAACTTAGAAAATAGGATTGTAGTCTATTTAAAAAAAATTGGTTGAAGAATGGAAGCATCTACGCCACTATCTGTTGGATTATCAAGACTTGCAACTTGCAACTCAAGAAACAGGC
>Ga0209712_10004996_pt1 | contig 10435 bp, 10 predicted proteins | sample ArcOceMetagenome_FD_187443 | JGI IMG/M metagenome (GOLD analysis project Ga0209712, IMG submission 187443) | Marine eukaryotic phytoplankton communities from Arctic Ocean - Arctic Ocean - Greenland ARC118M Metagenome (SPAdes) (version 2) | ecosystem: Environmental > Aquatic > Marine > Oceanic... | reverse complement strand
TTCAACTTGCAATTAAACAGGGTAATCAGGAAGTGGGGGCTTCTGTGATTGAAATGGCTGAAGCAGAATATATGGTCAGTGCCTCTGGATACATTCAATCTATTCAAGATTTAGCTCTCATTCCTTTGGGTATAAACAATAAAGGAACCCCTTTGTTACTGCGAGACGTGGCGGATATTCGGCTTGGCCCACAAATGCGCAGAGGCATCGCAGAGCTTAATGGCGAAGGCGAAGTTGCAGGTGCTGTTGTAGTCATGCGCTTTGGTGAAAATGCGCAACAAACCATCGCTGGAGTGAAGCAGAAACTAGCAGCGTTAAAAGATGGTTTACCAGAGGGAGTTGAAATAGTAACGGTGTATGACCGTTCAGATTTAATTAATCGAGCAATAGATAATTTATGGTCGAAACTAGGCGAAGAGTTGTTGATAGTCGTTTTGGTTTGCGCTGCATTTTTGTTTCATATTCGTTCATCTATTGTGGCAGTTATCAGTCTACCAATAGGAATATTGGTGTCTTTTATCATAATGTATTGGCAAGGCGTCAATGCCAATATTATGTCTTTAGGAGGCATTGCCATTGCTATAGGTGCTATGACCGATGGTGCAATAGTGATGATTGAAAACATGCATAAACACATGGAAAAAACGCATTTAACAGATGAAAATCGTTGGCAAGTAGTGGCAAAGTCCGCTTCTGAAGTAGGGCCTGCTTTGTTTTTTAGCTTATTAATTATCACCGTGAGCTTTTTACCGGTGTTTATTTTAGAAGCACAGGAAGGCAGAATGTTTGCCCCACTTGCCTTTACCAAAACTTACGCAATGGCGGCCTCAGCAGGCCTAGCCATTACCTTAGTTCCCGTGCTGATGGGATACTTCATTCGCGGTAAAATTGTTAGTGAAAAGAAAAACCCATTAAACCGACTATTAGTAGCCATTTACATACCTGTTTTACGGCTAGTTTTACATCATCCCAAATCTACTGTGATGGCGACTTTGTTAGTTGCTGTGGTGGGTTTTTATCCCATCAACAAGCTCGGAAGTGAGTTTATCCCTCCTCTAGATGAAGGGGACTTAATGTATATGCCGACTACTTATGCAGGTTTATCAATAGGTAAGGCAAGAGAAATTTTGCAACAAACCGATAAGTTAATCGCCACTGTTCCAGAAGTGAAAAATGTATTTGGTAAAATAGGCCGCGCCGAAACTGCCACTGATCCTGCGCCACTGACAATGATTGAGACCTTTATTCAGCTTAAACCTAAAGACCAATGGCGCGTGGGTATGACAACCGAAAAGCTGCGTGGGGAACTCGACAAGTTAGTACAGATTCCTGGTTTGACTAATGCTTGGGTAATGCCGATAAAAACGCGTATCGATATGCTTGCCACAGGCATTAAGACACCAGTTGGTATTAAGGTGGCAGGAACTGATTTGGCTGTTATTCAACGTATTGGACAAGATATTGAGCAAATCCTCTCACAGATGCCGGGTACCGCTTCGGTGTATTCAGAGAGGGTTGCTGGTGGACGTTATATTAAAGTTGATATCAAGCGCGAACTTGCATCTCGTTACGGCTTAAATATTTCAGATGTTCAACAAGTTATATCCACTGCGATTGGAGGCATGAACGTGGCCGAATCGGTCGAAGGTTTACAGCGTTATCCTATTAACCTACGTTACCCACAAAGTTATCGGGATTCACCAGAGCAACTTGCTTTGTTGCCCATAGTCACACCTAGTGGACAACGTATTGCTTTAGCTGACGTAGCCAAAATTTACATCGAAGATGGCCCACCCGGTATAAAAAGTGAGAATGCCCGTATAAACGGCTGGACCTATATTGATATTAAAGACATTGATGTGGGTAATTACGTTCAAAATGCCACAGAGTTGTTATCTAAAGAGTTAGATTTGCCAACAGGTTACAGCCTAAATTGGGCAGGACAATATGAATATATGCAACGGGCTAAAGAGAAACTGACCTATGTATTACCCTTAACGCTGGCGATTATCATTATTTTGCTATACCTCAACTTTCGCAATTTTGTTGAAGTCGCGATTATCATAGGCACTTTACCTTTAGCACTAATTGGTGGGATTTGGTTGCTATATTTGGAAGGTTTTAATCTGTCTGTGGCATCTGGCGTTGGTTTTATTGCATTGGCCGGTGTAGCAGCAGAAATAGGCGTGATCATGTTGGTATATCTCAATCAGTCCTATGCTGAATTGATGCAAATCCACAACAAAAAAAATTCTAAACCTAGTCTAGAAGAATTAGTTGAAACGGTAATGCAAGGGGCAGGACTAAGGGTAAGGCCTGTGATGATGACCGTTGCCACAATAATGATAGGTTTATTGCCAGTTTTGTATGGCTCAGGTACTGGGTCAGAAGTGATGAGTCGCATTGCTGCGCCTATGGTGGGCGGTATGGCCAGTGCTCTGGTGTTATCATTGATTATAGTGCCAGTTGTTTATTTGTTATGGCGCAAGCAAGCTATTAAGTGACAAAATATGCTCACACTTTAGATCTAGATAAAAGCTAGAGTGTGAGTGACCACATAATTATATAGATGGGAATCAGTATGTTTATAGATTGTGGTGTAGTTTATTAACGTGCACTTCCAATTAAAGACAAACCTTCATCCGTCCAACCGGTTATACCTCCTATCATTTTTTTCACCGGGCGACCTAATTCTGCCAGCTTAATTGCGCCTTTTTCGGTGCCGTTACAGTGCGGGCCTGCGCAATAGACTATGAACAAAGTGTCTGCAGGGTAAACTTTCAAATTGTCTTCTGTTAGTTTCTTATGTGGAATATTGACTGCTTTTTCAATATGACTGCGTTCAAACAATAATTCACTTCTTACATCCACCAATACAAAGTCTTGGCGATTGTTATTGATAGCAAAATGTACATCTCAACAATCTGTTTCAAACTGCAATAAGTTTTGAAAATGTGCTAACGCCTGATGGCTTGAAGCTGCGGCGACCCGAGATACAACTGAAGACATAACTGAAGACATAACACTTCCTTTTGGATGATTATTTATGGGTAAGTTTCAGGAACTAGTTTGACCTAATCAGATGTGGTTGGCTGTTAGCAAGAAAGTCATTTTTCGATAATAATAAGACAGAATGACGAAAATCGATCGAAATTTATGCATAAAAAAGGCGAGCTAATGCTCGCCTTAATAAATCATCAAAGTTTTACTTTAAATGTTTCGCTAAAATCTGCACTATTTTAGGATTACCTGCAATAATCTCGCCTTTATGCATAGGGTCGTTGCCACCAGAAAAGTCTGTAACTAGCCCTCCAGATTCACGCACCATTAATTCACCTGCAGCGATATCCCAAGGTTTGAGACCACGCTCCCAGTAACCGTCGTAACGTCCTGATGCTACATAAGCGAGGTCTAATGCTGCAGAACCACTGCGACGAATATCTCCGGCTTGCATAAAGATTTTATTAAAGCTTTCTTGATACTGAGGCAAACTGGTTTTATTTTTATAAGGAAAAGATGTGCCTAAAATAGTTTGGCTTAACTCTTTGGCGGTGCTGGCTCGAATACGAAAACCATTAAGCTGCGCGCCCGCGCCTCTACTTGCAGTGAATAATTCACCACGAATTGGATCAAATATTACGCCTTGGTCTAAGCGACCTTTGTGCATGAGGGCAATAGATACGGCAAAATGAGGGATGCCTTTGATAAAATTGGTGGTGCCATCTAATGGGTCAATAACCCATTTAAAATCGTCATCACCTGCAACTACACCGCCTTCTTCACCCACAAAACTGTGTTCAGGGTAAGATTGCTTAATTTTGTATATAATTGCCTGCTCGGCTTCTTTGTCGATACTTGTGACGTAATCGTTGTCGCCTTTTGCTTCAATCTGCAAGTCGGTCCGATTATCAAACCCACTAGCAATAATGTTGCCCGCTGCCCGTGCAGCACGGATCGCTATATTCAGCATAGGATGCATAGTTAACCACCAATTTTAAAAGAACATTAAATATCGCCCAGCAAATAATAGTTGTAATCTGCTGAACAAAAAATCGCCGCGCAGTTTACCAAAGCAGGCAAATTAATCAATCAGAATATTTCGGACGACTATTTTTTAATACGCAATCTATCTCGTATCTGTGCTGAAACGTCATTTTGAGGTGAGTTCGGGATATGCTATTATGCGCGCCCTAAAATTAGCTAACTAAACAAAAGATACCACTTATCATGTTAGAAAATATTCGCATAGTGTTAGTTAATACCTCTCACACAGGCAACATTGGCTCGGCCGCTAGGGCGATGAAAACCATGGGCCTGAGTCAGTTAATTTTGGTTGACCCCGTTTCTGTACCAGATGGCAAATCCATTGCTTTAGCAGCAGGCGCGGGAGACGTATTGGCTAACGCTAAAATAGTGGATACGTTAGCTGAAGCAGTAGCTGATTGTGGTTTAGTTATTGGCACTAGTGCCCGCTCTCGCACTTTATCTTGGCCGATGTTAGAGCCAAGAGGATGCGGTGAAAAGATGATCAGTGAAGTATCTAAGTATCCTGTCGCTTTGGTGTTTGGGCGTGAAAATAATGGCTTGAGTAATGAAGAACTGCAGCAATGCCATTTTCATGTGTGTATTCCAGCTAATCCTGAATACAGCTCTTTGAACCTAGCAGCAGCTGTTCAGACCTTGTGTTATGAAGTTCGCATGGCCTATTTAAACTTATCTCGGGGCGAATACCCAGAGAATCACCCTGAAGATACAGAATATCCATTGGCTGAGGATCTAGAAGGTTTTTATAGTCATTTGGAACAAACCCTTATTAAAACGAATTTCATCATTGCCAAACATCCCGGTATGGTAATGGCTAAATTACGCCGCTTGTACAATCGCGCTCGCCCTGAAACTCCGGAGCTAAATATATTGCGCGGTATTTTGGCGTCAGTTGAAAAATCCTTTAAAAATCAAGATCAGTAGATTAAGTAACCTGAGTTCGGGATAAGAAATGTTTAGTAGAATGAAAGAAGATGTACAAAGTGTTTTTCACCGCGACCCTGCAGCACGCAATACTTTTGAGATACTCACTAATTATCCTGGCTTACATGCCATTTGGATTCATCGTCTGAGTCATAAATTGTGGAAAGCGAACTGGAAATTGTTGGCGCGCTCCATTTCAACTTTTTCTCGATGGCTTACGGGCATTGAAATTCACCCTGGTGCAAAGCTGGGTAGACGCTTTTTTATCGATCACGGTATGGGTGTTGTTATTGGAGAAACAGCAGAAATTGGTAACGATGTCACTCTATATCATGGCGTTACACTTGGCGGTACAAGTTGGAACGCAGGTAAACGCCATCCTACTTTAGAAGATAACGTAGTGGTGGGTGCAGGTGCAAAAGTACTAGGGCCAATCACTATGCATAAAGGTGCAAAAGTAGGTTCTAACTCAGTGGTGGTTCGTGATGTGCCAGAAAATGCCACTGTTATTGGTATTCCTGGACGTATAGTAGCGCAGCAAAATAAGCCAGAAGCACCGACTAATGGCGAGCGTGAAAAAATAGCTGAAAAGTATGGTTTTGATGCTTATGCGGTAGCTACAGATAATCCTGACCCCATCGCACATGCTATCGGTGTGATGGTGGATCATGTTCATCTTGTTGACACCAAGGTTGAGGAAATGTGCCAAGCAATTAATAAAATGGGCGGTGATGTTTGTGGTAAATCACTACCGACACTGGACTTAGAAGACTTCGCTGATAACGAGTTAGTGAAAGACATTAAAAAGGCCTGCGATGCCTTTGACCCACATATATAACATATACATAATACTTGACTAAAACAGTAGGTTAAATACTTGACTAAAATAGTCGGGTATGTGAAGATTATTATCAAGTTATGTATTGGATTGATTACTATGAAATTGACTTCTAAAGGTCGTTACGCAGTGACAGCTATGTTAGATGTGTCTTTACACTCGCAACGCGGACCTGTGTCTTTAGCTGATATATCCGATCGCCAAGAAATTTCTTTGTCTTATCTTGAACAACTTTTCTCTCGTTTACGTAGAGATAAGTTAGTAGACAGTGTACGCGGTCCAGGTGGTGGTTATAAGTTGGGTCGTGAACCAGACGAAATATCTGTTGGTGAAGTTATCCGAGCAGTAAATGAATCTGTAGACGCTACTAAATGTCAAGGTCAAGGCGGTTGCCAAGGCGGAGAACGTTGCCTCACCCACAACTTGTGGGAAGGGCTAAGTGATAGAATTAGTGTATTTCTAGATGGCATTACCTTAGGCGAACTCATGCAACAGCATGATGTGAAACAAGTAGCCGAAAGACAAGACAAACATAAACATCTTAATCAAATAGCGGCAAACGAAATTTCTATCAGTTTGCAGCTTTAAGCGGAGTAAAAAATGAGTGAATTAAAGCTTCCGATCTATCTGGATTATTCTTCAACTACACCAGTGGATCCTCGTGTCGCAGCAAAAATGGCGGACTGCTTAACCTCTGACGGAGTATTCGGTAACCCCGCATCTCGTTCCCACAAATTTGGTTGGGTAGCAGAAGAAGCAGTCGATGTTGCTCGTAACCAAATTGCTGATTTAGTCAATGCTGACCCAAGAGAAATTGTATTTACATCAGGTGCAACTGAATCTAATAATCTAGCCATTAAAGGCGCTGCTAATTTTTATGGTAAAAAAGGTAAACACCTTATTACTCTTAAAACAGAGCATAAAGCTGTATTAGATACTATGCGTCAATTAGAGCGAGAAGGTTACGAAGTAACTTACCTTGACCCAGAACCTAATGGTTTAATTCTGTTAGACAAACTCATTGCAGCTATTCGTCCTGACACTATTTTAATCAGCATTATGCATGTAAATAACGAAATTGGTGTGATTCAAGATATTGCAGCGATAGGTGAAGTGTGCCGTGAACGTAAGATTTTGTTTCATGTTGATGCAGCACAAAGCACCGGTAAAGTGCCAATCGATTTACAAACTACTAAAGTAGATTTGATGTCTTTTTCTGCCCATAAAACTTATGGTCCTAAAGGCATAGGTGCATTGTTTGTTCGTCGTAAACCACGTATCCGTTTAGAAGCACAAATGCACGGTGGCGGTCATGAGCGTGGTATGCGTTCTGGCACTATGGCGACTCACCAAATTGTGGGTATGGGTGAAGCTTTCCATATAGCAAAAGAAGATATGGGTGCTGAAAACGAACGTTTAATGATGTTACGTAATAAGTTATGGAACGGCATCAAAGACATGGAAGCAGTGTATTTGAATGGTGATATGGAAAGTCGTATCGCAGGTAATTTGAATGTCAGCTTTGCTTATGTTGAAGGTGAATCTTTGATTATGGCCCTGAAAGATATGGCTGTGTCTTCCGGCTCAGCTTGTACTTCTGCCAGTCTTGAGCCTTCATATGTACTTCGTGCATTAGGCTTGAACGATGAATTAGCACACAGTTCAATCCGTTTCACTATGGGACGCTTTACCACAGAAGCTGAAATTGATTATGTAATTGGTGTGATACGTAACGCAATTGAAAAGTTACGTGACATGTCGCCACTTTGGGATATGTACAAAGAAGGTATAGATTTAAGTACTGTAGAGTGGGCTCACCATTGAGTTGTCACCATTGGGTGGCACATCAGTAATTTAGTGAATTAATTCAAGTGATGCTGCAGTGAATCTGTCAGCACATAACCAAAAAGGTAAAGATCATGGCTTATAGCGCAAAAGTAATCGACCACTACGAAAATCCCCGCAACGTCGGTGGTTTTGATAAGAATGACCCTACAATTGCAACCGGTATGGTTGGTGCACCAGCATGTGGTGATGTAATGAAGTTACAATTGAAAATTGATGCTAATGGCATTATTGAAGACGCTAAGTTTAAAACTTACGGTTGTGGTTCTGCTATCGCTTCAAGTTCATTAGTTACTGAATGGGTAAAAGGCAAATCTATAGATGAAGCTTCGACTATCAGTAATATGGACATCGCTGAAGAATTAGCTTTACCACCAGTAAAAATTCACTGCTCTATTTTGGCTGAAGATGCCATTAAAGCCGCAGTTGAAGACTATAAAAGCCGTCAAGTCTAAGTTTACAAACTGTTAATTGAAGTAGGAGTAGCCAGTGGCAATTACTGTATCTGACACCGCAGCATTACGTGCTAAAACTTTTCTCGAAAATAGAGGATCTGGTTTAGGGCTGCGTCTTGGTGTTAAAACCACTGGCTGTTCTGGCTTAGCTTATGTGCTTGAGTTTGTTGATGGTGTTAATGCCGACGATCAACTATTTGAAGATAATGGTGTGAAAATCATTATTGACGGTAAAAGTTTGGCTTACCTAGATGGGACCCATCTAGATTTTGCTAAAGAAGGCTTAAATGAAGGTTTTCAATTTACCAACCCCAATGCAAATGGCGAGTGTGGCTGTGGCGAAAGCTTTAACGTTTAACGCGATATTTTGTTAAACTTTGCTGCACTTACAACACACATAAGCTATTTTAGTAACCAGATGAATTATTTCGAACTTTTTAATATTCCCGTATCCTTTGATGTGGATTTGTCTGTGTTGCCACAAACCTATCAACAATTACAACGTTTAACTCACCCAGACAAATTTGCCAATGGCAGCGAGCAACAAAAGCTCGTGGCAATTCAAAAAAATGCTCAAGTAAATGACGCCTACTCGGTGCTCAAATCTCCCTTATCTAGAGCCGAATATCTTCTGAGTTTGCGGGGTATTGATTTGCAACATGAACAACAAACCATAAAAGACACTGCTTTTTTGATGCAACAAATGGAATGGCGTGAAGAGTTAGCTGAGATAGCTGATCAAGCTGACCCTCTTAGTGCATTGGAGTCGTTAGAAGATGAAATTAATCAAACGATCAAAAGTGATTTAACAAAATTAAGAGATTTACTTGAAAGCGAGCGACCATTGGCCGAACAAAATGCGGCAGATGTTATTCGGCAACTTAAGTTTTCTTATAAAATGTTGTCTGAAATTGAGCTAAAAGAGGATGTATTAAGTGATTTCTAACCTTATTCATCGCAACCAAAAAGAAACTAATTAAACCATGGCATTTTTACAAATATCTGAACCCGGTCAAAGCGCCGCACCTCATAAACGAAAATTAGCCGTTGGTATCGATTTAGGTACAACAAACTCATTAGTAGCTTCTGTACGAAGTGGTGAAGCACTGACGTTACCTGATGCGCAAGGAAGACATTTATTGCCCTCTGTAGTCAGGTATTTAGCTGATGCAGAGGTGATTGGGCAAGAAGCTAAGCAACAAGCAAGTATCGACCCCTCAAACACTATTGTCTCAGTGAAACGTTTTTTAGGTCGCTCAGTTCAAGATATTCAAACTGCCTATCCAAATTTACCTTACCAATTTACGGATTCTCTATCGCCAGTAATGACGGTTGCTTCGGGTAATGTTAACCCTGTTCAAGTATCAGCAAAAATATTATCTGAGCTTAAAAAGCGTGCAGAGCAAACATTAGGTGACGAATTACAAGGTGTTGTTGTCACGGTTCCTGCTTATTTTGATGACGCGCAACGCCAAGGCACAAAAGATGCAGCAGCAATTGCAGGTTTAAAAGTATTACGTTTACTTAACGAACCCACAGCAGCAGCTGTTGCTTATGGTTTGGACTCAGCCCAAGAGGGTAGTCAAGAAGGTATTATTGCGGTTTACGATTTAGGTGGCGGTACCTTTGATATCTCCATTTTGCGATTAAGCAAAGGTATATTTGAAGTGCTTTCTACCGGGGGGGACTCTGCATTGGGTGGTGATGATTTTGATGCCATGCTAGTTGAATTTATTCGTCAAAGAAGTGAGTTAACAGGAGAGTTATCAAAAAGCCTACATCGTATTCTTTTAGATAAAGCCAAAGCAGCGAAAGAAGCCTTAAGTCATGAGTCTGTGTATAGCGTACAGTTTGATGACGATACAGGCAAACACCACTCGGTGATGGTCAGTATCGACAAGTTTGAAAAGCTTATTGCACCTTTGGTTAAGAATACCTTACGCGCTTGTCGGCGTGCATTAAAAGACGCGGGGCTTGAAAAAGATCAAGTTATTGAAGTAGTTATGGTGGGCGGTTCCACTCGAGTGCCTTTGGTTTGCCAACAAGTAGGTGATTTTTTTGAACGCACTCCGCTAACCTCAATCGACCCTGATAAAGTGGTAGCAATAGGGGCCGCTATCCAAGCAGATATTTTGGTAGGCAACAAACCTGACAGTGACATGTTATTGCTAGATGTATTGCCATTGTCTTTGGGTATAGAAACTATGGGCGGCTTGACTGAAAAAGTTATTCATCGTAATACCACTATCCCCGTCGCCAAAGCCCAAGAATTTACTACTTTTAAAGATGGTCAAACAGCCATGATGGTGCATGTGGTGCAAGGCGAGCG
>Ga0209712_10004995_pt1 | contig 10435 bp, 7 predicted proteins | sample ArcOceMetagenome_FD_187443 | JGI IMG/M metagenome (GOLD analysis project Ga0209712, IMG submission 187443) | Marine eukaryotic phytoplankton communities from Arctic Ocean - Arctic Ocean - Greenland ARC118M Metagenome (SPAdes) (version 2) | ecosystem: Environmental > Aquatic > Marine > Oceanic... | reverse complement strand
ATGATCATATATGATGATCATATATGAGGATTATATATGAGGATTATATATGATGATCATATATGATGATCATATGTGATGATCATATATGATGATCATAATATATATATATATATATATATATATTATGTATTATATATTATATATATATATATATACAATTTTATAATTAAGCCTGCCGAGTTGTGAGTGGTAGTAGTACCAAGGAATTCGCTTTTCAAAGTCTTTTCAGAAAAAGAAAGAAAGGTAGGAACGAAATAATGATCACCTGGGATGTGTTAATTATAATTTGTAGGATCAAATAATGATCATGCCCTGCTGCTCTTCAGAGATCTTCCAAGTAGGTTGAGACGCTGGCCCTTTTTTGAAACTGAACAAGTGGTGCCCTGGTGCGGCGGGGACGACCTGGGTTGGGTCCCAAGCCATCCCCTAACCTTAACAGCTAAGCATCGTGACAACGACCATCTCCATATATTTATATATATATATATATATACAGTGCACTGGGTCCAAGTGGTTGAAATATATATATACATATATATATATATATATCCAGTGCGCTGCGCGCGTCAAGCCGCCACCGTACCGAAACTGGGAAATTGTGTTTCGGATTTTAATATCCAATCGATATATATACATATATATATATCTTCATTCACCAACTTAATTACATCAGATTTATCTTACAATCATAGCACACGCATTGATTTCCATGTTTTTCCCAAAGGGCAAGCAAGATATGTTAACATTCTCGAAATTCTCATATCTCATAAGAGGAAGCCCCACGGTGCCAGCGAGTCGCGTTGTACCTGGGTACCCCTTTGAACAAAAAGTAATCGCGCCCTTTAATAGGAGCATGAGTGGAGCCAAGCCCATGCTTAAAAAAAGGCCCAAGGACCATTTTAAATAGGAGCACGCGTGGAGCCAAGCCCACTTGTTTGAAAAGAGACCCAAGAACCACTAAGCGAACGCTTACGCTACGCCCACCCGGAAAGGTTTGTACTGAAAGCGGCTACCATGGAACATGATGCACAGACTTGCATTTATGGTTCCATTGCGCTGGATACGATTATAACAAGTGTAAGGTAAACTGTCAACTTAGTTTCAGCCGAACATGATCATAGCAAGTAGCGGCAAACCATCAACCTCCTTTCCGTCGAACACAATTATAGCAAGTAGGGGTAAACCACCAACCTCGCTTCTGCCGCACACGATTATAGCAACCAGCCGTAAACCATCAACATCGCTTCCACCGAACACGATCATAGGAAAGTAATGTTGAGGGATCCAAAAGCCAAAACGACATAGAAGTTGCTACGTGTGGAAACTGGTGGAACACAGTGACGGCGAGCAGCAAGTACGAGCATTGCAACGACGCAAACAACACGGAATCACAACATCCACATCACACACAAGTGGCAACTCAAAAAAGCATGGACATGACTTGAATGGCATGACATTTTTCCACCGATTGAATGATCTTCACCGAACATACTGCCAGTCTCAACCCAAAACCAAGTCTCCTCACCCAGTTGGTACCAATACCGATCACTAAAAACGTACAGCTCAAGATCGTCTTCCCACGCAGCTTCGCCTGTTACTTGATTGCCCCACCAAGCTTGCCATGCAGACAAGATAAGTTGGTGTTCAAATGTATGTTTGGAAATCTCAATACACAGCGCCACACACACTTCGTTGACACATTTTGTTGACAACCTTCAGAAAATGCGAACTATGTAAGAGCGAAGCGCATTCATTCTACGCACAAACACTCTGATCTTACTTTGCTGACTGAGTTTCTGGGCACATCCAGCGACAAAATCGATTTTGTGGTGCAGGTTGCGCCACTTCGTGTTCAGTTTCGACGTTAGCAATACCTGCCATCGCAAATGCAACGCAGCGAATCAATGCTTGCACTAAGCGCGGCCGTGCAAGTTTTGTGCTGACAATGGCTATAACAAAACATGATCACAATATGCACATATACATGAAACGCTCTTCTTCAATTCCGCTGATTATCATCATTAACTTGGCTTACGCCGAACACGATCATAGCAAGCAACGCAAACCACCAACTTCGTTATCGCCAAACACGACTAGCAAGGAAGTATCGGTAAACCATCAACCTGGTTTCTGCCGAACACAATCATGGCAAGCAGCGGTCACCAAAACATGATTACGAAATGCACATATAAATAAAACAATATTTCTCATGATTTAATGAAAGAGCTTCTCCTGATACATTCATGTGGCATTGGTTTCATGTATTGTCAACTTGGTTACCACCGAATACAAGTATAGCAAGCAATGCTTAGGAATAGCCCGACGATATATAAGTGGCTATGTGTGGAAACTGTGAGAACACCATGATAGCGAGCAGCAACTATGATCACAATGCCACAACGTAGACAAGAAGCTTGACATAGACAAGAAATCGCAACATCCACATCACACGCACAAGTTGAATCCCCTACCATATCTAAGCTGCAACAACTTCGAAAATATGAACATGAGCCATGCATATGTTTTTCTCACCTCACCAACGTCTGGTTCAAGGGTCAAGTTGCTTCTAATACTATAGGGCCACGCTCACTCTTTACCATTTTTTGCGCAGTCCTGGCAAGGCATACTTTTTTGAAACAAAAAATACTAAAGGCTCAAGTGGGCAGCACACACACACACACTAACTCACGCTGTGCACATGGGCAGTCCTTTAAAAAATCGGCAAGCTTAACCACATTCTTTTTTATTCTGAACGCGGTCCTGGCAAGGTATCCTTTTTTGGGGGCAAAAAATACTGAATGCGCAAGTGGGCAACACACACACGCACATAACAACTTATCCTCATAATTCACGCTGTGCACATGAGCAGTCCTCCAAAAAATCTGCAAGCTTAGCCACAATCGTTTTCATTCTGAACGCGGTCCTAGCAAGGTATCCCTTTTTTGGAACAACAAAAAATATAAGCACGAGCGGGCAACACACACACACACCTAGCAACTTATCCCCATAACTCATGCACACATGTCCTCATACGCGGTAGATTTTTTTATTCGCAACTTTTTTATTCTTCCTTTCAGGTTGGGAAGGAGTTCCATCTCCGACAATTGGTCGAGTTGGCCGCTGTGGTGATTGTAAATTGAAAGCAGTGCCAAGTGGTGGGCGTGGCGGCGCGCCTGGAGGACTTGAATTACGTTGGCGTCGGGGCGGTGTCATAGGAGTAGGTGTATGATCTTCCAAGAAATTGATACAGCCATCCACCTGAAGCGTGGGCATCGGCATTTCTGGCTCGGGAGACGAGGCCGAAGCAAAGCTGAAACCACTATCAGTCTCATTACCGTCAGTGGAGTTGATCTCACTTACTGTTTGCGATGGCGGAGCTGGTCGCCATGACGGTTGGGGAACAATTTCGTGCAATGGCGGTGGTGGTGGCATGTGAATGTTGTTTGCACGTAGGGCCTCACTAATTCTTTCCGCATACCACCTCATCATGCGCAAATTTGCAAGCGTCATTTCCCACTGCACCTTTGTGATGTAGATATGTTCTGTGCGGCCTGCCGCCATATCGCGCGCTACAATATAATCAGCAAACCAAGAAGCCCGGATTGCAAGGCCAATTGGAAACGGATGAGCCATGGTTAAGGTAGCACAAAAGGTTTGAGCTTAAAACGCCACCACACTGCAAAGTTGCAGATCAGTGCATTCGAAACTGATGTAGTTCCTATAATAATGGTGGAGTCCGATAGCAGAATACAAAACGCAAAGTATCATGACAACACGAAGTCAGAGCAACGAGAAGCAGCAACATAGTATAGCACTGAGCAATGACATGACGGATGCTTCAAAGATTACTAAGATGTGAACCATGAATGCACCAAGCACACGTTTTTTGCAACGCTCCAATGTCTTTTTGTAAATAGCTAGGCATCTCTCACTCTCGAAATCCAGCATATGGTTTGATTTTGTCGCTGTATGTGGCCATGCATCCCTCTTCACAAACAGATGCACAGACAACCTGACAAGGCATTCCCTTTACCAGAAATGAATTTGATGCGTGCGCGTATATGTCAACTTGGAGTTGAACGACCTACGTACAAGTAATGTGCCTGCGCGAAGTGAGTTATTGGCCATGCACACTCTTTTAGCAAATGCGATTTGAAATGTCTCCCTCAACTAACTGGGTGCCTGCTCACTTTATGGATGTCCTGGCAAGGCACTCTCATTTTGTTAAACAACGATCGTCATGGAAGCACATGTTCAATATCGTTTTTACTTGTATTTTTTTTACGCGGTCCTGTAACGAATCGCCAATGATCCCGTCTGCGTCTGTCGGCAACCTGACAAGGCCTCCACTTCAACAAACAAGATTTATATGTGTGTACATGTATGTGAACATGAAGCCATCCAAAACATAATTATGCTTGATAAAGAATACAACCTGCCAGCGCGTCAGTGAACCATGGCTGCATTAACGAGAGATGATCAATATGCTGAAACTTGAGCCAATGCATGCATGCAGCAATTTGTTTGTTTATGCATCGGCGCAGCGTTTGACGCAAGCAAGCATTGCGAAACCTTCACAAGCTTTGAAAAACTTACGTCCAACGCAAAAGGCGCATGGATTCTAAAGATTAGCGTTAACTTACAATTTAACCTACAAGAAAGTGTCTGCGCGAAGTGAGCCATGAGCCATGCACACACTTTTCACAAAGGCGATTTCAAATGTCTCGCTCAACTAACTAGGTGCCCGCTCACTTTGTGGATGTCCTGGCAAGGTATTCATTTTTTAAAGAACAACGACCGTCATGGAAGCATGTGTTTTCACATGTTTTATATTGATATGTATCACGCGGTCCTGTAGCAGACCATGCCATGAACGAAGCAGCCATTGATCTCGTCTGTTGGCAGCCTGATAAGGCATCCACTTCAACAAACAAGAGGTATATGTGTACACATGTATGTGAACACGAAGCCATCCAAAACAGAATTATGCTTGATGAAAAAAGTACTACCTGCCAGCGCGTCAGTGAACCATGGCTGCATTATCAAGAAATGATCTATATGCTGAAACTTGAGCCTATGCATGCATGCAGTAACACCCACAACTCAACTTACAAGAAAGTGCCTGCGCGAAGTGAGCCATGAGCCATGCACACACTTTTCACAAAGGCGATTTCAAATGTCTCGCTCAACTAGCTAGGTGCCCGCTCACTTTGTGGATGTCCTGGCAAGGTATTCTCATGTTAAAGGAACAACGATTGTCATGGAAGCATATGTTATATATGGTTTTACATGAATATTTATTAAGCGGTCCTGTAGCCCATCAGCGCATAATGAAACCATGGCGGCACTAACGATGGGTTGCCTACATATTGATATCTGAGCCAAAGCGTACGTGCAAGCAGCCGATTTTCATATGACTTGTGTATGCTAATGCGTTGGAAACATGAAGCTCCAATCGAATCAATAAGTGATTATATGCATGGCTTCTCCTTTATATCTTTTTTCTAAAGAGACACCTCGACCACCATGGAGATGAATGCAACGAGACGCTACAGCATGCGATGCTTCCAATAACTGACGCAGCGAGCAGCAACGTAGAAATGCGCCAAGGATTTTCCATTCGAACAAAAAGACAATCTCAAAGGGCGCATGAAGGCTTACACAATGTACATGAAAAGACACCGAGAGCACCAGGTTGTGAATGCAACACAGCAAATCACTGCTTGCAGCGTGTGCGTTGAGCAACTGACGGCATCGCGCTAAGCGCGGCAGCGCAAGATTTGTGCTGATCGTGGCTATGAAAAAACATGATTATGAAATGCACATGCAAATAAAACAATGCCCCTTACGATTTAATGAAAGAGCTTCTTCTGATACATCCGTGCGGCATTGGTTTCATGTATTGTCAACTTGGCTTCCGCCGAACACACCCATAGCAAGCAATGCTGAGGAATAGCCAGACGACATAGAAGTTGCTACGTGTGGAAACTGTGAGAACACCATGATGTCGAGCAGCAAATAAGAGCACAATGCTTCGACGTAGTCAAGAAGTTCTGCTCCAGCCACCCACGTGCAAGTATAGCCAGCAATGCTTAGGAATAGCCCGACGATATAGAAGTGGCTATGAGTGGAAACTGTGAGAACACTATGACAGCGAGCAACAAACTACGAGCACAATGCTACGACGTAGACAAGAAGCTTGGCATAGGCAAGAAATCGCAACATCCACATCACACACACAAGTTGCATCCCTTACCACATCTAAGCTTCAACAATTTCGAAAATATGGGCACGAGCCATATGCTTTTCTTACCGCACCAACGTTCGGTTCAAGAGTTAAGTTGCTTCTACTACTCTAGGGCCACGCTCACTCGTCACATTTTGTTTGCGCAGTCCTGGCAAGGCATACCTTTTTTGAAGCAAAAAATAATAAACGCGCAAGTGAGCAACACACAGACACACCTAGCAACTTATCCTCATAACTCACGCCATGCAGTCATCCAAAAAAATCCATCTTCCACATTTCTGTCCATTCTGAACGCTGTCCTGGCAAGGCATACCCTTTTTGAGAAAAATACTAAAGGCGCAAGTGGGCAACACACACACACACACCTATCAACTTATCCTTATAACTCATGTCATGCAATCCTCGAAAAATTCATACAAATCCACAACATTCCGGGTTATGCTGAACGCGGTCCTGGCAAGGCATACCCTTTCTGAACATGTGTTTATCTGTTGCTTTTATAACTCACACCAATGAGCGTGTGTATGTTGATTCATGTGAACATGCGGTCCTTCAAAAGATCGCCGTAAATCCGCAAGCAAGACCACATCTTTTTTTAACCATGGTCCTGGCAAGGCTTCCGTTTTTGTGAACATGCATTTGAGGAAAAAGAAAAAGCTATACAATTGTACCTATACAATTGGTGCACATGTGGCAACACATGCAGAATATGTACAAGCACTTGCGCGTTGTTCATCAAGCGCAACATGGTCCCGAACGGATCTTGTTAATATGTCCTTACAACTCGCCCCTAGGCGTCCTCCAAAAAATCATTGTAAATCCGCCAAATGTTTGCATTTCCTTTAAGAATTCGCTACAAATCCTTAAGCAAGACCGCATCTTTTTGTTAAGCATGGTCCTGGCAAGGCCTCCGTGTTTGTGATAATGCATTTGAGCAAAAATAAAAAGCTATACAACTGTACACAACCATATTGCGAGGTGCACATGTGGCAGCACCCGCAGAATATGTACAAGCACTTGTACGTTGTTCATCAAGTGCAACATGATACTAAAAAGGGTATTGCAATTATGTCCTTACAACTCGCCCCTAGGCGTCCTCCAAAAAATCATTGTAAATCCACAAACTTTCCGTTCGCCCAATCGCCCTTTGTACCACAGCGCAGGGCGGTCACCATTCAATCTTTGCTGCCACTGCTTTGACAAGTTGGCGCCGTTTTCTGCCATCGTGGATCCCATTTCCTCCGAATCACACTGCGCAATCCGTCGTATGTTGTTTCTGGCGCCAGTTTCCCTGTACTGGTGCCAAATTCCAAAAGTTCTTCGTACTCCAGCTTTTTGGGTAACCCACCTTTACAAATGATTGGCTCTGCTTGCAACAATATCCATGCTTGTTCCCCTGGCGTGATGGTGTGATATCCTTTCCTCTGTTTTTTCTTTTCACCCTCACTCGAAGAAATCGATGCGCGCGCTGTCGTCTCATCGTCCTCGGCTTTTTTGGGAGAGGGCAACAACGAGCTCGCAATCTTGCATGGGCGCGTCCAGCGCGTAAGCGTTGTTTTGGGTGGAGTTACGTATTTGTAACCATTGGCATCTGAATCATCATCTGAAACGTTGCGCAAAGGCATGGAAGTGACGATGTTTGGGTCGTCTTCAATTGCCTGGAAGACGTCGTCATGATCTTTGTCGTCGTCTTCGGCGTGATCTTTGACCTCTGCGAATAACACTTCAGGGTCGCCTTTGATGTCGAGCAATTCTTGCACTGGCCGTCGAAAGCAGTCAAGCTCACGTTGCGTTGGCCACTCTGATGGCTCACCCATGACATCTAAGTAAATCAGTTTGCTTAGTCGCGCATCGTCCCTCGGTGTGTTGCAAACGTACACGCTCTTGGCAACATCTTCGCCGTGCGGGTCAGTTGTTGAAATGCAGCGAATGAAATCATTCTCACGTGCAATTCTGACGCCCTTTGTGTGAAAATACTTGCGCAACACTGTGATTGTAAATTGCTTCCGCTTTTCACGCTGCTCATCAGTGGCCATGTTGAAAAACAAATTCAAAAATGCGTGGACATACCTTGTGAGGTATGCTGTATCGGGTATGTCCAATAAATATGCCGAGCGATGCATAAACAATGACGCGTAAGTTTGAATGGCAACCATTGTGCCTGGGAAAACATGCTTACCGAGGTCGCCGTGAGTCTTGTGGGTCTTATGCTCACAGCATTCCAAGAAATCCCAACCGTCTTGGAATCGCTGCAAAGCGTATTCTTTGAGCATACGTTTCCATTCCATTGGCCGACCTCCCATACCATTGAAGAAAATGATGCCCACAATGCATATTGTCGCCAAGTGCATCATCTTATGCGTTTGCTCGATAGGTGATTTCAAACTCAGAAGGTACAAAGTACACATTGCCATTCTGACGCCGACATTTCTCTCCTCATATTCGGGCATATAGTCAAGTAGCGCTGCATGTTGTTGTTTTTTCTTGCGACTTTGTACTTTCCTTTGCTTATGCACTCGCCTCATGCAGCCACCGAGCTCATCTTTGAAAACTTCAAGCCTGTTTCTGGCGATTGGTTTGTCTTCGCGAATGCAAACGCGAATTGCAAAGCTCACGTAATGTGTCAACGCTTGCAAAATAGTCCTTGACCAACTGTAACTGAGGTCCATAATAGGTTTGTTCATGATACGCGCAAGGTGTCCACTTTGGTAAATAGCAATCGCGTAGCTCATCGGGCTAAAGTTGTTTGCTTCTTGCTTGTCGAACATATCCCAAAGGCGAAGCAACTGCTTTACATGCTGGCGCGCAGTTCCGTCGCTACAGCCTTTCATGCTTTTCAGCCATGCAACGAAATCTTTATAATCTTTCATTCCCTCGGAATCATCTTCCCAAAAATCTGTTGGAATGTTTGGCTCTTCCAATGGATATTCGTATCGATGTTTTTGCTGACAATGTCCAATCCAATCATATGCTACAGCCGCAATTTGCAATGTCGGCGTGACAATTTCGCATTGACGTGCATTCGTAAAGGTATCAATCAACGCTTGCAGACGTTGAATGGTTGTAACATTTCCTGCTTCAATAATGGAATTGCTGGCTCGGCCTGTCTCATCATTTCCAGTTTCTTCATAGTCATTCTCTTCTCTGGCTTCCTCCTCTTCTTCATCTTCCTCCTCTTTTTTATCATCCTCATCCTCTTCTTCATCCACCTCTTCTTCTTCTTCCACTTCCGATTCTACCAATGATGGCATCTCCTCTTCTTCATCTTCAGTCTGGTCACCTTCTCTGTTTGGCAATGTGGCTTCAAGTATCATTGCATTTAGCATGGACGCACTCCTTTTGCTTTTGTTTCGCAATGCGTGTCCATTTTGTACGACCCACCAATGCTTCGTTTCATCTTTTGAAAGATGGTGTTGTCGTAATAAATGCACTTGTGAATTTTCTTTGCCAAGCTTTTTACGACAAACAGTGCATTCCCACATGCTGGGCTCGTCTTGAATGCCTCGGACGTACGTGGCTTCGGCAACGTCCATGATACTACACATTCCCAATTGCGCTTTTGCAAGTCTGTGTGCCTTTAGACCGCTCTTGCTCACTCGATGTGCGTAAAACATATGATTGACGAATTTGGGCGTGGAGGCAAATGCTTTCCTGCAGAGGCGGCAAGTCAAATCATTTTTGTATTCATCAGCTTCTCCAATCCAACCATTGTTTGTTAGCCAATCTGTCTGATCTTCAACTTTCCACTCTGTAGAACTTTGTGCGGCTGGACGTTTTTTCATTGCTGCTGCCTTTGACATCGTACCGATGGCTTCCCTTAGGTAAAAATCCAAGACTAACAAGAAAAGAGCAATCCAAAAAGCATAAAACTTAACTTATGTAAACCCGTTGGCTTGAATTTGAAGTGTTTTGACGTTGCATTGATGGCTCACCTTAAACAAGCATCTAAAACGATCATGAAGATACTGGCGACGCGGACTCTATCAAGTTTCATAAAAACACTATGATTCTGTGAGCAAGTGAAGTAGCGTCTTCCATCAGAGCTCCCATCGTTGTACCCTTTGGGTGTGTCCAACGCCACTCCCACATAAGAACCTTCGCCCATGTGGGTCGGTCCGATGAACCTCTCTCTCTCTCTCTCTCTCTCTCTCTCTCTCTCTCTCTCTCTCTATCTCTCTCTCTCTC
>Ga0209712_10004992_pt1 | contig 10440 bp, 12 predicted proteins | sample ArcOceMetagenome_FD_187443 | JGI IMG/M metagenome (GOLD analysis project Ga0209712, IMG submission 187443) | Marine eukaryotic phytoplankton communities from Arctic Ocean - Arctic Ocean - Greenland ARC118M Metagenome (SPAdes) (version 2) | ecosystem: Environmental > Aquatic > Marine > Oceanic... | reverse complement strand
CTTGATAACTTGTACAATACTTGCAGAACCATAAGCAAACCCCAAGTTTGTAAAAAGGCATCCAAAGTAGTGTAGGCTGCTGATGAGATAGGACGCTACTCGCTTTGTTGGTGGGGTAGGAGTAGTAGAAGAACTAGCACTACTAGTGACTGTAGTAGCAGATCCTTGACAACTACCAGATAAAATGCCCCAGGAAAGAAAAGTTGCAACGCAAAGTCCAACAAAGAGTTGTAAAGCAGTGAGTGAGGCCATCATGGCAAAATGTAGCATGCAGGGGAGGAGGGGAGGCCGATCGTTTCCACCAGCGGCGGTCATCGATCCAGCAGTAATGCTGATGTGTTCTTGGTAGTTTTCCACTAGCTGTTGAGTTGCGACTGCATTCTTGGAACTCGTGTAGTACCAGCATACAGTGAAAATAGTCAGCAACGTCATTGAGGATCGGCTGCTTGTTCTTGCTGTGGTGGTAGAGGAGTTAGTACTAGTAATCTTGTTGTGGGAGCAATGAAGGTCAGAGTTTGCCTCCTCTTGTGGCATTCTCCTGCTGCTGGGGCGACTAAGCATGTTTTTCTGAGTGCTGGTTGCTGAACACCAATGTGAGAATATTCACTGGTATGATCAAGGTTATTAATTTAATGAGCTATTGGACGTTGTTGTATATTATTGCATTGGTGGACTGTGCGGAAAGTAGCCGTTGGTCTTTCGTGAGCCTGCCTGCCTCCTGCCTGGTCCTCTCTTCGAGAAAGAAAGGTGAAAGAAGCATTTGTATAGTAGTTTCTAGTAGTTTTATAGACTAGAATACACATAAATTCGATTTATTTCGAGCTAGCTAGATACTCAAATACTATAATACTATATAATGTCACTGAACAATTTGCCTGTGGCTAAACTTTTGAAAGCGGTTGGATAAGTCGTGCACTGGGTAACGGCAAAGCAAGATTTTAATTCGTGAGGCAATAATAAAATGGATTTCCTTTTCACACGACACACAAATCACACAAAAAACATTTGATTTTTATCAGCATTCATAACACATGAATAACGTGGTACAAACGCAACTTCAAAGTGTAACAAAGAACAGAAACAGAAAGAAGTGTCCACACAATACAAAAGAGGAGGATCTACTGACATAAAATGTATACTCCGGTACGTCAATTGTTTGATGCGTAGGCATGTCATTACTTGATGATGGATGACGGACGGCAGCTACAGTAGCTCTAGCTAGTAGGGCGGGCGGTCTGCGGTCTGGTCAATTACACGTACACGTACCGGTACTGTAGTATTTTTATCGCAGTCGCTGCGCTGTAATGTATGATAGGTGTAACTTGAAACTCATGTTCGCATAATTATTTTCTCGTCAAACATTTCTTGACACCCAACCTTGAAACCCAGACCGGGCCCATAAATGCTTTCAACAACGCCCCTCGACATGGACACACCCCCTACCTAACTGATCTATACGTCAATGATGGCATTGATATGAATGCCGCAATGGATTACGCCCGAGGGACTTTATTCGTGGCTGGCTTCTGCATTGCCTTATGCTTACTCTGGATCGTGACTCTACTAATTTGCAAATGCCTCGGTCGGCGAGCAGGGATATTGGCGGGCTTGCCTCCCCGGCCAGATGGAATGTTGAGTATGGCTGATAATCGCCAACCTCGACCGAAGGCCACGATTTTGGTTGCGATTTGTGCCATCTTGATTGCATGTTCGGGGGTCACATTTTTGGTGAGAGGAGCCATTAGTCTTGAAAACTTATTTGGTGATGTCGACAACACTGCGACTGTAAGTACAAGTATGCTCTTTGTGGAATGCTGCTGTACGCACTGTACTGTACGCTGTACGTACTTACTGTACCGGTACTTGTATCCCTTGTGGAGTTTTTGCTTACCTTACGTATTCATCATTGGACACATTTTAATAAAACATGAACAGGGATTGCAACAACTTGAGCAGTTGATTGCCGACACCGCAGACGATGCAATTGATTTTGGAATCAATACTACGGACTTGCGCGACAACCTTGTTGATCTTCTTGAAGGAGGTTTATGTAATGCAACAAATCCTTTTTTTGACGAACAAGCGGACGAGTTCAATGATATGTCTCAACAAGTCGTTGATGCTATCACAGCTCTTTCAGACTTTTCAAGGAATGAATTGCAGTCGATTAGGTGAGTTGGAGTTGCGAGACCAATGAATCAGGCATCATACAATATTGTATCATCAATCAACATCAACGTATGATATGCACTGTATTCCCTTCCCAGCAATTACAAAATGATTCATCCTCACCCTCACCACCCGATCACCGATCACAACTTAAGGGATACAGTCATTGAGTCGTTTCGACCTTTGAACGACGCTTTATTTGATTTCAGTAATGCGGGTGACGAGGTATCAAAGCCACTCGTCGCATATTCTTCTGCTCCAATTATAATACTTGGCATAATCCTGGCAATAGGAGGTCTTCTGGCGTTGCGAGGAACACAATTTTCAACTTATTTCTGCATTCAAACTTGGTTCATTCTGCCTCTTTTATTTCTTCTGATCATACTTGCTTGTGCAATTGCAGCGATAATTAGCACTTTTCTCACTGTGAATTCAGGTGAGCATCTACCTCCGTGTACGAAGATATTGAGCTTGGTGCAGGTACGGTAGCATCTGATTCTAACTCTAACCTTCTCTCGTTGCATTTATTATTATTATTAACAGATATGTGTCTCGGAGGCGAAACAAGAAATCCCGAAGGAATTGTCAAGAAGCTGGTTGAAAAGGGAAACCTTGATGGTGTGGCTTTGGAAGCCACCTTTTACTACATCATCAATGTGAGTTGGACATTGTGATTTCTTCGTTTGAACATTATTGATTGGTGCGTCGCATCTGATCCATCATTGCCACTTTTATTGATTATAGAGCTGTGCGGGGAAATTCTCTTCTCTGAATGATGTGGACGCATTGATTTCGGACTTGAGAACTGGTATCGAGACTGTAAATGATTTCCAGATTGTGTTGAAAGAAGACCAGACTCTATCGTTACTTTGTGGGACAGACAACACGAGGCTAATTGCGATTCAAGGGGCCTCGGAAACAGTCAGTGGGGCGTTTTCTGAATTTGAACTCATTGCGAAAGATGTGAGAGGCATATTGGAATGCAAAAGGATCAACGATATCTATGTTAGCCTTCACCATGATTTAATTTGTACAAGCTTACCATATTCTTTAGCATGGGCCTTCGCAGCAATGATACTTGTCTTTGCACTCGGAATGCTGATATTTCTCCTTCGCGGCTCCTTATTACCTGCAGAACACATGGATGGTATGTACGAAGGAATCTACTCGGAAGAAAATATTGGAAGGACAAAGCCTTCCAACGACGATTTGTCATATGATAGAGATGTCTCCCATGATAGAGATGGAGATGGTATATCATATGAAGATGGCAGTGTTTCATATGATGGAAGAAGTGATAGAACAGATAGACAGTGATTTGCGATAGAGCTCCAATCGTCATATGAATATGTACTATGAAAACATCAACATTAGTATGTACCTAGGAAACAGTCAAATTAAAAATATATCAGTACTTGTACGTGGACACGTATTCTACGCACTTTGAACTCATGAACCAACTATGTGTATGATAGCTACGTAGACTACACGCGTGTGTGGGAAATGTGTGCTTTCTTTCTTTGGTTGAACAGAGCTCTTAGCATTGGTTCGTGATATGGATGTATTCCTCGTACCCGGTACGTGTGTATTGATCTTGAACATAAATTACTGTAAATGGTGAACATGATGAATTCAAACGGAATGCGTCAATCATATCATACAGCAGCAGCAGCTTATAGCCATTATGAGTTAGTTCTTCATCTCGGTTGAATTATTTATTCACTTCTTTTGAATGACTTCCTTGATTGATGATGCGATATAATCCACATTCCCTGATGTTACACCTGCCATACTAATGCGACCATCCAGGGTACAGTAAATACTGCGATCATTGCGGAGGGCTATAACTTCCTCTTTCGCCAAACCGCTGTAAGCAAACATTCCAATTTGATTAGTGATATGTTCCCAGCTTCTATCAGCACCACCTTCTTCAAGCGCAGATCGGAGTTCAATCCGCATGGCATTAATTCTCGCTGCCATATCGGCACACTGGTCAATGAAATCCGCAGTCAGTTTATCATCTGAAAGAATCGTTTTTACCAATTGAGCACCGTGTTTTGGAGGATTGGAGTACATTGGGCGAACCGTCATCTTCATTTGCGATAAAACTTTCTTCGCCTCATCCTCATCTGCTGCCACAATGGAAAGCGCCCCGACACGCTGACCGTACAATCCGAAATTTTTGGAGAAACTTTGCACTGTTGCGAGGTCATGCCCATCTTCGATGAACATTCTGATGGCGAAAGCATCCTGAGGTGCATTACCCGAAGCAAATCCTTGATAGGCACAGTCAAAGAAGGGGATTAAGTTTCCATCTTTCATTACTTTGCTTATTTCTGACCACTGCTCAGGGGTTGGATCCATTCCAGTTGGCTATAAATATTTGTTCAATTTTTAATTAAAAAACGTGAAACGATGTGATGTATGTGATGAGGAACAAGAGCAAAAGTGCATATCATACAAATCATATTGTACTGTACATAACTGCAACATAACAACACATGTTAGACTTACATTGTGAGCACATGCATGAAGCAGAACAACGGTGCCCTCTGGAATATTTTTGAGGTCTTGAATCATATTATCAAACTCAAGCCCTGAAATGTCAGCATCATAGTATCTATATTTCTTCACTTCCAAGCCAGCATTCTGCATGATTGGAATGTGATTGCCCCATGTAGGGTTTGGGACATAAATCTGCTTGTGTCCACCTTTCTTCAGAAGTTCCCCAAAGACCCTTAAACCACCTTTCATGGAGATGATCGAATTCATGTATGAATGAATATATATGATAAAGTATATTGAGTGGGATGGTTTGTGTTTGAAGTCCAGTACACGTACAGTAGTCTACCGGTACGTGTATGTACGACGTGTATTTTGAAAGTTTGAGGTATGTTTGACTTCAACTTACCTGTTCCGGAAAGAGTCTGTACAGCAGCTACGCGTCCCTCTTTCAAAACGGAAGAATCTTTCCCGTACACAAATTCCAGAGCCAATTTGACAAACTCAGTATCTCCAACCATACCGAGGTATTCGTGATTCAAATTCTGTTCCATATTGATGCGCTCGGCTTCACGAACACAGGGAAGCACATACGGAAGCCCCTCATCATCTCTATAGGCACCAACGCCGACATTTACTTTATGCGGAGACGTGTCTAATGCGAATGCCTCGTTGAGGCCAACAATTGGATCTGGAGGACCCATCTCATACTGTTTCCAGTGCGAACTGAAAGGCCGGATCAAGTTGTTGAAGGTTCTGCCTTTGAGTCTGCGGGAAGCTTGGGATAACATTGGAATGTAATGGAGGCAAACAATAGAAGTTAAAAGTTGGATCGAGCAATGTCGTATGATACGAGTACTTGTAATGAGAACGGGATTGAGTTTCGAGTGGAGCAACGGATGGAGGGTCGGGTGGTATGGTACAGTACGGTATGTACTGTACATACCGTATGTCACAGTAGGTAGGTTTTGTTCTTTCCAAGACACAAGATGTACTGTATCTTGACATACATCATCCATCACCACAGATTTTATTTCCACAAAATTCAAAATCTTTCACTATTCCTGATAGACGGACAGACCATACATTTGAACATCGTACCCTTACCAGATACGGACAAAATTGAATGCATTGAACACCACTGAAAATTTTCTTTCACAACTGTAATTTCTTCACTACTACTGTACCTACTACTACTACTTATCGTATCGTATCAAGCATACAGTACACAAAGAACATCACTCGCTCCACCATGGCACCGTCGTTTGAACGAAAACGCAAGCTTGATCTTGGATTCAATGAAAGCAGCAGCAAAAAGGACGAGGGGACCAACCCTTGGACTGGGCAGGCATACTCAGCTCAATATCAAAAAATCCTCCAAGGACGTCTCAAACTCCCTGTCTACAAATTCAAGGACAAGCTTCTGGATGCCGTGTCCAAAAATCAGATAGTGGTCGTAGAGGGAGAAACAGGTTCAGGTAAAACAACTCAAATTCCCCAATTCCTCGTAGAGGCTGGATATGCTGAGAAGGGTACATCCGTAGTGGCATGTACTCAGCCTCGTCGAGTTGCTGCTACTTCTATCGCCACTCGTGTTGCTGATGAGATGGATGTCGCCCTCGGTTCTGAAGTGGGTTACACCATTCGTTTCGAGGATGTCAGTGATTACAATCAGACCGTCCTCAAATTTCTCACGGATGGAATGCTTTTAAGAGAAGCCATGAGCGATCCATTGCTCAGTCATTACAGTGTGATTGTCTTGGATGAGGCTCACGAGAGGACACTCGCAACTGATGTTATCATGGGACTTTTAATGGCAGTCTTACCGAAACGTACCAAAGATAGTAAATACGGCGAATTAAAAGTCGTTGTCATGTCTGCTACGCTCGATGCAGAAAAGTTTCAAGAATATTTTGGGAATGCACCGCTCATGAAGGTTCCTGGAAGGACATTTCCAGTAGAAATCTTTTATGCCGCTCAACCTGAACGCAATTATGTCGAAGCGGCTGTCCGCACAACGCTTCAAATTCATCAATGTGAAGGACCCGGGGATATTCTTGTCTTTTTGACTGGTCAAGCTGAGATTGAACAAGCTTGTGAGGAGATTCGGGCATCTGCTGCAGAAAACTCGGGGAAGGATACTCCTGAACTAGTTGTCTACCCTCTTTATTCCTCTCTTACCCCAGTTCAACAGCGGAAAATATTTGATAGAGCACCAGGACCAAAAGTTGAGGGGGGGCTTCCTGGCCGCAAGGTTGTTATCAGTACGAATATCGCAGAGACTTCCTTGACCATTGATGGGATCGTGTACGTTGTAGACCCTGGATTCTCGAAGCAAAAGGTGTACAATCCTCGCATTCGAGTTGAATCATTGTTGGTGAGCCCCATTTCACGGGCTTCGGCAAGGCAGCGCTCGGGACGTGCTGGGCGTACGAGGCCAGGAAAATGTTTCCGTCTTTACACAGAGCAGAGTTTCCATGAGGACTTGCAAGAGACGACATATCCTGAAATCCTCCGATCAAAGATGTCAAATGTTGTGCTGACACTGAAGAAGCTTGGGATTGACGACTTGGTACATTTTGATTTCATGGATCCACCAGCTCCAGAGACGCTCATGAGAGCGCTCGAGCTTTTGAACTATTTAGGAGCATTAGATGACGAGGGGGAATTGACAGAACTAGGATACCAAATGAGCGATCTTCCTATTGATCCCCAATTGGCCAAGATGATAATCGCTTCTCCCGATTATGGTTGCTCGGAAGAAATAATGAGTATCGTGGCTTGTATGAGTGTCCCCCAAGTATTCATGAGGCCAAGGGAGACTGCAAAGGCAGCAGATGAAGCCAAGGCACAGTTTGCTCATGCAGATGGAGATCACCTCACACTACTGAATGCATACGCTGCATATACGGCTATTCCAAAGGTTGAGAAAAAACAATGGTGCTGGGATAATTTCATCAATGATCGTTCCATGCAAAGTGCGGACAATGTGAGGAGGCAATTGACTGGGATCATGAACAAGCTTCAACTACCAATCGTCACCACTGACCGCCGAGGAAATGGAAAGTTTGACTATACAGCAGTGAGAATGGCTCTGACAAGTGGCATGTTCATGCAAGTTGCGTATCTCCAAAAGCAAGGAAACTATTTGACTGTGAAGGATAACCAAGTCGTTTATATTCATCCTGGTTCAGTCATTGATTCTAAACCAGAATGGGTGATGTTTGAAGAATTCGCTTTGACGACAAAGAATTATATCAGGACGGTTAGCACCACACGCGTGGAATGGTTGGTGGAAATGGCTCCTCATTATTACGATCTTTCCAATTTCCCAGAATGCGAGGCGAAGGCAGAATTGGAACTGACCTACCGAAGATTAGCTCATTCTAAGGGAAAATAGTAGTTGCTTACATGTAGCTATGGATTAATCCCTGACTCTCCATTGTCTCGGGACTGCTGTGAGAGACCACTGCTACTCGAAGCTTACAAGCTTCCTAGTAGTCTCTCTCTCAATAAGTATGAGATGGTGTACACCACAACAGCACCAGGTAAGATTCAATTCCATTGGAGACGTGGCTGAGCTCAGCCCATCTCCTTGTTAGGTACCTGGTAAAGTATAGCCAACAAGATCTTTTATACTGTTTCCTTTCTTGGGCATGTCTCTACGTCGCTTCGCTATAGCAACACCTCGTAGCACCAATGATACGGTCACTGTGATGGTGAATGTGAGTCAATCTCTTTTATCTAGGTAGAGTATGTACGGTGCCGACGAAAAGGTGGATTTCATGCTCGTGATCAATTTGTTCGTTGGGACGTACAAAAGATGACATATCAATACAGACATTTTGGGCGCATCCTCCAAAACATCAAAATGCGTTTGACTTCATCTGCTTCTTTTATTATCAATTTGTCATTTTCGAAATGTTCCGAATCATCACATTAAAAATGCATTTTACAAAACATTTCTTAGGCATTACTGTATTTGAATCGAAATCATTGAATCTTGGTTTTCGAGCTTGTGAAGAGCTGAGTTTATTAATGAGTATCGATCTTTGAGCGAGAACACTGACTTTGGAAGCATATTGTAATGCGCTTCCAATATTACCCGTCATGCACACTCTCAAATCAAGGCAAGTCGGAAAGACTTCGTTTTGGCGGGACACCTCTTGAATCGTTTACTACTTTACTGAAACGACCATGCGATCGACCATGCCAGCGAACGCGCTTAAAGTTCATTAGGTCGCTCTTCTGTGAAATTTCCTTTTGCTGGCGTTCGAAATCCTCAAGGCGCCTTTGAACGATTGAATTCGGGATGGCATCCATCACCGCGGCTCACTTTGTTGCAATTGTTTGTCTTGAAAGAAAATCAATCTTGCACGATTCCTGTTTTGTGGCGAGAGCGCCATAAAAAGCAAGTGTGTTCGAGAAATTCAGCTCTTTGCAGCAAAGCCAATCAAATTTTTGCTAATGGACCTGAAAATAATGCAACACAGTTCTAGAGTGGCGACAACGAGAAAGACAAAAGTGAGGAGTCTTCACTTTCAAGGAGGCTCAGTAATCGGGTGATCACCAATGCTCTTAGAACTCTTGAATGAAGTCCCTGCTGGTGCAGCATCTACTTTAAATTGGGCCTTGGAAACCTACTGCTTTGAAGTTTACACTTCATCTTCGGCGGGTTCTCACCAATTGCGATTCCAATGACATTATCGACGTTGGGTACCTTGAAGAAATGCATTGTTTCTGAAAACAAGACAAATAACAGATAAATGGCTATCGAATCGAATTGCCCGCCGTGGGATGTCAATGCGGTTAATGTGGTTGTTGAAGGTAGCTCCCGATAACCAGTACTGTAACTCAGTTTCTTTTTGCCTTTTGCCATCTTGTGACTCACTGTTGTGTTGCAGCCGAACGACGTGGAGGAGGACGTGTGGAGCTATTATAAATTGGTCTTCATAGTGAGTGCGCGCCATGTCCATTTTAATCCCTCCAGACGTTTTTGATAGTAATTTAGCCTGATTTCACGCTATTTTTGAGTTTACAAGACACGATTTGCTGTGCCAAGAGAACAAAAGAAAATTCAAATCCTGAGAGGAGAGTTTTTTCATCTTCTATTATCCATGCATGATCCATGATCCATCCACGATCCACGACACAAGAAAAAGACTCCTCGTATGTAACAAACGTGTTGCGAACAATCGTACAGTACCTACACGTACGTGTACTGTGAAGATATTATACCAGGACCTCGAAGCTTCAACCTTGAGCAGAATCACACTTCGCTGAATAAAAAATATAGACACCATGAATTCGATATACCCAAACAGCACAATACAGATAAAGTTGTCCGGCCAAGATGACGACGATCTCAGTACATTATCAGGAAGTTCTAACGTGCCGCACTCATCACCAAAGAGGCCGGCAATGTCGCCCCAAAAGAGTAAAACTAGGCTACAACCGTATCTCAACGGTACCCTTCCCGTACATGTGAGTGCTATGCTCAACAACAGAAATGGATCCTCTGATGTTAAAAATAGCATACCAAATGCTATCAAGATAAACTTGGAGGAAACCGAAATGGATCTCAGCGACGATGAAAGGGTGCCTTTTAAAGCCTCCGAACATGAACACGAACACGAACATGAACATGAACATGAACATGAACATGAACATGAACACGAACACGAACATGAACATGAACATGAACATGAACATGAACATGAACATGAACATGAACATGAACATGAACATGAACATGAACATGAACACTCA
>Ga0209712_10004991_pt1 | contig 10442 bp, 9 predicted proteins | sample ArcOceMetagenome_FD_187443 | JGI IMG/M metagenome (GOLD analysis project Ga0209712, IMG submission 187443) | Marine eukaryotic phytoplankton communities from Arctic Ocean - Arctic Ocean - Greenland ARC118M Metagenome (SPAdes) (version 2) | ecosystem: Environmental > Aquatic > Marine > Oceanic... | reverse complement strand
TGCGTCAATCATTTCCTGTTCACTGGTTCCATCTTGGAACTGATACAATTTACCTTCTGGGCCTTTTCGTTGAATCATTATTCAAATGCTCCTTTTCCGTTAGGGCCACCTGTCGGATTCCATGTGAGAATAGGTGGAGGATTAGTAACTTTAGAAGAGGCAGGGGTTTGGGAAACAGCAGAGGTTTTATTATTACTAAATCCATATTTAGCAGCGTTTGGATAGGCACTAGCCTTTTCAATAATGGCAGTGTATATACTTTCCAAGCGTTTTAAGTTATATGTTAATTGGGCTTCACTTTGATCTAATTTAAGGCTACCCATAACGTCTTGCAAAAGTTGCATTTCTTGAGCATTTATAGCTCCAAGCGCACCACCTGTTTTGCTTTCATTTCGCATAAGCTGCAATCTATCAAAACCAATATTGCCTCCTATGGTACTAACTAATGATTCTGCGTTTGCCCTTGCTGATGCTGAAATGCCAGAAGCAACCTGACTTGCTATAGGACCAGTTACAGGATCAAGAAATGTTTGCTCGGTTAACAAGTCTTTTAATCTTCCAATATCTTCTAAAACAATACTAGCAGTTCTACCTACAGTATTTTGCTTTGAAGCATCCCTATCAAATTGAGCGTCTATTTCTGCTGCTTGTTCTCCACCAGGTATAGGCTGTAATCGTCTTACACCATTGGAGTCTGTAAACATTTCATACCCTTTGGGTATTGGGCCTGCTTCTGAATTACTGTCACCAGTATTAACTATTACTTTAGTACCATCTTTACCGATTGAATAAATCCTACCAAGACTGTCTGTTTGATATGAGCCTTCTGGCAATTTTGCTGCAATGCGGTCTGCATCACTCATCAGAGTAAATGTATTTACACTTTCTTGGCTTGAAAGCTCATATACCCTTCCATCAGCTAAGTTACGTTGCCATGTTTTATTAGGGTCTAAATTTAGAGCAGCAACTTCACTAGGTCTTAAAATATTAAATTGGTCAACAGGCTTTCTTCCAGTAACTTCTTTTGCCATTTCTATTGCTTGTTTAGCAGTTATTTGTTGTAGTTTAAGTGCCTGACCTATTTTAGCAAATTCACCACCCTTGCCAATTAGAAACTTAGCAGTAGCATTACGCTGACCTGTTGCCTGAGTATTAGCTAAATCTTGTGCGGCTTTAGCATCACGCCTTTTCATTAAGGATTCTTTTTGACCTTGAATACCAGCCATAATGCTTGCGGTGTTTGGATTGCCACTCATGCTGGCAAAGCCAGAGGCTAAGTTAAGAAGGTTTTCTTTATCCCCTAAATAAGTGCCGACTTTACTGCCAAAGTTATCTAATAAGCCCATTATTTTCTACCTCCTGCGGCTGTTGCACCAAGCGTTAAATAATCGAACAAGCCAGGATTGTATGTGGAGGATTCCGTTGCATTTGTATTATATGGCGCAGCACCTAACGCTTGTAATGGCATATTTAAAGCCTGGTTGGGTTGTGCTACATAGGCTGCATAACGAGCCTTGGCAGCATCAATAACCGCTTGCTGAACGCCTTGCTGTTGTAACCCTTGGTTCTGCATCTGAGCATCAATCCGTTGGCCCATGCCAAAGCCTAAGTTAGACAAAGTGCCTAACTGGTTAGCTGCACCCATACGTTGCTGCTGGCCTTGTAACTGGGCCTGCTGGTTCTGCATCTGCGCTTGTCGTGCCATTTGCTGCGAGGTGTTATAACCCTGCTGTCTTAGTTGGCCTGACATAGCCGCTGCACGATCTGTAAAGCCGCGATTAGTTTCTGCTTCTGCAATGCCATGCCTAGAGCCACCAAAGGCATTAGCTGCGGTAGCCTGTGCGCCCATGTTATTCTGAGCAAGCAGCCTTGAGCGTTCAATGTCTGCAAGATTTTGGTTAATCACACCCGTCTCATAGGGGTTTGAATACTGGTTCATTGTTGCAGCAGAAGGCGCAGTAATCGCCATTGGGCTAAACTGAGTGCCAGCATTAGTGGCTTGGTTCGCTCTAGCTAAACCTTGCTGTGCCTGCTGATAAATGTTTTGGTTAGCAGGATACGGGCCTTGACCTATACCTGTGCCTGTTTGAGCAATTGTGTTGCCCGTAGATGAACCAGCCATAATCTTATTCCTTACCTTAAATTAGTCAAATCTGCCGCTGTTGGGGTATATGCTGTTATTCAAAGGGCTTACTGTAACGCTATTGTCATTATTGCCAGTAGTGTAACTAGAGTCAGTGGTGCTACTAGAAACAAGCCTGCCGTCAGCCCCAAGAGAAGGAACAATGGCAGTTATAAGCTGACCAAATGGCGTTAGTTTAAATGCAGCTTTTACTACCTCGCTTCCTGTGCTAAATACTTCCAAAGCTAGATTAATATCTTCTTTTGGCGCACCAGTTGCGTCAACAAGTGCTGCTGATGTCTTTGCACCTTCAGCAGTATTAGCAATCTTGCCTATTAAACTGTTATCTAAAACCTTTGTCATTTCAGTTGCAAAGCCTTTAAGATAGTCAGACGCACCCGTAAAGACGTTTGTTAAGTCATTTTCATAGTCTGGTATAGTAAAATCACCACCTGGGCCGCGATTTGTAAGACCTGCAACGCGAATATCATTATTATCTGAAACAAATTGATTATATGTATCAAGTTGAGCCGCATCATCAGAAGCATTACCCGTTGTTGCACCAAAGCCTAGATTGGCTGAGTTTTGGGCAGCAGCAGCAGCCCTCTGTGCTGCTAACGCGGCCTCACCGCCCTCTTCTTGAATCCAAGCTAAGTCGGCCTCAATTTCTGCCATTGTTTTACTACCATCATCAAGCATAGCTCTGTATCCAGATAACCCAGCATCTTGAATACCTCTACCTAAATATGTTGTATACAAATTATCTAAACTTGCTTTTTGTTGTTTTAATCGCTCTGCTTCTTCTGCGGCTATTGCGGTTGCGATTTGGTCAGTGGTGTCTATAGTGTCAATGGTGTTAGCAGTAACTACGGGGCTACCATTAAGAGTAGTTGTATCAATGGTGTTAGCAAGTGTGTTTTGTTCTGCAAGTAAAGCATCTAATCCTTTATCGCTAAATGCAGCAAGACCATTGGCATTATCACCATCTAATAGTGAACCATATGTGTCTAAAAATTCTTGACTGTATCCACTTGTAAGGTCAGCCACTGTTGAACCTGTGCCTGCAATAGAATCTAAAATACCGCTAGAGCCAGAAGCTAATGCAGGAGGAACGTACCCTGCGCCACCTAATAAACCACCGCCTACGCCAATTTGAATAGGTGCATTTAATGATGATTTTCCTAATGCCTTACCCTCTGCACTATCGTATAAAACCCTGCGTAATTCGTTGTTAGTCATGCCCTGCTGCATTAAAGGAAGATATGTAGAAACGCCTTCTAGCCCAACATTGCGATTAAAGGCTTCGTTGTATAAAGAATTAATGTCTTGAATTTTACGACCTTCGGGCGTTAATCCTGTCGTTGGGTCAATGAATTGCTGCTCAAGCTGCTGCTTCTGGTACGGACGCTGCTCTTCTAAAGTGTTTAATGCTTGGGTATACATTGGCATACCTGAGTATCCCCTCATGTTTCCAGCAAACGTCTGTGCGGTGGGAATTCCGTCTGTAGCCCATGTAGGTGAGTGTGCGCCAAAAGTAGCTCCAGCAGGCACTGTTGAGGCTGGCCCCATACCAAAAGCATCTGCCGCAGTTCCAGTAGATCGAAAAGCTGATTCTTGCATTGGGTTAAATGCGGCAACGTCAGCACCATAGTAAGGCGTGTAACCTAACTGCCCTAGTTCTGTACCCGTCTGATATTGTTTGCGTCCAGCATCTTGCACCCACTGGGGTATTTCTGTTGCTGATCCTGCCGATGTAGTGCCGCCTTTTGACATTATTCAAACCTCTTTTCAAGTAAGACTAGCTGCGATTTCCAGCCACTTTTCTTTAATGCTTTTGACCAACCATGTCGGCCTGTCATTGTTAAACTTTCACAGCCCTGATCTTTGGCCCACTCTATTACTGAGTCATGCATACTTATAATTTCTTCAAGATTTCCACCGCCTAAAAAAACGTGTAAAACCTTCTTTTGTGGGTGCTTAGTAATCTCTGTAACAATGCAAGAATTGGCGGCAGGCCATAGCTGTGATTTGCCCTCAATTATACCACATTTCACATCTTCAAAAGTGTGCGTACCGCCACCATATTCAAGCGCGCTTTCTATCCAACCTCGGCATCGTTCTAGTTCATTCATGCTTAACCTACGACCCAAGCAGAGGCATTTCTAAACACAGGAATCACCACTGAGCCACCGCCTGACACTGCCGCACCAAAACTGGGTGATGAAGCATCGGTTACATATTCTCGTTGCCCTACTACGCCCGTGGGTAATGCTGCCACAGTGTAACCAGGTGACTTTAATTCAACGCCCACAAACGCATTATTATTTGACACTACTGGGTAGCCTGCGGTGTCCCACAGAAAAATGCCGTTTTCTGTAGCTGAGTCACTTGCTGCTTTATGGCGCAATTGTGATCTAACTTGTAATAAGTAATCACTTAATCTCTGAGCGTAATTATTCCAACTATTGCCCGTTGGTTTTGGTGGCATCTGAATACTCAACGATTGCCTCCTGCTTTAACTTCTAGTCGATTAATTCCTACACGCCAATCACCAGGTACAAACGTGTCTATTCGCAATCGAACTTGCCTACCTGTTAGCCTTAATGACACAGGGTTAGTCATTGTAAAAGGCCCATAACTGCGCTCAGTATCGTTGGGATAAAAGCGAGTCTTTAGTGTTGCTTTTACATCACCTTGATTGCGTTCATCAGGTATTAGCTGCGTGACCGACATTACGTTATCGCCAGTGCCTAGTATGATTGGGCCTGTCTCTGCAAATGGCGTTAGGGTATCGTAATTGAACCCTACTTCATGCTCGTATAATTTCTTGTCGGTTGGGCTTGCGTAGATTGGATAGCGATACACACCAGCATCAGCCGCAGCCGTTCTAGCAATCTGTCCAATCGTCCAAGTGTTTTCTTGGTAGTTAAACGCGACATAACGATTATTTTCAGTTGATTCAGCAGAGGGATAGAACCATCGTATTTCACTAAACTTTGCATTGGATACGGCAACAATCTTGCTCATTTGAGCCACGTTAATGTCGCTGTAAATGTAATCACTAACATCAGAAGCTAATTCTTGAACAGTACCGCCCGAATAGACAAAGAATGATTCCCTGCCCATCCACACCGCACCCATATCTACCACAGCAACCCCTTGCGCGCTTACACAGCCGCAGGAAGTGCCGACACGTTCAACCCCATACACATAGGGTGGGCCTGAGTAAGTCGCTGTGTGCGCGTCTGTAGTCGTTAAAATCAACGCTTGGTTCTGTACGCGAACACCGCACTGAATTACGCCAGACGTTTGTAATTCAATTGAACCAGCCTCATTGGTTGCTGCCGCAGTCCACAGATTGTTATTTTCACGATCTGACCACTGTATTTTCCGAGGGTTGCCGCCTGCACCTAGCGCAAAGACAAAGCGTTCATCCGTTACCATGATTGCTGTATTACCCGTGGGTGCGTTACTTAACACTGCCGCAATCGTGCTTATGTTTAATTGCCACTCATAGATTTTGCCGTCTGCGTTAGAACAGGCTAGTAGGTATTGGCCCCATTGATCCATCGACCAGGTAGTTGCTGGCACACCTAGTGTGGATTCAGGCCGTGGTTCACCATACGGGTCATTGCCATACGAGCCACCACCAAATGATGTTGAATCAACCGCAGTTTCAGAGCCAGCCGTTAAGTTGGAGGGCGTTATGTTGTATTGGGCCGAATCATCATTATACACATACAGGTTTTGAAAAGTGCCTACTGCAATCCAGCGATTATTAGAATTATCAATCCATATTTTTAACGAGCGCGGAATGTTTGCCGTTGCTGTTGCAGAGCGTATACGCCAACCTTGTATTGGCTGCATCGTTCCATCGTGCCATCTAACAAGATTACTGTCACGCCACCGCCCCTGGCTTTGTAGATCAGTGCCATTTCGGTAAATGCCTGCTGGAATGTCTAATGGTAATAATGGCATCGTTAATCCTATTTCTTTTTTTCGGCTATGTTTCTGTATAAACTCATGTTAGCCGCCTAATCCGTCAATACCCAAAAGTTTCATAGAACCAAGAGTATGATTCTTTAATATTATTAGCGGTCTGTTTGCCTAGCACATCATCGTAGTCAGAAGGTAATGCTTTAACATTTCCTCTAATTGTGTGGTCAATTGCCCCACCATACACATTGTCATCTTCTTCGGTGATTTGCTTAACCTCTGTAAAATTATGCTTATGTTTAGGTACACCCAAATAATCATAAATCCTATCTAATTCTGTCTGAGGATTCTTTGTTAAGTCCTCATACCTAACAAATAGGATAGGATGATTCTCTAGTAACACCTGATGTAGTCTGTCTAAGGCTAGACCCACTGGTTGAGATTTGGCCCAAATATCCACACGTTTAGCTGTGGTAGTACCTTCCATCTCAACATCGTTACTAATGCCACTAGATATTTTCTGAGCTTTACGATGTTGCTTTTCCATCGAACTAAACACATCTCGTAAATCCCTGACCATGCAGATAACTTTAGGGCTGTCCTGATAAAAGTTAAGGAAGTCATAATAAACTCCCCAACCTCTGCTTTTATCTACAATGTACGGCTTATCGGTTATCGCATTAAAGAAACCCTTAACGCCCTCAGAGCAAAACGCCCTAAAACCTGCCACCATTTCATCACTGTCTTGAGCCTTAAACTCAGGGGAAGTATCAAAGTTAGCTCTAGCTCCAAACACTAATTCTAGTACACCTGATGTAGGGGTAACGTAGAAGTCGGGATGCTGACCTAAGATGTTTTGTAATAAAGTAGAACCCGATCTAGGCAATGATGCTTGATAGAATATCTCCTTCATTACTTAATCCCTCTTGTGTTATTAAGCATTAATTGCTGATGTTAATGGGGTTAAATCTTCTGTTGTCCAAAAATCTTTAGCCACCATAATCTCTAAGTGTTCTTGGTTGCGAGACTTAACATCAACTGATTCAGTATCAGTATCACCTGACGCTACAATCTCGTTGATTAGTCTTACGCTATCCATAGCAGCACTGTAATGCTGTGCGATTTCTTTGGTAGTTACTGTCATTTGATTATTTCCTTGTTATGCGTTTTCAAGCGCAGTTAGTCGTATCTTCAGTGCTTCGTTTTCTGTAGATAGTTGTTGTATTGCTTTTATTGCGTTAGTTAGTAGGTGCTGTGGAGCGAACTCTAGCTTATCTGGGTTATCATCTGAGACAATAATAGAGTCTGCCATGCACTTCTCACCAGCAATAGTTGTCTGAACTTCCTGTGCTATGAATCCATACTTTAGGCCAGAGTTTGCTTTCCACCTTCTCCAATCTGGCATTACTTTAGAGCCGTCTGGGGTGTTATTGTCATACCACTCACGCCTATCCCAGTTAAACGTCACTGGGCGTAAAGCATTGATAATGCCAAGTCCAGCCGAATCTGGTAAGTCTGTGATATTAGTTTTATCACGCTCATCTGATAAACTAGAGATAGATGTATCGTTACAACGTAAGGTTGATACTTGAGCATCACCTAAAGTAAACTGATTATTTGCTGCTGCCGATTGTGGTTTAGCATAATAACCACTACTTGTGTTATTATAACCAGTAGTAGTATTTGAACCACTATAAGAACCACTACCTGTATTCTTATAACCTGTGGTGACCGCAGTCAATGACCTTTGACCATGAGCTGAGTTCATACCGCCTGTGGTGTGAGCCGCTAAAGCATTATAACCAGTAGCTGTGTTGTATGAAGCAGTGGTGTTAGCCTTTAAAGCATTAGTACCACTAGCTACGTTGTATTGGCCTGTGGTGTTAGCCTTTAAAGATTCATAACCAGTAGCTGTGTTACTAGCACCTGTGGTGTTTAAGTATAAAGAATTAGTGCCAGTGGCTGTATTATAAGAGCCTGTGGTGTTACTAAGTAAAGATTTATAACCACTAGCTGTGTTCCTACCACCTGTGGTGTTAGCGTACATAGAATACATACCATTAGCTGTGTTCCTAGCACCTGTAGTGTTAGAGTATAAAGAAATCTGACCAGTAGCTGTGTTCCTATGTCCTGTAGTATTAGTGTATAAAGCCTGATAACCTACAGCAACATTTTTATTAGTCGAACCATCATCGTTAGCTAAAGCCCCAGTGCCTAAACCAACGGATTCACCTACACTGTAACCATCACTTAGCCCATTGATAGAAGTAGCACCGCCAGCAGGTAGGTTAGTTAAGTTAGCTCCTGATCCATTGGGAGCTAGTACAGTTGTACCAATATCACTATCGACAATTACGTTAGAACCGCCATTTTGCAGTGCGCCAGTAAAGTTAGCTGCCTCATCCAACTTTGCAGTATTAGCGTCATATGCTTGTACGTCTGTACCGATAACCAAACCTAAATTAGTCCTAGCTGCCCCTTCGCTAGACGCACCCGTACCACCATTAACTACGGCTAAATCAGTACCCGACCAGTTAGAGTTATCGACTGTGGTTGCAACAGGTGCAATGTCACTCCAGGCTGAACCACCCCAAACTTGCATCTTGTTTGCAGTGGCATTGAAATAAATTGCGCCAATAATTAATGCGTTGCCATCGTTATCTGACGAGGGGGGTGATGCCTTTGATCCCAAATAACGGTCGTCAAATGAGTCATAACTAGCCGCAGCGTTAGTAGCTGCCGTTGACGCTGTAGACGCTGATGTGGACGCATTGCCAGCAGAAGTAGCCGCAGCAGCAGCACTTGTGGCAGCAGCAGCCGTAGAGCCGAATAACGTATCTGTATAGTTCTTAGTTGACGCGTCTTGTGCTTGCGTAGGGTCAGATACACCCGTAATCTTGTTTGCACCCATAGCCAAAACGCCCGACATAGTACCGCCTGCCTTGTCTAGCTTCTGAGTGTCTACTGAGTCTGCGTATGCTTTAGTGGCTGCGTCTGTGCCTGCTGATGGTGTACCAAGACCTGTGATCTTGTTTGTACCCATTGCGATTGCGCCCGTCATGCTGCCACCCGATGCGGATAATTTTGTTGCAATGCTGTTCGTTACAGTAGTTGAGAAAGACGCATCATCACCCATTGCTGCTGCAAGCTCATTAAGCGTGTCTAGTGCTGCTGGCGCATTATCAATGACGTTAGCGATTGATGTATCAACATAGGCTTTAGTCGCTGCATCTGAGTTTTGCACTGGGTTAGATAGGCCCGTAATGGTTGCTGATGTGCCAGCGTCCATATCAAGCGAGCCACTAATGTTCACATGGTTAAACGCACTTGTGCCTGTTTGGGCTGTAACATTACCTGTGACATTTCCTGTCACGTTTCCTGTATGAACGCCAGCCGTATTACCCGTAACATTACCTGTGACTGCGCCAGCTATCGGGCCGACAAAGTTTGTAGCTGTAACTGTAGTGCCTACAACAGTAGAAGCCGCAGAAGCACCAATTTGCGCACCATCCACTGTACCGCCATTTATGTCTACAGTAGCAGCAACCAGGCCCGTAAACGTACCGCCAGCAGGGGTAGCAGCACCAATAGCCACGTTATCAATACTGCCTGAGTTTATATCAATGCCAGTAACAGGCGTTGTGCCGCCTAAAAGATTATCCGTTTTTAACCAGTTAGCATTGAGTTTAGCACCCCAAGTGTCGTCACTTGCTCCCACTTCGGGGCTTACATAGCCATATACAGGTGTAGTTGAATCTGCCATTTTCTAAGTCCTAGTAAGAATTTACTTTAATCGCTAATCCCGAACCGCCAGAAATAGCCTTAGTGCTGTCTTTGTTAAGATTATTTACAGCCGCGTTGTATAAGGCCGCCCACACAGTCGTTCTTGCATCGTCTTTCAAGTAGGGTGCTGTGTGAATGAGTGTGCCGTAAAGATAAACATCAGGTGCATAGGTCAACAGCCAGTTAGTGGTGTTAGACGCGCTTAAACCTGGTGTTCTGCCAGTGTATAAAATATCGGCTGTATAAGTTGTGTCGGGATTAGGCTGCACTTCTAAACTGTTGCCATTGATTGCATAATTAGCTGGTACGCCTACCGCATTATTGTTTGTTGCGCGTAATACACCAAGAGCCGCAGAAGAGGTTAATTTAACTTCACTTGTGCCAGCAGCTTGCAGGCTAATACGCCCTGCTTCTAACCAATCTGACGGCAGTGTGGTGTACTGGCTTGATATGGCAAGAGTTGAACGGATTTGCATACGCCAATGTCTTACATCACGATTTAAATTACTTTCAGCAAGATCAATAAACGTGTCGATTGATGCCGTTAAATCATCCCGATTTAGAAAGTCTGCTACTGCAGTTTTAAGTTCAGCGTATGTTG
>Ga0209712_10004990_pt1 | contig 10442 bp, 15 predicted proteins | sample ArcOceMetagenome_FD_187443 | JGI IMG/M metagenome (GOLD analysis project Ga0209712, IMG submission 187443) | Marine eukaryotic phytoplankton communities from Arctic Ocean - Arctic Ocean - Greenland ARC118M Metagenome (SPAdes) (version 2) | ecosystem: Environmental > Aquatic > Marine > Oceanic... | reverse complement strand
GAATTGATATCCCGTATTCCAAGGTAAGAAAGAGAAGTCACCCAAGCCAAAAAATTACTTTTATTCATTTCAATCATCTCACTTTTCCACCTCATTTTGCAAGGTTATGATATTTAAAGACGTTATCGAGAAATTTGTGAAGGAACGTCCACGGGAATTTTTAAAAATGGATGGTTTTCGTGCGGTGTCCGTCGAAGCAGACTGCGGATACATTAAGTATGTGGTTGTACTTGCACACATCGAATCCTGGCAGAATATTGCTATAATTCTCCAAGAAAAGGCAGATGTGTCTTCGTTTTGTTTAGAAGTGTCCAAAAAGATGGGCATGCGTTTTATTGCACCTCCTATGCCTATAGATTTATCCCTCGTCGGGAGAAAGATCCTCCCAGGCGAAGCAGCTGAGATTGGATTGACAGACGTCCCCGTTACGGAGAACGAGACCAGGGAAGCTATGACCGGCCTTGATGATGATCTACCTCCTAGAATTCCGGCCCATTTCAAGAATGAGTCCTTGGGCTACCAGAGCATTGCAGAAATGTTTGCAAAGGGTGCAGAAAAGAAATAGGCAAACTCAAAATTACAATAATTATTAAAAGTAGTTACACATCTAATAGGTTAACGCTTTCCTTCTGTCCGCTAATGTCCATTAGGCTGAGCTGATTTCAATAGTTTGATGAAAGAAGATCCTGATTCTCCCCTGAATTTATCTTCATTCTATTGTCAAGGCCCGAATCAGCGCCTTGGGATCCCTTTGAGCACGATATCCATCAAATTTATGGTCCTTTCTATACTTTTGATAAACTTGCGTTTTAACCTTGTCTGCACTGTCAATAGCAGATGGCAATTCCTGTAAAGCTTCTTCAATACGATTGGCAGAGGTAGTTATTCCATCAACGATACCTTGGAGTGCACTGATTTCTTTGCATCTCATTTCCGACAAAGGAGCAATATCCCCTTCTTTGGCGAGCACTGCATCTTTGCCAACGGTCAACTTTCCAGCAAAGCCATCCAAATCTATCTCTCTCCACATTTTTTCCTCCTTCTCAATAGCCCCCAATTCACGCATCAAACAGGCAACTTCTCTCCAGAGGACGTTGTTCTTTTTATAATTCTTCTTCTGCTGCTGTCTGCTCATCTCCTTCTTTCGAAGTCTACTCTCATCCCTTTCTGCCTTTTCCAATTCGCGGTCCCTTTGCCTCTTCGCAGATTCCTCCCGTTTATATTCCAGTTGGCTTTCCTTATTCTCTTGTCTCTGTTTCCGAATCTCTTGCTTCCTCTCCGACCTTGCCTGTTCGGCGCTTGCAATCATCCCAGCCTCGCAAGATTTCAACACGCACCTATAATTCATAATCTTCCTTGCTGCAGTGACAGCTTTTCTACCTTTGGCCTTCCCTTCAAACCTCTTCAATTCGACATTATGAGCCCTTAGAATGGCTGGAATCACAACTTCTGTAAACGATAATTGATTGCAACTCGATTCATGAAGATGTTTCTGATGCGACCCGTAATCCATTGCTTGGTTGTAGGCCGATTGAAAAATAGAAGAAGAGACTTTCACAGTTCTTGGATATTCGTATTCATAAGCAGGCTCGGCTTCCACGTCGTCAACTGCAACCTGAGATGCCTCTCCCTGTGCAGTCTCTACTTCAGTGGGGTTTAGTTTAGAGATTATTTGACGCTCAGTGCAAGATTTCTTGGAGGAATTTGAATCAGACGAAGAATCAAAGTGTAGCACTCGTTTCTCTCTAGAGACATCAAGAAAACCACTACTGCTTTTGATGCTATCCCTTCTCATAACCCTTCTATCCATATCTATAGAGTTTGTCAGAGGAGAAAAGGGGAGGCGTGAGCTAGAACTCATTTTCTTTGGTGTTGATCTGTTCTGGGCTGGGGAAAAGAGAGGAGGGATTTCGAATTTGCCTGATCGATGCTTGGATCGCTTTTTAACACGCGAAGTGATGTGGTTTCCTTTCGTCGACGAAGACATGCTAATAGAATCGATTGATGATGCTGATGGTGAAAACATGTTCGTGCTGCTTGGTCGAGTTGATTTGAGACGTGTCCCGTGTGTTGTTGTGAAATTGGAATTTGATTAGTGATTAGTTAGAATTCATGTCACCACGAGCTCGAAGAGTTTCACACCAAATTTCCCACGAGAAAAAAAGATCCGTTACTTTTGAACTTGGCACAGATTTACACTAAAGTAACGGCTGGACATAGTAAATATCATTTATCCGTTATTTTCCCGCGTTTGTATCTCATATTTCTAAATGACATCATCTTCCAACTGAAAACTAAAACATTGACTACAGTACTATAAATCATTTGCGAACATACTTGAATATCTTTGATAAAATAACCCTTCGCACCAAATATGGCACAAGATCACAGTTCAGATCTTGACCTACCGTGTTGCACATGTATTCTTATTTCCACTTCCGAAGTTGCTTCACTCTGACCAAGCTCCGATTCAAAAGGTGGAAATGCGAAATAGGGCAGTGCGGATAAACCGAACTCGCTGACATCATCTTTTAGTAAAAATCAAATTATTTGCATTATCTATCTTATATTTAATACTTGCTATGCTCTGCAAGCTTTTACTTGACCAAAGTGACGCGCATGTACCCGGGTACTGCTATATACCGGTAAAGCTTTTCCGACATCTTCCTTCCTAACCCAGTCATTGTTATCATGCGATAAATACAAAAAGTACTACTGTTATGCGCAATGAGCTGGATATGTTAAAAGCGAGAAAATGGACGCAGTGGAGATTAAATACAGAAATATAAGCCTATACAGCACTGTTGTTGATTCTCTGTCTCCTCCACTTTCGGTCGTTGAAGACGTCGTTAGTCCCTACTACTACTGTAATGTGCTGTTTCTTCAATGTGGAAGTGGGTGTCTCTTCTAATGCACAGTGCTTGCAACATTTCAATGCGAAACGAATTTATCGTTACTATTAGGGGCTTTGTTATAAGAAGTCAATATTTGGCATTGGTGATTTCTTTCGCTTTTCATAATGCAGCACAGTATTAACACCACATCCTTCACTCTTCGTTGTCGTTTGAAACTTATCCAACCGATTTGAAATTGCAATGACCACGATTTCACAGAATCATTGAACAAGCGAACCACCTCGTACTTGTTGTCTTCCTTTACACCAACCATGTACATAGATTTTAGCTTTTGGACAACAAAATATTTATCGTCCTGATTGTATGTGAACAGCGCTTTGCTTGTATCCGTCTCAAGAGCACACGTCCCCAAGTAAAGAGACTTCTTTCTCCATGTCATACAAAAAGTTTGTTTATTTCTCAAACGAAATTGAATATATTCATCAAAATAAAACTTCTGTGTCGATCCTCCAGTGCAAGGTCTCATGTTAAACTTCGAGCCTGGTTTCCCCCTTTCCGCTTGAAGACACCAAGTGCAAATAGAATCGTCGAATTTGTATGACGATACAATATTAAAGGTTCTATTTTCGGGCTTCGTGGGCATTACGGTTTGAGGTTGGAGCACTACTCTGGGTAGGAGAACTGCTTGGGAAGCATTCTTCGCTTGTTTTTTTGATGAAGTAGGCTTCTGCGACAGAGTTGGAGTAGGGCTGATAGACGGGGATGCAGAAGGATTCTCAATCGATCTAACGTCCGTTACAGTGACGTCGATTCCTGTTTCGGCGGAAATAATGGTAGCAATGCTTGCAGAATTTTGAGCAACATTACTAATGATTTCTTCATTGGATGGAAGCGTAGAAGAGTCCGTTGATTCCGATACGATCTCAACCATAAGATCATTTTGACAGCTGCCTGACCAAATCGGCTTGTGCAGTTTTCTGCAAACCCAAGCACAGCAATTGTTGCAAAAAGGAACATTGCTTTTAAAGCTACAATTACTGCATTTGCCATCGATGCTTTGTATTCACATGTGTTGCCAATTCCAATATTTTTCGTCGTTGTTGATTTAACTTTTGTAACTGTTGGAAAGGCAGATGGAGACATCGTAACTGAAGGCCAGGACGGCTTTATTGATGGTTTTTCTGTAGGTGCTGCCGTTGGATGTGGCGTAGGGATTTTTGCTGGATTTCTCGTTCGCGTTACAGGTCTCTTGCTAGGTTCAGCGCTTGACCTTCCTGAAGAAGTGGGAACCATGCTCACCGACGGTTTGAATGAGGGAGCTGCGGTTGGTTTTGCAGAGGGACTGGGAGAAGGAAGAGGTGTAGGCCTCTGTGATACCGAAGGTTGATGACTTGGGAACATCGAAGGAGTGTCCGATGGGTTGGCAGACAGGGATGGAATTGCAGATGGAGAGGCACTTGGCTCGCCTGTTGGCATCACTGAAACAGATGGTTCCCCTAAAGGGGCAAGACTAGGCTCGTCGGACGGTTGCAGACTTGGCTCATCTGATGGCTGGAGGGATGGGGTATTAGCTATGACTAGTAACATGTATGTAGCAATATTGCGCAATAAGTTTGGTGAAAGAAACTTACCAGCAATGAAGGAGCCGTAGAAACTGATGGTTCTGATGATGGGGCCAAACTTGGTTCCAAAGTTGGAACCATAGATAACGATGGTTGTGATATAGGTAGCAAAGAGGGCTCGTCGGAAGGGATTTGTGAAAGTGAAAGGGAGGCGCTAGGGGCTGCTGATGCGGTTGGATTCTCAGTCCCGTATTGCAAAGTGACGGTGTGAAGCATTATCAGTTTGATTGAGATTTGTCTCAATCCATGCATTTTCCCAATAATCTCCTCCTTCGTTGTAAGCTTGAACTCGAAGTTAAGTGGACTTGAAGTTGTGACCTGCGAAAACCTTTACACATCTAACATTAGTCTCAGTAGTAAACATCATTCCAACCCAAGTAAAGTTATCCTCATCAGGAAAACCCAACCAAGCACCACCTCCAAATGTGATAGAGGCTCCATATCCATTACTGTAGGCACCAGAGGCAATGGGTGATCCTGTGCTCGTGTCGATTTTGGTCCCATCCTCACAGCCAAGAGTAGAATATAATTCTCGACACTTGCCTATGCTGAATGGAAAGATCGATCATCATCGTGTTCTCCGTCGTTCAAGTAGGCTGGTTCTCCGCTCCATCTTGAATAAGAGTGGCATTCACTATCCAGAGCAGCATTCACATTCTTATTATCATAAATCTCAATTTCGTGAGAACCAAATGCTGGACTGCATTCTGCTATACTCTTCTCACCATAGGCCCCGTTACGTTCAGGTTTGTTCCGGGCGCGCAACAATCTGAGGAACTCGAAATGAGACCGGAGCTTTTCCACCGATCTGCCCAAACTTGAGTGGGGCAACGGGATAGCTGCGAGGGATTGCGCCAACAATTAGAAACAGTTTGGAAATATTGAATATCGATGCCCCTTCCAATCAAAATTACTCACTTATCGTACAGATACGCCTTGGCCATCATGTCTGCTGTAGCAGAACCTGAACACATCTTGAGACCTACAGTGGCATTGTGTCCTGTATTTTGTACGTGTATGAATTTATGCTTTGTTGAATCAACTTCGATCACATCTGTTCTGGCTCCAGAAGCGTTGCAATTTAAAGTAGTTGCCACCACTGCAGTTCCATCTGCAGTATTATCTGGAGGCATTGGCGACATATTCAAAAAGAACACCACTGCTTTCGCATGAGTTTGTTCGACAACTTCCAGGTTACACATCACAGGGTGCACTTGCTCAGCCTGTGCAATCTCAACGTCCCTAATGAATACAGTAGGTCAAATGTAGTAACAACTTCCAGAACCAAGAAATGAATCACTTTTTCCAGATGTATCACCATGAATGTCATAGTTCCAGCTGTTGTAGGTTGCGCCAAATGCCCCACCAAAGCTATAGCTTACTAAGTGTTTTTGAAATATGTCATCCACTGGTTGTTGACTCCATTCACTGAGCCCCAGCCACCTCCATTACTGAGGTTTCCAGTGTATGCCTTCCAATAGATCGTGATAAATCCATCATAGTCAGTTCTGTCAACTTTATTGTAAGTATTAGTAATGATGCACCTTGTTTCTGCATCCACGACTCCCATATTATCTAGATTTCCCCTTGATTATTCCAAAAGTTGAGTCTGTGGGAGAATATGAATTGAAAGGTCAAATGCTTCCCAGCTCATGTCGTTATAATGCTGATTAACCTTATCAAACAGATTTTGGACCAATGTGGGGTTCATTGTGAGAGTTTCATCATCTGGATCTTGGTCACTCCACTAGACAGGAAATACCATGTACTTAATTCTCCTCAGCGTCCTTACACCATTGACACTTTCCCAGATTGCGCTCTGCTTGCGGTCATCCAGACTATTGACAAGAGACCAAATATCTTTTTGCCTGGTAGTCGGAGACAGTACGAGCCGGGAACTGATAGGAGACATGCCAATTCTGGATCTCATTCGATTCAATTGAGTTACTTTCACGTTATCATCTTCATTATCATCATAATATACTCCATCGACATCATCCAGGCCTTTGAATTTGGGCTGGTCGACTTCGACCTCATAGACCATATCATCTCCAACAGTCTTGAACTTTGCTGGAACAGAACTGGTGCGAAAGACCGACGGAAGTGGAATTACTTACAGTGCTAACGTTGCCCAGAGCCACGGCCGTGAAGAATGGCAGAACTGCTAACGTGGCTCTAAAATATATTATCTCTTAAGTCAATTTACAAGACTGCTACCGTTTACTGTGAAGCGGAGATCAAGTTTTCAAATTTCAATAGACCCTTGCTGATCTGTCCCAAGGTCACAAATACTAAGCCCCCCCCATGGTCGCAAATGAAAGATTCGTCGACGGTCCGACCAATTCAAATAAACATTAATTATGTTATTAGTAGCAGAATGAATCATTCTTTCTAATTCTTCTTTTTGGTAGTCGTTGCAGGCTCTGCTGGTTTGCTGAAGAGCTTGTGAATCATGCTAATACCATCGTCACGTCCCTCGCCCACATCTGCATTCAGGGAGGTCTGAACCGCATTACCATTATCTATTCGAAGATCAATAGGCATAGGAGGAGCAACGAAACGCATGTCTAGTTTCTTTGAAACTTCCAAGCAGAAAGAAGCACAGTCAGCCAAAGACTGTTTGATTGCCCCAATGTTCTGCCAGGACTCAACATGATTTAAGACAACAATATAACCAACGTAGCCAAGGTCCGCCTCCACTACCGTCGATCGAAAGGCGCAAAGTTTGATCCATTCACGTGGGCGCTCTTTGACAAAATTTTCGACAACGGTGCCAAACACTTTGATCTTTTCATAAGCAACATCTATGCCGAACTTGAGCTTAACAGAGACGAACGCCTTCGGTGATCTTGCCGCATTAATGATTCTAAGAGGAGCAAGCGATCCATTGTTGTATGTACCAACTTCATTTGTACCGGCACAACGAACAGTGGTGTAAAAGAGAGTAATGCCCTCTACAAACCAAGTTGTGCTTCCGTCTGGAGGTGTGTCAATCATTGGATTTGAGACTGCAATCCTATCCCCGATGTTGTAAGGTTGACGAAGAAGAACTAGGAGAAGACCCTTCACATTAAGAGAAAATGAATTGTGAGATATACACATTCACATAGCCCCTGAAAAACAAAGATAGAACATACCTCAAAATATTTCGACGCTGCTGCGCTGAATAAGAAGGATAGCGGCAAGAAAAATGCAATCATACTGCTAAATAATGCAAACGGATCAATCCCAGCAAGCGAGGAAGCGATGATTATACCCAGAAGTATATAGAAAAGGACGTTGAATATCGTCTCTACCGCCGTATCAAGTTGAACAGCGTTATATATCGCAACACGAAATATCTTTGAATGCAAAAATAGACAAACTATTAGTTTTGATACAGACAACATGATACTGACACGTCCTTGATCAATTTGAAGAACTTACTTTCACCGTCTTGTAAATTGCATCGCAAGATTTGACGAAGTCAAGAAGAGTAAGGTAGCCTTGCCGATCTGGGCGAAACAGTCGGATCAACGAACGAGCTTTCTCCTTGTTCAATTTCCCATGTTTATCAACCGCGAGTGTCATGATAGTATCAAAGTGCAAAACAGGGCTTTCAGGCGTTCTCATCAAGAGGCGTCTGTATATCTTTTGTGAAGACTCCATGCAGTGCTTGCGTGTACTAGCGTTTCCAAATGGGACAGAGAGGGGATAAGTGCCATCTAAATAGTCAAGAGCCTCGCGAAATTGTAAAATCTTTCGCACTGAAACATCTTTAAACTAAAGAAGATCAAAGTCAATGCAATGTTGGAAAATTATGGTGGTGAAAGCAGTCAATATTAGACAAAAACATGGACAAGATTCACAACATACCGATGATTTCGTCTTCAGCTCGGGTTCTTCCCATTCGCCAAGTAGGGTTGCGATCAGTTCTCTGTCCGAGTCCTTCATCACAGAATCCCTTTTGGCCTTATGGAATCGCATCCAAGCGAAATGTTGCTTCGATTCTGTATTACCTTCCTCGTCGGGAGACACGCTATCGTTCATACCTTCTATCTCGTATAATTCGTCATCCTTGCGCATGCCTTCCTCTACTACTTCATCGTCATCTTCGCCATCCTTAATATCTCTTTTAGAAGTGTACTTGGTGAACAACCACTTGTTGTTTGGTGAGCTACGCTTCTTCGCAGGAGTTGCCATAGAGGCATCACCATTACTGGCAGCAAATTCAATTTCTTCTGCAAGCATTGCAACTTCTCCAATCAACAAAACCTTCTGCATCATTCGCTCCATCGAATTTCCAAAAGAGACTGAAAATCCATATAAATGTGGCGTGAATAGGGATCCTGAAGGCTAAGAATGAGCCATAATACAATTTCTTGATAAAACTTACCATATGTCCTTTTACCAAGAACCAGTGCTATACATACTCGCTTCACCATAACTACGAAGCCAACAATAAAAAAGGCAGCGAGGATACGGCGGTATGCTTCACTGACTAAGAAATCCCCACCGTAATTCTTGGAATTGAAGATATCAAAGAGCGTTTGCATGGAAAGCCAGTGGCTATTGGCCCTGCCTAGCAAAAATGCTAAGTTCCAAGCAGCCCATAGGACAGAGACGAGAGGCCAGCCTTTCGCTTGCACCGCCATCAATGCTGAGAAATTAATAAGTGGGTGTGTCAGTGAGGGATGAATGCAATGGTGGATATCCAATAATAGTTTCCATGATAATCCTACAAATAAAAGACTTACTTAGCATTCTGCCCACTGACATAACTGCCAACTTTGTCTCTAGGCAGATGAAGTCGATCAGAATAAACTGAGAAAGCTGGGCAAGAAGCCTAGTTACGCTGAGACGCACAATGAAAATTAGCCACCACGAGTAAGAGCTGTTGTAAGGACCTGCAGGATTGTCTGCGACATAAAACAGAATGGCAGCAACTCCCAAACATGGCACCATCAAGTATAATACAATCATGACCAGATACTTGATGTCTGTCCATCGCACCTTGATAAAATTCGTGAAAGTATAGCAAGGTGCACAGCGACGCCGATAAAAGGTTTTGGCCCTACCGGTACCGGTATCTCTGACCACAGAAGAGTTCGTGGCAAAGTCGCTGTCATGTCCACTATCATCATTTTCCAAACTCTCTGGGTCAACCAGACCCTGTGCAGCCTGGTCTCCGCCAGGCACAGTTCCTTGCTTTGATTCGGAGTTTACACTAAGGCGTCTCTGGGTCCTCATCTTGGTCGCCATTTGCATCATTTTCATCCTATTGGCAACATCTTTAAGCCTAGGCTTTGCCATGTTTCTCTCGAACGGGTCAACAGGGGTTCCACTACTGCGTGCAGGATCAGGCTTTTCGAGACCATAAGAGAACAAGTGTGCAGCATGAGACGGTACTCCGTCTAGAAGGGAGGGTCTGCTATCTGCAACTGACTCATCCTCATGTTCGTTTTCAGCCTCTTCAATTGCTTGTAGGATATGACTTTCGGCTTCAGTTTCAAACGCTCCCTTTACTTCATCTAGACTCTTAATCAGAGAAGGCTGCAGAGTGATTTGTTCATCCTTCAGAGAGTCATGCGAGGTCACCTCGATGGCTCGAGGTTTTCCGCCGAGAGAATCATCACCTCCTGGTCCAGAAGAAACCATCTTCGCGATCAAAAATGAGGTGTTGTGCGATGGCAAATCCACATTATCGGTCTTCCTACGTACGTGCAGACAGCACATTGTTCTCGTTTTGGGATTATTATGTCAAGCTAAAATAGCTTGAAAAGAACTGCAGATGATGCAGTCCCAAATCGTTTCCGTCAGAAAAGCGGAGAAACTCTGGAGGAGGATTTCCTACCTAATTGCGTGCAGAGAAAGAAAGTTAAAAAAATACAAAAGGCACTCACTGACTGTGCCAAGTCTCCAAACAAAACATTCTTGACGCCATAGACCTCAGGGAACAGCAAACAGGCTTGCAGAATACAAGCAA
>Ga0209712_10004989_pt1 | contig 10443 bp, 10 predicted proteins | sample ArcOceMetagenome_FD_187443 | JGI IMG/M metagenome (GOLD analysis project Ga0209712, IMG submission 187443) | Marine eukaryotic phytoplankton communities from Arctic Ocean - Arctic Ocean - Greenland ARC118M Metagenome (SPAdes) (version 2) | ecosystem: Environmental > Aquatic > Marine > Oceanic... | reverse complement strand
CAAAGCCATCAAATGTCAGTCCTGCCTGCCTTAACTCCTCAATAGACAGTGGCAGTAAATGCAGTAACCCAGTGCGACCGGCCAGGGACTGCGCTACTGCCGCACGTAATTCCAACTGATGAGAACCCGTTAAGACAAATCGGCCGTTTTTCTGCTCTTTGTCTACTATGCCCTGCAAGTAACTTAGTAGCGCTGGCACACGCTGAACTTCATCAAATATAGTATTACCAGGGTAGCGCCGTAAAAAAGCCCGCGGGTCCTCTGCTGCCAACGTCCGCTCATCCGGATCTTCTAATGAGACATATGCGTAATCTGGTAGTTCATGTTGAACCAGGGTTGTTTTGCCGGCCTGACGAGGACCCAGCACAGTCACTATTGGGTACTCCTGTAACAGCAAGTGCAATTCTTTGGTGATATTTCTCTTAATCAACGGCAGTCTCATTTATGTAAAAAAGAAATTAAACTCCAGTATTACATAAAAAATCAAGGTATCGCAAATAAATCACTGCGCGTAATGAGTCAATACCCGCACTATCTTGACAGCACTTTTAACGAATAACCGTTATCGCTATCTCCGTTGCCTTGCTAATGATCGATGCCGGAGCCTTTTCAACAAAACTGACATTTCGACTTGCAACATCCAAGGATCGCAATTGGTACATTAATACCACACCATTGGTGGCTGTTCCCTGCAGTGGTATCTCCAGCGCCATACCACGGACGGTACTAGTAATGGGAGCAACTATCGAGAAGCCGGTATGGTCATTAAAGGACTGCCTTGATATCACAAGAGCAGGCCGTCGTTTGATTATTTCTTTGCCTGCGCTAGGGTCAAGATCTAGCAGTACAATATCGCCTTTATCGGGCACGTATCTAGCCATTAGATTTCTCGACCACTTGGCTTGGCATCTATCCAATCCTGATCTTCTTCAAGCACCCTAAAGCTCTTTTTTGGACTGTCGGCTAAAAGATTCTCTAGCGTCATCGGCTCATCGACCAATGTCATGACCAACTTCCCTGCTTTTGCCTCAATATTTACTTTATCTCCTAATGCGATACCGGCTGCATCTAGCATAGGCACTGGGATAATGGCTCCTGCAGAGTTTCCCCATTTGCGAATATTCGTTTTCATTACGCCACCTCTTGGTTAAACATTGTTTAGACTAACAGTGCTGAAGAGTTTATACAATGTTTAACCAAAACCGCTTGGATGGTGACAATAGCCTTTATCATTTTCTAGATGTGGTTTTCGCTGCGACTGAGAAGTGAGCACCTCGACTACTCAAAATGCACTGGTTTTTGGTAATAACTATTTCTCACTGACCAAGACTCATTCGCTAAAACCAGATAGATACTAAACAAGGATTACTCTTATTGGTATTCCTCTTCGAGAATACCTTTCTCTTTACGGTTTTAATTAATGTTTCTAATCGAACAAGGGCTACGAAACCCATCATCCCGAGAGCAAAGCCCACAATGCCAAAACCCTCCAAAATCAGCTGGTTTTGTCTTTAGACAAAACTAATCCTTGCCCATTTCTTTCTTCGCGTTAAGTTTATCTAAGCTCATTCTTTCTTTCGCACTCATAACGTAAGCTGCAATAGCTAACAATAAAATGCCAGAGGCTTCGAAAACAATATTGATAGGCTCAAGCTCTTTTGTTTGCAAAACAATCATTCGTGTAAGTGCTGTAATGGCAATAATAATTGGAAGCGTCACAGGAATTCGGTGATCCTTATAAAATATCGCCACCATGCCAAGGACCTCGGCATAGATAAACAACAGGAACAAATCACTCAAATTAACTGTCATGCTATCAACAATACGAGCAACCTCGATTAATACAGCGCCGATAGTGGCTAAGGAAATTAACAACAATATACCTTGCTCACCGAACGAAATTAACGTTTGAATCAAGTTTTTATCTTTAAACATAGGTGATCACCTTTTTTATTATCTAGACGACAAACTTGGCATTTACTCAACTGTGACTGACTTGAACAAAACAGAGAATTAGATTTTTTGCACTGAGATCTAATATGGACACTCTGTAAACTACTTTTTAAAATGCGATAAAAGCCATTATCGCCGACCAGTAACTAGAGGCACCTCAGCCACCTCAGCCTTTAACTGCTCAATCTCTAGCCTCAACGCTTCGTACTCATCCTGCTTACGCACCAAGAATCTTGCTATGACAGCGGCTTTTTCCACAATACCCGTCGGCGTTAGCAAGTAGCAGTACCCTAGCTTGTTGTCGCTGCGCCTAAAGTTGCGCAACTTTAACCAGCCGAGGTTAATCAACTCCGTCACCACATAATGAGCCTTACCCACACTGACGCCCAACTCAACGGCGATTTCACGCTGAGTCAGGCTGGGGTTTTGCTCAAGCAGTTTTAAGGCTCTAAATTGGTCTTCTTCACTGAGCATAATAGTAATAATACAGGTTGGTCTTCCTTTCAGGCAGGCCGCCGCAGGACTTTCTACAAAAAAGCCCTGCTCTTACCATTCGCGACGCGCGGCGTTCATCGGATGAACACTGGTGAGTATGCATAGTACATAATGCCAAAGGAGCACTTTTAATTAGTCAAAGGAATTTGTTTATATCAGAGTAAATTTGCCACTTTAATGTTCTAGAGCAGGACGTCTCGGGCTAAAATGGGGACTAATATCTAAGCATCCTAAGACAAATCTAAGCATGTTTAGGATGCACGCCCGACTTCGCCATTTTCTCTCGCGGCTGTCCCAATAAAAACTAACGCGTACAGCATACATTGAGCAGCAAACACAGCTAACCACTCCGACCCTGCTGCTGGCCACCAAGACCCTAAATAACCTACCAGGGCAACACCAGAGCTGGCGCTAGCAATCAATAACCCAGTCATTGAATTGGCCATAGTTGGTGATTTAAATAGCGCTTTGAAACGGAGGTGTATGCGGTTATGCAGGTGGTCGTTATCAGGCAAAAACATTGACCGCCCTGCGATTCTGCGCCTCGCCATACTTACCACGATCTCTATGCAAGGATATGCCAGCAGCACCGCCAAGAAAGAGGCTGAAAATATGCCTTGGGCATGAAAAAACAGGCCTGCCAACACAACGCCCGCGCCCAACCCATAAGCACCGGCATCCCCTAAATATAAGCGGCCAGATATCAAATTAAAGATAAGAAAAAGACCGCAGCTAGACATCAAGGTCACGAACCCCAGCCCGCCGTATTCTAGATAAAAGATAAGGAATGCAACAAAAAAGACGCCCGACATAAGCCCGTTGGCGCCATCCGCCATATTTACGGCATTCAAAAAGCCAGCACAAAATATAATAGTAACAATAAGGCCAATCACTGAGTAACTGAGCAGAAAATCGATACCTGGAATACCCATCTCCTTTGGCACTAAATCAGGCCACAGACCCAGAACAATCAAGAATATTATCGCTTTGCCTAACAATCGATAGCGGGGCTTGAGTACATCGTTGCGAATGTCTTCAACTAAACCCAGCGCAGCGCAGCCCCAGGTCCCGAACCATGCATACAGCGGCATACCTAACGGGCCAGCGTGACGCGTCTCGGCGCCAAATATGACGGCCGTCAACATGAACATTACACTGGTGACGAACACTACCGCGCCACCCAACCTCGATGCAGCAGCCTCTCCGATACCATGCTTATCAACAATATCCTCAGCAAAACTTTGTCGGGTGATCCATTGCATCAAAATCATGGACACTAAACCTGCGAGCCCAAAAAAACCAACCGCCAAAACCATCATAACGAGTAACTTAACGATATCTTTTTCGGTCAGTAAAAATTTATTCATGAGCCATTCCGTTTGCGTCTTGGCTGTCTATGGTTTTCTGCTGTAGTGCCTAATCAACACAGCAAGAACGGAGAGCATACCACCGAGTAGGGTCCCCAAGATACATATCAGAGCACGCTTGGGCTTTGACTTCTCTTCTGGCAACATGGCTCGGCTAACCGTAGTGAACGCGTACTCAGGACTGGCTTCGGCCAGCATTTTGTTTTTGATTTGCTCTTCAATAATCTGGTAGAAAACTTCACGCATGTCTGCGATGGCAGTTTTTTCTATCTGCGCCTCAAGGTACTGAATGTTGTTATTTACCTGCGCTAATTTCCGATCGCGCATATGCTCATTGATCGTTACAACGAACAGATCGACCCACTGCTTGGCCGCTAAGGGCGAGTAGTACTCAATGGATACAGAGACTAAGCCTGATTTTTTATCTGAAGATACCGACAACCGCTTACTGAACGTTTGATAGAGTTCCCAGCTTGATGGGGCTGGCGTCTTACCCGATGGCGGATTACGCACCCACTGGCGCTCGCTGACGTCATATACATCGTTATTAACACTCAGCTCGTTATTACTTGCATCCCATCCATCGGCAGCAAATACCTCAACGGCGAGATCATTTTTTTCAATGAACTTCTCAATAAAACCCCATGATTGCATGATCTCCATGGCTTCTTGGGCTTCGCCACCTTCTCCGCCACCGATATTAATGCCGGCCAATGAGGCAAGGCCACCGAGCTGCGAGGCCATGGCCCCCAGGCCCGAACCACCACTTTGCGCCGGCGCTATTACAGCAGTCGCTTTATATTCATTCGGTATCGTTAGGGCATAAATAACGGCTACGATAGCAAACATTGAGGTGACACCAGCAATAATGGTGCGGCCAGCCCAAAGAACCCCAAAGAGCTCTCTGAGATCAATTTCATCATCGTAAACAGCACCTGAGTCATTGCCAGATCTAACCTGTTCTTGCATTATTTGTCACCTCTATAACACTCTAATTTCATGGCAATGGGCCATGGGGCATCGTTAATAAAATCTATAAACGAGTGACACATTTACTCTAAATTTATCTTCCTGACGACCAAAGGTTTCAACCAATTTATCCGTATATCTGCCCTCGACGTGCACCTCACCCCAGGCAAATGGCCGCTGCCATTTACCGGATAATGAGGTAAATTCAGCGCCGACGTCCGTTACCGAATGTCTTGTGGCTACACCGGTGGCCAAGCTATCGCTGTTGATCGTGCCGTCGCTATATCGCAGCTCAACCTTATCGCCATTACTTAAATAACCCACAGCGCCCACTGAAAAAACCTTCGAGTCATTGTCCCAAGTGGCACCAATTACCCTGCCCTGATAGCGATACCCTGTTTGGTATATGAGGTGATTATAAAAAACATTGTATCGGGCAATGGGGTCACCAACAGCAGTATCGTCCTGCTCCACGAATAAAACACCCTCAATCAAGCTCGAACTAAGCGGTAATTTTATACCTACCTGCCGAGCATTCTTTGCCGGCGATAGCCTATGCTCATCTTCACCTATCTTTTGACCGTAAACAGTGGCGTCAGCCCAAGGCAAGTCCCAACTAACGTCAAACCCTGCCAGTTGATTGCCAGGATTAGTTGCCCTGCAGTTAGAGGTATAGCAATTATCCGAAGCACCACCAACCAGTTTTAAAAAATTCTCAAACCCATAAGGCCGGCCTTCACCACCCCACTGAGCGGTGCGCCGCAAGTTAATCTCAACGGAGGGGATTAGACGGAAACCCACCGTCAATCCAACCAATTTCGCGTCTTCAACAAACCGCTCGTCATCGAGTTTCGAAATAAACAGATTAGTCGTCCAAGGGCCTAGCAACCTCAATACGGGCAACTCAGAAGCCTCTGAATAATTCCTATGCAAGGTAAAACCGGGGGTAGGTCTAGCATTGTTACTGAGCATAATGCTGCTATTCCAGCCTGGGCCCCACCACTTTTCTATATTGCCTACCAAACCAATCCAGTTACCCACCACAAAACCAAAATAACTATTATCATAGTAAGCTTTATCACCATCCCATGGATCAACCGCATGAGTTACTTCTAGGTTATAGGCCAGATGCTTTGTGAGCCCGTTGCGACGCACACTAAATTCCGCTCCCTCTCTAGAATCATCACCGAAATGACGAAAAGTCTGGCTCTCAGTCGCTGCCGACAGCCTTACCGATTGATGCGGCTCACTCGTTCTAGCCGCATCTTTGCCTGCCGTCAATAATCGACCGAGACTTCCATGCAATGGGGTTGGGATAGCTTTAATCTCGGCAGTCTCAAGGTCATTCATAATACTGCCCCACATTAATGGCCAAGTATTAATGGGCACCTTGATAACACCCGCCTGTGAAAGGCGCTCAATGTCAGCACGCAACCATGCATCTCTTGTGTCGACCCAAGGCTCGGCTTGGACCGCATTCTGCCCCACCATTAATACTGCTAAAAAACCCACTATGTACCGACTAACAACGCCTCTTATCGTCATTGCTTAAACTCCTTTTAAGACAATTTATTTACTTAAATTATTAAATGCAGCGGCACCCAACGCTAGCTGATAGATGATTTGCGAGGCTTCGGTCCAGACTGTAAGTACCTTCTTCTTATCAGCATCAAGGGGCACAATAATAGTATCGCCGGCCTCAATTTTCAGGCGTTTTCGAGAAAACCAACCCGTGCGACCCGGAAGCGCGACAGCACCATTGGCCTTAACCACGTATATACGCTTATTATCAGCGCGCTCTTTGATGCCACCACTTAAATCAATATAGTCGCGCAACCTGAGGGTATCGTTAAACAGATGGGCCGTTGGCTGTTGGACTTCACCCAGAACTGAAATTTCCTGACGATACTCTGGAATCACTAACCTATCCCCACCCTTGAGTTGCACATCGTCACGGCTGCCATCTAAAATCCGCGCCAAATCGACAACTAACCGACCTAGCGCCTCAGATTCATCTAGGTTTGCAATTAACTTATCTGCGGCGGCAGTATTAACCGCCTCGCCTTCATTGGACTTTTCCAACTCAGCCGCAGCAATGTCTGCTTTGAGTCGCTCTTGGATTTCTTGAAGTTTTTTAGCCTCTTGAAGACGCAAGTCTTCTCGGGTAAATACCGCCGCCCCAGCATGCGCCAGATTATTTAGCCCACCTGCACGTCGGATAACATTGGCAAGCGTTTCACCACGGATAAAACTGTAGGTACCAGGAAACCTTACTTCGCCTTCAATCTCTACTGAGAGACTCTCTTTAAATTCCGGAATAGTTCTTATAGATAGAACATCGTAACTATGCAGGACTGTATCTGCGCTAGTGTTAGCATAAGCCTCGGCTAAATCCAGAACGAAATGACGTGAGGATGCCTGCTCTGGATTACTCAAGTCATAGCGAGATATCTCAACACCTTGGGTATAAGCGGCTTCATTTAATCCGCCAGCCGCAGAGATCAACTGAGTTACACGCATACCTGCAGTTAATGGGTACTCACCTGGGGAGCGCACAGTACCCGTTATTGATACGACATTGGCCATCTGACCAGAACGAGCCTCCAACTTAAGTTCGTCGACCAGCTCCTCTAGCAATTCTGCTCGACCTTCCTCCCTCGAAAAAATAACGATCTCATCTCGAGCAAAAAATACCGTGTCAGCATCTCCACCTTTGCTGTTAATCGCATCACGTAGATTAACAAAAATTGGTATTACACGGCCTACCGGAGGTATTTCACGGCGAATGAGCGCAAAATCAAGATCCACATTTGGGCGCAACTGACGCACATCTTTTATCACATCAGAAACGCGCAAGCCCGGCTTCCAGCGAAACTCACCCGGGCGATATACATGCCCGGAAACAGACACTATGGATTCTTTGCGCTCCACCACTGAATCTATAACAAGCAAATCCCCGTTGCTGACCTGCTGTTTAAGTCCCGCGGACGAGGTCAAATCCAAATCCACTACCGTCATAAATCCGTCAGAATCTGAACGCTGAATAGTGGCTCGATTAGGGTAGGCCTTAGGCTGCATACCACCCGCCATTTTAATTAACTGCTGGGCTGTCGTGGCGCCCTTCAATTCATAAATAGCGGGACGTCTTACTTCGCCATCCACCGATGCTGTTTTGCCGATCGTCGGTATATAGATAACATCTGATGCTTGGAGGCGCTGATCATCACTGGTATTGCCATTGAGCAGCAACTCATATAGATCAAGAGTCGCTATGGTTTTACCGGCACGCTTCAGCTGAATATTGCGCAATGAGGCAATGTCGCTGACACCGCCACTCAAAAACAACGCATTAGTAATCGTAGAGAGCGCAGATACTGTGTAGGCGCCGGGCTTGTAGGCTTCGCCGAGCACAAATATCTGTATCGATCGAAGTTCACCGAGACTAATACTCGCCTGAACACCAATCATCTGCTCTGATATACGCACCTTAATTAACTTTTTCGCATCGGCAAAGGTCATCCCAGTGAGATTAACTGGACCAAGCTGCGGGAAGTCTACTGACCCATTACGGTTTATTTCAAGACTCATGGAGTCATTGGTTTTACCGTAAAAAAGAATTTTTAAGTTGTCACCCGGCCCCAGTAAATAATCGGGCGTCACTGGAATCTGGTTGGCAGGGGCAAAAGTTGTTGGCTCACCGGCAAATAACTCATAGCCGAAGGGCTGCAATTCCTGAGACTTTTCATCCATATCTTTCAAGACTTGGTCATCTGTACTGTTCGAGGCAGCATCAAACTCGCTATCAGCAAGAGCCTCATCATCAGATTCGGTCGCGCGCCCACGTTCGTCTTTGCGAGGCAATATCAACTCATCAGTATCTACTTCGGCACTATCCGTATCAAAGTCTAAACTACTGAGGCTTTTACAAAGCTTACCAATATCATAACCAGCTGCTCGCGCCATACGCTTGTTTTCATAAGTCATATTGGAGCAAAAGCTCATCGCCTCTTGCAGGCCAGCCGACATGTCGGCGTCTTCCTGGGCTATACAGGGCATTGAGATAGACGCAAATAAGAATGAAGCGAGGAGAGACCCAGTATGCACAAGGCCGAGTTTAATGCTGAATGAATTATTGGTCATATTATTTCATTTCTTCCGATTATCCCGTACTTTAAAATTAGTTCCTAAGTCCGTTATCGCTTACGGGCGCGAAACCGCCTAAGTATAAAAGACAAATATGCTTGTACACTAAGGGAATTACCGTCTAAACAGCAGTTATTCAGGATCGATTAATACAGCAAACCAACGGAATAGGTCAGTATAAGTAACTCGCCTAGTAAATTAAAGGCGTTCGCTAAAAGCCAATGACCTCCGCGGCACTCGAGACAAACTAGTAAAACAGCTGGCTGGCTTAACCCCATACCCTTCGTACTCTCTGCGTAATTCTAAATCTAAGGGAACAATAATAGAGCCAGCTGGCTCAGCAGCTAGCTTGCGGCGGATCAAACAGCCTATTGAGTTTGGCAATTCCACCAAACCATCCACCCTAACTGCTTCACACGTTACTTTGATTGCTCTCTGCTTTATCGACGATATTTAAACTGACAAACGGCAATGTTGCCTTTACCTGCTGGTTGAGCAGGTTGATCAACACAATGACGCGGCTGGTGCCATCGGGCTGGGAAAAAATAGCATCTAGCCCCCGAAATGGACCCTCAAGTATCTCTAACTTGTCACCGCTTTTGGGCATATTGGTCGGCGTTTCAATACATCCATTAGCCACACGGGCTTTCAGCCCATCAATAAGCTGCTGAGGCACCTGCACAGGCGTTCCGGAGGTGCTGACAAGATGACTGACACCGCGAGTTGAACGGATGGTTGTCGAGGTTATGGTCTCGTAATTAAAGCTAATAAACAGATAGCCCGGAAAGAGAACTTCCTGGGCCTGAACCCGCTTACCGCGCGACAGCTTTTCAACAGATATTTTTGTGGGCAGAAAGAGACAACTCCCTACCGTTCAAGATTTTCAATGGCTCTAATTTCCTGCCTTGGTTTTGTTTGGAGTAAAAACCAACTCTCCATACTCACTCTCCTTTGTGAAGTCTTAGTAGCAGGAGTATACAGATTCCATGCACTAAAGCGGCTGATTTCAATTCATTAAACAGACTATTTAAACGCTGTTACTTGAGCTTTTGACGTCGGGAATTATGATAAATTCGCAAAATCTCGTAACCCAGGCGCAACAGCGGTCCACGCAGTGTCCCAATCAAAGTCTTGTGACTGCGAGTTTGCCCGTCCGGACCAATAGTGCTCTCTAGACTAGAGTCGGCAATGAAAATTGGATAGGGCTTAACGCCATAGACCTCGCCGGAATACTCCCAATAATACTGAATGTCATCATCCACTGGACGGCCAAACATTTCCCGCGCACCCAGCAGTTTAGATGCTCCACCCAAGGAGACCACATAACCGGTGTTTGTTGAGGGGATTTTTTTGTACTGACATAGACTGAAGTTTTTGTTTAGGGGAATAGACCGCGCTAATGGCTTTTTAATCTGTGGTTCATACAGTTTAATGACGTCCCAGGGACGCGTAAGATTCTCCACAGTCACAAGTGCCGCGGGCAATTGCGCACCCAACTCAGCATCATCCTCTAAAA
>Ga0209712_10004988_pt1 | contig 10445 bp, 12 predicted proteins | sample ArcOceMetagenome_FD_187443 | JGI IMG/M metagenome (GOLD analysis project Ga0209712, IMG submission 187443) | Marine eukaryotic phytoplankton communities from Arctic Ocean - Arctic Ocean - Greenland ARC118M Metagenome (SPAdes) (version 2) | ecosystem: Environmental > Aquatic > Marine > Oceanic... | reverse complement strand
AACAATGAACGCACTATAGAATTGTATAAACAAATTGACAATCTAAGCGCATGAATTAATTGGTCTTATTTAGATTGTTTTTGTACAAGGATCGCCATCTGAGCATTTAGAAAATGTAAAGCCTAATGAATCATCAAACCTTAGGGGCTAAGAGTAGATGCAGCATGGAATCGGTGTTTTTGCGTTTTATGAAATTCACCATCCTACAAAAGTGAATGGGTGTGATCCATAGGGGAAATGGTTGATTTCATTAACCAGCAACGTTGTTGTAAACAGCATATCCGCCAGTTACGAAACCTGACAGGCAGCTCAGTGCCAGACTAAGCCGGTCAACGGTGGTTCCGTCATGGTAGGGTGTTTTGAGTAGGTAGCGCACCTTGCCGTAAGTCTTTATTGCCAACCTTTTTTTCTGATACCCCAGAGCGGGACTCTCTTCAAAATAAGTAACGGCACAACCTTTCGAATTTACGCCTATCCTGTGCGTTGCTCATGACACTTGCATGGAAACTGTAGCCCGTAGCGATGCAATAAGTAATGGAATACCCGTGAATTTATAACATCGGATCGTCTTCCAACCCATCCAAATCCAGGCAGTCATTATCATCATCCCTCACTAATAAGTCCTCGCACTACTTTTTAGGCTGGAATAGGCTTTACCTACTTCGGTACTTCCAATCCCTTCACTAGTATAGAGTTTACTGTGCTTCCGGCATTACGGTGTTTCGCTATGGCTTGGTAGTCATCAGATGTCATCCATGCTAAAGCAGATTCTTTTGATGGGAACTCAATAATTACCGACCTTGTATCATCCCAGTCACCGGCCAGTACAGTGGGATCTTCATCAACACTCAACATTTTGCCATCAAACTTCTGGAAAACCTCTGAGAATCCAGCTGAGTATTTATCATACTCACTACGGTCATGTATTTTGAATCTAGCAATTATATAAACGGGCATTCTAATTAACTCCTAATTTGATTTAGTTTTAAGTGTCGATTGCGGGCAAAAATCGAACAGTTGATCAGTATCTAATTTCGAAGTGTTTCAACTAATATAGTATCTTGTTGACCATTACTCCCGCAAACGCCCCTCCGCGTATAGGTAAAACAAAACGTCATTTTTCCTAAAATCAGGATACATGATGCCTTATATTTTCCATATTAACATCTATTTCATATTTTTAAGGGAGTGAAGATCGGCTATTTTTCGTTTATTAATCAATGGTTTTTACATAATTCAGAATTCAAAACAAGCGCCTCCCACACTTGTACAAACCAGCATTGAATATTGTTCGCTAAGCTGCTTGCATGATATCATTACTAGTTGTTAACGTTGTGCGTTTAGTAAACCTAATATTCACAAATCCACACTTTCTAAATCACAGGCCGACAGAAAACACTATGCAATTCTACTCCCGTAAATGGATCAAACCCGAAGACCTAAACCCTAATGGCAGCTTATTCGGCGGCAAACTGCTTAGCTGGATCGACGAAGAAGCCGCCATTTTTGCCATGTGCCAGCTGGGGAAAGACAAACACCTCGTTACGAAATTTATGTCTGAAATTAATTTTGTAAGCTCTGCTAAACAGGGCGATGTTGTTGAAATGGGTGTTGAAGTAGTGTCCCTGGGACGCAGCTCAATTACCTTGTGCGCCAAAGTACGAAACAAGCTCAATAAGGCCACTATTATCTCTATTGATACTATGGTTTTTGTCAGCCTCGGTGCCGACGGCAAACCAAACCCGCATGGCGTAACTCGCATTGAGGAACTAGGTTCTTAGACAATTGTGAGGAAAAAACAGAACTTTTTTTGACCGACCGACACTTTAATGTTGATTGAAAAAAGACCAATATTGGTGGCCCATAGAATGTTTATAGGTAAAATAAAACGTTATATTTCCTAAAATCAAAATACATAATGCCTCATGTTTTCATATTGAAATCTACTATATATTCTTAAGGGAGTGAAAGTCGGCTATTTTTCGTCTATTAATCAACTGTTGCCACGTAATTCAGAATTCAAGACAAACGCCTCCCGCTGTTGTGTAAACCCGTTTTGTTTATGATGATGAACGGCTTTTATTCAAACAGACTTATTTGAGGCGGCGCTCTTCTTTGTGAGGGCAATAGCTCGACGACATTGTCATTATTTGTATTCAGGTGGCTTAGTATCTTTTGGTTCACCAACGGATGTGCATTAGACACATCTCTGTGTCTATCCCTTCGGGCAGCAAATGCTGTGCAAATCGGCTTTCCTGCCGATTTGTCGATGCTCGCTATAACCTTAACTGCACCACCTCATTGCTCACAGGTTTTTATTTCTATCCCAAAAATCCGTTTAAGTCTTTACGCCCAGGTCATCGGTCGATCATCGCAGAGGTCGTTGAAGTGACTGTCAATGATGGCAGTTTATCTGTTGACCGAGTGGTGGCTGTCATTGATGCAGGATACGCGGTTTCGCCGGATGGCATGAAGGCACAAATTGAATCAGGTATTATTTATGGTCTAAGTGCTGCTTTATATTTCGAGATTACTATTAAAGATGGTGCGGTGGCAGAGAGTAACTTCCATGATTACTCATCGGTAAGAATGTCCCAAGCGCCTATTATTGAAACCCATATTATTAATAACGGCGAAGCCATGGGCGGAGCGGGTGAGCCAGGCACACCACCGATTGCTCCAGCATTGGCCAATGCTATTTTTAATGCGACGGGCAAACGTATTCGTCAGTTACCGATAAAGAATACCATGAGGAATGTCTAACGAGAGGGCTTCTTTGCCATAAAGTCGCTCGTTTACGTTCTTCTATTACTGCGTCAAATCGGCAAAAAATAGACGGACAAACTCATCATCTATTCTATCCAGATTACTGCCAGTTTTTGGGGCTGTGGATGGTTATTTAATAATTCTGCATACGATTTATATTAATGCCATCTTGTATTAATGCTAGTATTTTTTGTATCTCTGCTTTCAAGCCATATGATTGGTCGTTAGCCAAGGCGTGTTTGTTGAAAAGCTCGATCTGGTAATTGCTAATAATCATGTCATTAATAAATCTGGAATATTCTGCTACATCCGTTTGGCCTTTGATTACACTACTGTCAACCTTAATGGGCTGCTCTCCATTAATCAGCATATTACCCACATATAAATCTTGGTCGGAAGGGGCTGCCATCATTTTTCTGGCATCATAATTTCTGCCGATGTAATCAATGTATTTAGGGAGTATGTGATTGACTAAAAACTGTTCTTCTTCAATGACTTTTTGGGTTGTTCCAGACCAGTTAGTTAATAGATTCCTTAGTTCAGTATTTTGCAGTAAATATAACTTTCCAGAACTTAACAGGTCATTAGTAACACCGGTTGGGCCATCAAATGTAGGGTTATAACGTGTGCGGGTTACATGTTTAGCGATGCTGTCTATTGAGACACCATCAACACCTTCATCGGAATAATTGATCAGCGTATAAATCGATGTGTTTATAGCGTGTCTTAATTGAATTTTTTGTTCAATTTCTTTTAAGTTATCTGCGTATTCTTTTTTCAATTGCAACAGAATGTTTATTTCTTGCTTCGCATTGGTACGCTCGATTTGCCAGTTATTGACTTGAAGAGCAATCAAAATACCGATAACAACAAGTACAATTTCACCAAAAGCAATAAGGAAATATTTAGTCGGTTGATTTTCATTAATCATATCGTTTTTAGTCTTTCGAAGTATTTTTATCATCAGGGAATTGCTTCTTTGATTGCGGCAATGGTACGAGTAGTGTCGCAGACCTTACTCTAGTGATTTACATAAATCTAGGCCGCCGACTTTACTAAGCCGGTCTTATACCTTGGTCGGCATGGTTAGTAGCCTGCGCCAGACCGAAGAAAAAGGTCCTAAGACGAATGTATGACCTAGAATCTCGGGTTATATCTCTAAGTAGACTAGGTATACCAAAGGTTATTGATTTGTTAAAGCTGCGCAGTTGTTACTCGTATGTTCACAATCCTATTTTGGAAGCACGTCATTGGAGTATTGTCGGTGGTCAGTATGTTGACGCAGCGGTTTATCATCGGACACACTCCGGTTATGCCGTTGCTTCCTTTCTTGAAGCATTGCGACTTTTGCTTGAGCACGGGCTTGCACAAAAAACAGCAGATTACACTTTCTTCGAACAAGGTTTGAAAAAAGTTATCAAAGCCATGGACTGTGAAGTGACTTCTAATATGACGAGTTTGGTCATTTGCAATTTGCCTGGTTCGCACGCTGGTCGATAGAAAGAACTGGTCGGCGCCTGTCATGCCGAAGGTTTTGGGATTTAGCCAACCTTGTCTGAAGCAGTCCAAGTCCAAGTTCAAGTTGGTATTCTAAATCAGCTAACTGATTCAGCCTTGACGGATATTGTTGGGCGACTGTCAGATGCACTGCTTAAAATGGGTGCTGATTTTAATCAGGATAGCGTTATGAAAAGGCTTACTAAGCATTTGACTGATCGTTAAAAAAAGGTGCAAACTATCAGTCTTAAACTGGCAGTTTGCAATTAACCCGAATCGAGCTATATTGACTGGCATTAGCCCACCCTCGCGGGCTGGCTGAACTAATAACAATAAAGGGGAAATATCAATGAGCGAAGCTGAAAGCTCGGAAAGTAAACGTTTTAAAAACCTGGACTGGACGATGGCACGCACAGTGATGCTGTCGATTATTATCGGAGTTATGGCTTCTTTTGCCGCAAAAGGATTGCTACTTGCAATCAAGTTTACGGAAAACTTTTTTCATACTGTCCCCTTATCAACGCTGGTTCAAGAGCAGGGTATCGGTGAGGCGGGACTAACTTTTATCGAAGTCGGCATAATGTCTGCATTTGGACTTCTGGTTGGCTTAATGACGCATTACCTGATGCCTGGACGTGCCAATCGCGGCTTGTCGCACGTCATCGAAGACGTTCACTTTAATCGAGGACAAACAAATGTAAAGGAAGGCCTCTCAGTGGGTTTGATTTCTGCAGTCTCTATCGGCGCAGGTGCATCAGTTGGTCGTTATGGCCCCGCTGTACATTTAGGCGCAGCGGCAGCGAGTGGTGTAGGTACTTTTTTTAAGCTCTCTGATCAGGAAAAACTGACACTGAGTTGTGCGGGGATTGCCGCAGCTATATCAGCATCATTCCTCGCGCCTTTGGCAGCCGTTATTTTCGTTCAGGAAGTCGTTCTTCGACAATGGCGTATTTATCAGTTTATTCCTGTTGCGGCGGCAGCGGTTGCGGCGTCCGAGTCGGCCAAATTGCTTGATGTGCATTTCATTATTGCCAGTAATATCATCCCTGATACGGTTCCACCTTATGAATTTTTCTTCTTTGGTTTAATCGGTGTTTTGAGTGCCTGTGTTGGTATCGCGTTTAATAACGGACTACCCAAGGCTGCCGGCTGGGTTGCGAAAAACGTGAAAATCGACAACCGTCTGAAACCCGCTGTAGGTGGTTTAATTCTCGGTTGTATTGGCCTGGGCTTCCCCTCGGTACTGGGTCTTGGTGGCTACGAAACTCAAATGGCTGTGGCCGGCAATATTGCGCTTAAACTCTGCCTGATTTTATTGGTCTTGAAATTTGTCGCTACTATTGTCAGCCTTGCCTTTGGCTTTAATGGTGGTGTATTTGGGCCAAGTTTATTTATGGGAGCTATGCTGGGTTCTGCGGTTGGGATAATGGTCGAAGGTGCCGGCATTCCAATATCAGGTATATCGCTTTACGCGATAGCAGGTATGGGCGCCACCGTTGCAACAGTGATAGGTGCAGTCTTTGCCGCGATTATTGCAATGATCGAAATGACCGGAAAATTGTCACCTTCATTGCCCTTATTGTTCTCCGTAACAACTGCCTATGTAGTTGTCTATTTATTTTCACAGAGTTCGCTGTTGGTGAATCAGTTGAATGGTCGAGGAAAAAACCCTTTTGACGAGATCCGTGCAAAAGATAAGAAGTATGAGGGCTATAAACCAACACCTGGTAAGTAGCCATGGACAAGATCCGATCGATGAGTGCGATCATCCGGCCAGAGCGCAAACTGTCGAGTTAATAGGTAAAATAAAACGTCATTTTTTATTAAATGAAAATATATTTTGCCTCATATTTTTCTCTATTTTATATACTTGAGGGAGTGAAAGTCGGCTATTGTTCGTCTATTAATCATTCGTTTTTATATAATTCAAAACAAGCACCGCTCACTGTTGGGCAAACCAGTTTTGAACATTGCTTTTGTTTATGATGATAAACGGTTTTATTCAAACAGACTTATTTGAGGCGGCGCTCTTCTTTGTGGGGGCAATAGCTCGACGACATCGTCATTCTTTGTATTCAGGTGGCTTAGTATCTTGTGGTTCACCAACGGATGTGCATTAGACACATCCCTGTGTCTAACCCTTCGGGCAGCAAATGCTGTGCAAATCGGCTTTCCTGCCGATTTGTCGATGCTCGCTATAACCTTAACTGCACCACCGCATTGCTCACAGGTTTCTATTTCCATCCCAAAAACCCGTTTAAATCTTTGCGTCCAGGTCATCGACTGGCGCTTTTGTGCCTGTGTTTTTTCATGCCCTGTCGACAATGCTTGTTTAGCCTTATTTCGTAAGGCTGGTGTTATTGTCATGCTTTGCCGACTGTTCAGTGGAGGCCACCCTGCGGAGGTCCGTCCCGCACAAACACACCATGACAAATTCATCGGGAATGAATTTGGACAACCTTAGGTTGCCCGAAGGGTGAGAAATAAGGATATTTCTCATCTAAGCGCGTCAAATTAACTCTGGATTTGGGCACCAGTTCAGCTTGTAAAAACTTATCGAACCGTATTTCTTTTACCTTGATAAATGTAAGCTCAGCACCTATTGTTAAGACAAAACCAATCTTAGCACCCCAAATTTCATCGGCAATAATAAAAATAAAAAGAGGGAATAAATCGAGAAGTGATTTTATAAAAATTTGCTTGATGTTCATTTTTATAATAATAAGGGTCAGTTTTATTGCTTAAAAATAAGCAATCATAAACCCGTGAAATTAATAAGAGATCTTTTATTTTACATTTGGAATAATGAGCATCATCCCTACTTTTAAAACTGCTGTTTTGCTAATTTCCGTAGCCTGACAAATCGTTTTTATTTTAACATTATATTCATCGCTAATCACACTAAGCGATTCCCCAGATTCTACTTTATGCAAAGCCTTCACCGGAATTTTAAGAATGCTGCCTGCAACTAAGCTTTTTGCTTTATTTCCATTCAACTCGGTTAGCTTTTTCTGTGTCAGATTGAATCGTATCGCCAAGCGATACAAATTTTCACCATAACTTATTTTATGACTATAATAAATCGGCACCTCCGACAAAGCTTGCACAACAACTCCTTTTATGGGCTCTTTTATTACATTAACCACAGCTTCTGCTACATTAATCACAGTTTCTGCTTCTTTTTGTATGGGCTCAATAATGTTTTGAGTGGTTTTATTTTTAATTTCAGGATTATCTACAAGAGGTTCTTCAATAACAATTGCTCTAGCCGGACGATTTGCCAAAGCTTCAAAACCTTTATAACCCGCAAAACTAAATACTGCCAATGCAATTATGGCGAGAAATAAATATAGTACTGGGTGTAAATTGACAAGCCTCTTTTTTTTAATAGGCTCTAACAGCTTATTAAATTCAATTATTTGAACCGACACGCAGTCACTGCCACCTTTTTCTTTAGCTGCTTCAATTAAATCCTTGCATTTGTGCTCCGGTGCCTTATTAGCATCATTAACAATAGCTTTAATTTCATCTTCATTTAGCTGATCGGTTAAACCATCGGTACAAAGCAGAAAGACATCATCTTCAGCTATTGACAACGGAGTTTTACAAACCTCAAACTTAATATCTTTGGTTTTTCCAAGTAAAATTTTTACTTCGGCTCCACTCGCATTAGCAGGTTCTTCAACATGGTCTCTTGTTAAAGGTTTTAATTCATCTTCACGACATACATAAATACGACTGTCACCTGCATAAGCATAATACAGATTTTCGTTACGACAAATTACCATTGCAAGAGTACTGCTAATTCCTTCGTACTTACTATCTTTTTTAGCTTGATCGTATAATGCCTCGTTGGCAAAAGTAATGGCATTGGTTAACGCCTTTGTTAAATCTTTAAAGGAACTATTATAAAAATATTTTTTTATACTCCCCAATACTAATTTTGCTGCTAGCGCACCATGTCCTTCAACACCATTATGTCCATCACAAACAATAAACACGTTCCCATCAAGTATTTTAAACTCTAGTGCTGCATCTGTATTAAACTCTTTATCTAATCCTGTGTCGGTATTACTACCAAAACTTATATATAAATTGTTGTTCATTTTCAAATTTAATATTTTATGCAAAGAAATAACTAATACCATAACTACCAGCAATGCGGGTATCATATTTACAAATTTATTTGTATATAAACCCAAGTCACTTCAACTTTCAGATTTTAGCACCTTAAAGTTATCGTTTATTCGGCCGTTTAGCGTGTTAGCAATTTCGGTAAGGGTAACGTTAAAAAAGTGACGAATATGTTGTCGAAATTCTTTTGCGTTAGAGAAATACCGATTATTGCGAGCATACTCATTCATGACTTTCCATAAGCGCTCTATGGGGTGCAGATTAGGGCTGTAAGGGGGAAGGTAATGCAGCCCTAATTCAGTTATTTTGTCTTTAACCTCCTTAGAACGATGATAACCCACCCCATCCAACACTAAATGGAGCGTATAACTTGATAAGTACTCCTACTTTACGTGTTCCAGCAAAGCGATGATTGTGCTGCCATTCACGGTCTCGTAATCATGCACTACTGCTTCAGCTAAATGATTTAACCGGATGGCACCTACCACGTTCGTTCGAATGCGACTGCCTGTGGTTTCAATGTGTTTATCTACCCCTATACGTATCCATCCAGATGACACCTTGGTCGCTTGAGTTGGATACACTGCATCTATGAATAAAATAGGCTCATCATCCGATGACACTATCCAGTAACGTTTCATATTCTTCGATAAACGCAGCTTGCTTTGGCTCATCAAGATTATGAGGCACACCTTTAGGCTGTTTGTAACTAAAGCCGTTTTGATGGAGCCATTTATTTAACCCAAACACGGAGTAGATAATCGTCCTCATCTTTTGAATGTAAGCCACTATTTGATGGGTGTGCAAGTAAGTGATATCTGACAACTGTGTAATCAATTGCTGGGTTTGCTCAGTATTTAAATGACTGGCAGAGCAACCAACCGCAGGCTTTAGACGTTTAGCGTAATCATCGATATGCCGCGTAATGCTGGCTTCATTATTACCTAATGCTTGTGCTGTTTTAGCGACGGACAACCTTCACTAAACAACAACACCCCTTTAATACGGTCACGCTCCCTTCCATCACGGGCTTTTGTATGCATTGCTTCAGCGCCACTTTTTGCTCGGGTGTGAGGGAAATATCAATCATGTGTACATGCCTAATCCTCAAATTAGACAAAATCAAACATTTTCATTGGTCACAGGAACAAATTATAAAAAACGCCAGCCAAATTAATGGCTGAACATATGGTGGCTTTAGCCGCTTAATGGTTATGCACTTCAAGGTTAAATCTGCCTCGTAAATAGCATATCTGCAAGTTATGAAGTCCAACAGTCTGCTCAGCCTAGGCCAATTGCACTCAGTCGGTTAGTGCATCTCCAGTTACATCGTTCTTCATTTTTAATAAACACTTCCCATCTTTCCTTGCAAATAAGCCAAAACTTTCAACGCTATAAGTAACTCCAGCTACTGAGAGTTTGATTAGATTCCCACCTGGTACTTTCGATTTTACAATTCGATCCATCTCATTTGATGCCAATAGTTCACATGAGCTAAGAACTAGCGTTGATAACTCCTCTGTTTGTTCAAGGGTTACGATATTATTTTTCAAAATTTGACTTTGACCGCATACCTGATCAGATAACGATAGCAAGCCAATTATAAGTAGTTTTTTCATCAATTTTTTTCCATTAAAATAACGTTGAATTTTAATTTGGCATCTGAATGGTAGTCCATTTAGACAACCGCTGTTATTTGAGGATTTTAGTCACAAAACTAAGTTAAGCAATCAGGATATTAAAGACGGTGAATCCAGTTTTTTGACAGATAAATAATGCAACAAACAATGACCGAAGAACGCTCAAAACACCATTTTCGTATTTGAACGCTAAAATCAGATGTGTGGTGTTGCCAATAAGTCGATAAAAATCATCATTCTGTGAGTCTTGCGCTAATTGCTCGCAACTCACAGCTGCCTTTTTACTTATTGATCACCATCGATATAGATATTGTTTTACTCACCCAGTCAGCATCAGGATCTGATTCCCATCCGATTTTATAGTCCAAACGGTTAATGCCAAAATTTGCGTTTAACTTGTCTTGATTG
>Ga0209712_10004987_pt1 | contig 10447 bp, 13 predicted proteins | sample ArcOceMetagenome_FD_187443 | JGI IMG/M metagenome (GOLD analysis project Ga0209712, IMG submission 187443) | Marine eukaryotic phytoplankton communities from Arctic Ocean - Arctic Ocean - Greenland ARC118M Metagenome (SPAdes) (version 2) | ecosystem: Environmental > Aquatic > Marine > Oceanic... | reverse complement strand
CAGGGGGGGGGGCTCCCAGTCACCCATCGGTCATGCCTGCCTTGTTTATAATATGGCACCAGTTCCATTTGGTTCCACTAATGAGATTAATTATTTGAGATTACTGGCAGATACAACTTAGTGTTGAAAATAACGGTTGTTTAGCAGTTAAACCAAAAACTATCAAATTAACGTACGCCGAAACAGTTCGAATAGAGTCTGCTGTCGAAGCACAGAATCGTCTCATCGGCAACGGCCGAGACCCAACCAATGAACAAAACAAAGTAGACATTAAAACAAAATAATCCTGTATTTGAATCGTCTATCTAATAGACCTTGTCATCTGACCAAATCTTTATCTACTCAACATCCCAAAGGATATCTAACGTCTCAACGACATTGGATTACGAGTGCGAAAAGATATTGATTTCCAACATTATTTTGTTTTAAAATTTAAATCACATCAAACCCACCACATGAGCATACCTGATCTAGTTGTACAACTATCAAAACTACAATTCGAACAAGATAAGATCATCACACAGATAGCAACTAGAGCCACAGCCACCCAAACGGAACCTGAAGACACGATCCATCACGTCTTACTCCTAACAGGCGGCATCAGGTGTATCAAAGGAGAAAAGGCTAAAGTCACCAAGGTTACTGATTCAGCCGTACACTTCACTGTACTACGTAATGAACACAATACGTACAAGAAAAATAGAAACGTACAAAAGATAGTAGCATGAGCCTGACTTCAGCAACACCATCAACGGTTCCCAGGAGGTCCACAGCAAGCGATAACAGGCCTTCGTCTTGGTTCGTGCCCAAAATTGCAGAAATTGAAACTCTACGTAGGCACCAGCACTGAACAGAGAAGACATGACTTTGCAAAATTCCTCAAGTCCATTCATCGCCATGCTCTCACCACCTTCAGAAATTCCAAGGATATCTCCAAAGCGATCCTCCATTTCACAGATCCATTTGTAGAGCTACGACAGACAGTATTATCCCTTTCCCAAATCAGAAGGAGCAACGGTTTAAATCCTATGCCCCCTGTGACCGACGAAAGTCATGATGACAAATTCATCAGAGAAGTAGACAACACAGACCGCAGGGATGAAGTAAAACTACTGTACGGTATCCAACTAAAGTCAAACTCCGAACGTGAAAAGGATCTAACCCAAAACTTGATAATCCTGTGGGCTACGATCATGGGGCAATGCACCCCAGCTCTTCAGGAGGAAGTACATGGTGAGCCTGATCTCATGTCAAAATCATCTACTTTCGACAGCGTATGGCTTTTACAATCTCTACCAAAGATCACAGCAGGAGTAAACAAAACTAAGAACAAGTATCACTCAGCCTTCAAGGCAACAAAAACGTTTTACGGCACCCAACAGAACCCCACATTAGGCATCGACGAGTTCTACAACAGGTTTGAGAATGCAAAAGACCTTGTTGGTCTATTTAACGCAGATGTTGTTGATCTCACTACACTTCTAGCAGATGAACAAAAGACAAACCCCACTGCAGCAAAGGAAACTACTATGCAAAAGTTCTTGCTGTCGCCCTCATTATGGGTGCTCACAAGGCCAAATATGAATCCTTGTGGAACAAATTGGACAATGATCTCCTTGTTGGGCAAGATTCGTATCCAAAAACAATCGGAGAACGACTCATCTGCTCACCAATTGGAAAGCCGGCACAGCAGCACCACCCATTCAAAACTCCCAATCCTAACGATCGTGGTAGGAGAAGCAAGAATCCAGGTGTTAGCTTCCTCACCACTGAATGGGCTGCGCTCGTACCTCTACCAACTAACAATGATTTCTTGGCATTAGCAGGTTTCGATTCCGCTCGCCCCACTTTAGCACCGTCCAGGAAGCCACCTCATAACATCAGTGCCGACATCGAATGCATTAAATGCAAAAAGAAGCAACACTATGCAACGGCATGCCTGTTCATCATTGCACCGGCTCTTTTCCAGTTTTGTGAGTTCGTGGGCCCATCTGTCCAATTGAACCAATCTCAAACTCAGAGCATTCTTCTACCGGGCAGCATTATCGTTGACTCCGGATCTACGTTCAACTGTTTTCGTGTGGGCAACCTCGTCTCAAATATCCATTCTTCCGATCCTTTCAACACCTTTTCAAACGGTGGTGGTATGACCTACACCGATAAAGGCACTATCAACGTGTTTAAAGAACTTGACTGCTACTACAACCCAGAATGCCTCGTGAACATCATCTCTCTCGATCTACTCCAAAGAAAGTATCATACTACTTTCGACTCTGAGAAAAAGAATGCATTCAAAGTTGAAGTTTCAGACACGCTCACTTTCACTTTCGAAGGTTTTGGAAGCGGACTTTACTTCTTTAACCTAAACACCCCAATTACTGCTTATCCGTTTTCTCTTTTAAATACAGTAAAAGAAAACAAACAATTCTTCAGTCGTCGTGAAGTTGAAGGAGCGGAAGCAGCTTGTGAACAACAGGGCCAAATTGGATGGCCATCTGACCAGGAGTACCATGAAATTGTCAGAGACAACGTTTAAAAAAATAGTAAGGCTACCCTCGATGATCTACGCCGAGCAGAACATATCTTTGGCGGTCCAGCTGTAAATCTATTGAAAGCAAAGACCGTATACAAGCCAGTCAACACAAATACATCTATCGAACGGGTACCACTACCACCAATCATCATCAAGACTCATCGTTCGGAGGACATTGATATCGATTTCCTTTATGTTCAAGGCGCACCGTATCTGTTCATTAAGTCCACTAAGATTAAATTCCATGCAACCCAAGCTTTCAATCGCATCAGCAAGCGCAACAAGAAAACAACTCGTACAACGTACAAAAGAGGACCCAAAGATATCATCAATGGCATTGAAAAGGTCCTTACCGTTTTCAGAAATCGCGTTTTCCGAATTAATATTATTAACGCTGACAACGAATTCAAGAAACTCGAAAATAAAGTCACAGCGCATGTCGAAATCTGTGCAGCTGGTCAACATATACCACGCATTGAACGAGGCATCCGATTTATGAAGGATAGAACGCGTTGTTACTGGGTTCCACTGCCTTTCAAAAAGGTTCCAAAAATTATGGTTGATGACTGTCTCACCATGGTCACCACTTGTACCAACAATTTCCCAAATAAAAATGGTATTTCCAACACCATGAGCCCAGCAAGTATTGTATTAGGCCGTGGGAAGATCGATGGCAACAATCTCAAAGCCACCTTTGGGAGATATTACAAAGTATACTACTGCAGTACGGACAACACAAACAAGGAGCGACGCATCAGTGCAATATGCCTCCAACCACCCAATAGCCAAGGAGGATACTTTTTTATGAACATCCACACTGGTAAAATGATCCATAAATATAGATTCACAGAACTATCCACGCCACAACATGTTATTGACAAGGTACATGACCTAGCTGTTGAAGAAGGCGCACCAAACCTTGACGACGACGGATGTCCATTTTTCGAATGGGAAATAGGAGCGCCAGTCAATGATGACCACGAACCCATCATCGACAAAGTACCTGTTCCCGATGACGAAGCCAAGAGCAGTGACACCGACGATAACAGAGATGAAGACGAGGATACAGATGATAACGATGATAATACATCAACAGAATCTGAATCTAATCATCCTCCCAGCAGTGACGATGACGACAGCCGTAGTGACCATGACGATAGCGATGACAATGATGACGAATTGATCTCAGATGACTCACCACCGGATCCACAACTGAAAACAAGGAGCGATGATGAATCCATATCGGATGATAGTGTCGAGTCAATCGACGAAACAAGGAGCGAGATCGACGCCAACAATGTCATCGAAGGCAACAGAGTCAGATTCACCACGAAACCACCCAACATTTCTTCACCCAGAGGAAAGAAATACAATGTCAACATGTTAAATATTGGACAAGATGATTTCGCAAAATTCGAAAAGGTAAAAGCATGTTGGGAGGAGATTTCCGGTTGCATGGAACAAAGCGAAGATCTACATACAAAATGCAGGTCTAACAGAAGAGGCGAAAGAAAAACGTTGGCCGAAGGCAATGTCGACAGCGATTCTTCTCGGAGATTTGGGACTGACATCGCGCAGTAAGATTTCAGCTGAAGAACTCTTCACTGGAAAACCCTCCAAGTTGAAACCAAAAGATATGGCTCAGTGGGGAAGAATTGGAATGGTCAGCAACAAGGATAAGATCAAGGCTAAGATGCCTGCAAAAGGAAAACCCATGATGTTTGTGGGTTATGCTTTAGACCATCCATCGGGTACATATGAGATGTATAATCCTGGTACAAAGAGGATCATCACGACGGACAGCGTGGAATTTGCATCATTTAAAAGATGGAAAGCTAAAGAAGCGATGCCGGAAATGTACGAAGACGACGAGGATGTTGTGGACCAAAACGGCGACGAAACGAATAAAGAAGTCAAGATAAAATTAGAAGATCTTGATGAAGACAATGACAAGGACGCAGCAGAGGATGCGGCAGGAATGAGGATGAACTCTAAAAAGGCAACAAGTCTGAAAGATTTTTACAAGACACAGTACAAAGACTACAAAGAAGGTTTATCGATACAATACATGATCAAAGGCAGGACAGGATGTCCAATCGGGTGGGAACACGAAACCACGGATGCTAAATTAGGTGGGACAGAACCAACGACTGTACATCGGGAAGGGAACTACAAAGTCGCGGGAGATACTAACGTGCCACGATTGACAATGGAAGAGATTGGAACAGAACCTACTGGAATCAATTTTATTAAATTGGGTGGGAAAGATGACCATGACGAATTAGACGATTTAATAAATCAGATCTACAACGTTTCTGTTAACGGTGATCCTGGCGAACCAACAAACATCTGGGAAGCGATAAACGACAAACAAGAAGGTGAACTCTGGAAGAAATCAGCTACTGCTGAATGCAACAACTTTCTTAAACGAAATACTTGGAAGATCGTACTCCGTAAAGACGTACTGAAGGAAAGAAGAATCATACCATGTAAAGAGGTATTCAAACGAAAGGACGAGATTGACGGAACGATCAGATTAAAAACTAGGATAGTGTCAATGGGATATATGCAAATCCCTGGAGTGGATTATACTGAGAAGTTCGTACCGACTGTGACGGATGAAGGGCAACAAACAATGTTTACGGTTGGACTTTATTTCAAGAATGAAGATGAGAAAGATAATAAAGAAGTGAACGATCCATGGACGATCGACACCTGCGATATCGAGGCTGCATTTTTGGAACCAAGGCTAGAAAAGCCAATGTATATCAGTTGCCCAGCATCGCTGTCAGTGTGTGGTTTTATCACGATTGAAGAAGTGGAGATCTATGCCGTAGAGCTTTGGGGATCGATGTACGGAAATGTCAATGTGGCTTTACTCTGGTTCAGAGAATTTGTGAAATATTTGAAGAAGAAAAGATAGGGATGATTCAGAGCAAGGTAGATCCTTGTATCTTCTATCTTAAACAAGATGGATCAAAAGTGCCTAAGCTTATCGTGGATATCACAGTAGATGATTGTGCGGTGGCAGGACATCAGAGTAATGTCGACTGGTTCATGGATGAATTAAAGAAAAGATTCAAAATTACAACGGGTGGAAGACTAAAGAAACACCTTGGAATCGACTACAAGTGGATCAAGGATGACGAAGGGATGACATCAATCGTTGCCACCATGGAGAAACGCGTGAAGGATATTATCAAATCCTATGAAGACGCGAGTGGACTAATAGCTAAGGAAGTGGATAGTCCGTGCATACCAGGAAAGGTTTTGCAGAAGAACGAAGGAGAAATCATAGAAATGGATTCCTTTCGTTCGATTGTTGGGAAGGCGATGTTCTTTTCGACGAAGCTCGGGTATAGAACGAGCTCAGGGACAATACAATTGGCAGCACATCTGTCAAGGCCAGGACAAGAGCACTGGGATGCACTTGGAAGATTGATTGGCTACTTGAAACAGACGAAGCTACCAGGAATGATCTACAAGACTCCTGAGAGTTTGAGGGTAATCAGTTGTAAAGACACAGATTTTGTGAATTGCACTGAGACTAGGAGAAGCGTCGGATCGGACGTTCAAACAGTAGGATGCACACTGGTTGGATGGGAAGTCGGTCAACAGGATGGTGTTGGAACAAGCACTACAGACGATGAGTAGTGGGAATGCAAACTTCATAATGATGTTGTTAAGAGAAATTGATTGGGTGGACTTCCCAGCAATATTAATGGAAGACAACATGAGCACCATCTACATAAGCAAGAACAAGCAGGTGGGCAAGAGAACAAAACATATCGATGTAAAATATCAGCATGACACGAGAGAGTTCATTTCGGAAGACGAAGAACTAGGATGTGCAAGAGGGACAGTGGAAAAGATCCATACGGACGATAACCCTGCGGACATCCGAACGAAAAGTGTGAGTGTTAAAACAATCAAACATCACGAAGAAGATTTAGACAATGGAATGCCTAGGTTGAGAAAGCTGATGTATGGCGAAGACGGAACTGACGCTACTACGCTTTCTGGTGGGATGTTGGGACATGGACAAATCGGAGATTCTCGAGATGTCCGGAAGAGAGCTAAATGACTCGAAGAGAAGAATTCATATGGGACTGTGAAAGTCACATATAGAATTGTCACATTTAGCATTGGAAAGTTCTTGGATTCGAAGGGAAGCTTGCTAATGCTGAGGGATCGCGAGCAGCGATCCAAGAGAGGCTATTTGATTACGAATAGCGATGACTCGTTCGGTTGAACGGATGAGAGGGGTTCAGTGAGTTTTCAATATCGTCCGTTCAGTTAACGTTGAGTATTTCGACAAAGAACTAGAATCTAGACAATAAGAGCTTTGCTCACAATCTAATAATGGTGAATTTATAGAACATAGATTTACTTGATTATCGGTTACTTCAACAAAAGCAGGACTGTACACAACAGCAGTCAGAATTTGTTTCAATCAAATGCCAGCAAGCAAAGGCATCAAACTCTACGGAGCCAAGGCAATTGCAGCTATGTTCAAAGAATACAAACAATTGGAAGATTTTAAAGTACTTGGTAGAATAAACCTGGAATCACTCCAACATGACCAGAAGCGCAGAGCCCTAAGAGCAGTAAACTTCATCAAGCTCAAGCGCTGTGGTAAAATTAAATGCCGCACCTGTGCAGATGGAAGTACACAAAGAAAGTACGTACCACGGGAAGAAGCATCATCCCCCACTCTATCTTTTGAAGCACTCATGGGCATCGTTCTCGTCAGCGCATATGAACAACGTGACACCGCAATCTCCGACGTACCCGGAGCTTATCTACATGCCGAAATGCCAGATGACAAATTTACAATCCTTAAAATCGAAGGAGAATTCGTCGACATCATGTACGAAGTAAACCCAGAGTATAAAGATGATGTACGCTAAAAAACGGAAAGAAAGTTTTGTATGTTCAGATTCTCAGGGCACTATACGGAATGATTGAATACGCACTACTCTGGTACAATCTGTACACCAAAGTTCTTCACAAGGAGGGATTCGTAATTAATGTGTACGACAGATGTTTTGCCAACAAGTTTATTAATGGCAAACAATGTACCATTGCTTGGTATGTTGACGACAATATCCTGTCACATGTTGAGACATCCGTCGTCGACAGCGTAATCGATACAATTGAAGGGTATTTTCCTGGTTTGGTCGTAGAACGTGGAAAGGATCAAAAATTTCCTAGGAATGGAAATCAGTTTCCTCACCAAAGGAAAACTATTGCTTGGCCTCGTGCAATAAATAACTGGTATGATAGAGGAACTCGAAGAAGCTTTAGAGCCCTATGGAGAAAATCTTGATCGAAACTATCCACACCCAGCAGCAAAATGGTTGTTCACTGTAAAACCAGACACCAACAACCTAGCCAAAGAGAAAGCCAACATCTTCAGGAAATTTGTAGCCAAACTCATTTGGGTTATGAAATGAGGAAGGCCAGACGTCAAACCAACAGTATCTTTTCTCAGTACCAGATTTAAAGGACCCGACAAAGACGACTGGCACAAGTTCAAACGTCTTATGTGTTGGATCAAGAAAACGAAAACCGATGTCAGAATCATTGGCGCAGATGACCTGCTCAATATGATCGTAATTATCGATTCTACACATGCAGTACATGATGATATGAGAGGCCATACAGGAGGCATTACATCCTATGGAACCGGTATCATTGATGAAACGTTGAGTAAACAAAAGATGAATACTCGCAGCTCCACTGAAACAGAACATGGTGGTACAAGTGAATACCTCCCCAAGCCAATTTTCTTCGAACTATTCATGGAAGCACAAGGTTACAAGCCAAATATAATCCTGACAAAAGACAATGAATCAGAAATAAGAATGCTGGTCAATGGAAAAGCATCGTGTACGTCGAATTCGAAGCATGTCACAATAAAATATTTTTGGTGCACAGATCGCATCAAGCAAGGCAACATTTCCGTGTGCCACTGTCCTACTGAGAAGATGATAGCAGACTATATGTCTAAGCCTTTACAAGGAAAGGTATTCATCACATTTAGAAATGTGATCATGGGATGGGTACATGATATTGATTTCCAACAGTGATGGTGGAATGGCCATCGCCAAGAAAGACTTGTTGGGGAGATTGGAAATATCCAATTTCTGAGAATATGGATGCGTCATCACAGAGGGTCTTTGGGGTGGTGCCAGTGTCATAGCGTATGAGAGACGATGGTAGAGGAGGAGGACTAACATGAGTGTGCCTACAAACATAAGAAGTAAATGTTTTTTTAAATTACAATCTTTTTTTGGCCTTTCTTTATGCGACAGACAAAGCAGCCAGGGTTGGCAAAGGCTGGCTTGTACATGGCTGTAACGTTGACAATGCTTTTGCCGGCAGTGCGAAAGGTGGTAAGGTGCGCACGGAAGAGTTGAGGTGTAGGATAAGCAGGGTAGGCGTATCGTTATTCTTCTGCGATTGAAGGTGGTCTGTCGCTCCAGGCAGAAGTGGGGCGTTCAGAGGTACTGCGGCCACCACAGCCTCCGCAGCCTGCACGATCAGAATCCCGGTCACGGGGATTGGTATCATTGTCACGGGGATTCGGAGGAGGTAGTTTTTTAGGAGGAGTGATGTTGATGTTGTATATGGTCACCCAGTGTTTTGTGGCTTGGTAAAGCATGTTCACGGATGTGGCGGACTCCCATTTATCTGGAAGTTTTGAGGCTTGGGTGACTTTGGCCTGGACTGAGATGAAGGGGTCTGGGAGAGCATGGATCCAGCACATTTTGAGAGCATGAAGACTGAAATCCATGTTGGCTTCATGGATACAGCTGAGATGGCTGTTGAAGGTGGAGTTGAAGGTGTTTAGGGACATTTTGTTGTGATCCCAGGAGAGGCTGTGGATGGCAGCATAAGCGACAGAGCCTCTGGTGTTGTTGGTAACAGTGTCGGAGAAAGAGATGAAGATATCACGGAGGATAGCGTTTCCAGTCTTGCATTGGGAGTTTTGGCATGCGGTGCGGATGTGTTTGTCTAGCTTCGGATGAAGCATAGCATAAAGAGATGCGTTACATGAGGTATCTGTAGCGGCAAAATTGATGCCACCGGATGAGAGGAGGAGTGGATTGTAGTATGACTTGGCCGCAAGAAGGGCAAGGACAAGGTCGTACCATTGTCGGCATTCGGTAAGGTAATCAATGACGGAGAAGGAGGGGATTTTTAATTCCTTGTTGGATGAAGAGAAGGTATGGGTGCGGGTTGACTGGGCAGAGGCATTATCAGCAGGGAGGTTGCTGATGGAAGGGTGTGGGGGTTGTGTGTTGGGAGGAGCGACAGGGGAGGGGTCATATGAGATGCCGGAAGAACTCTGGTTAATGTGTATGACCTCTGGAGGGGTGCAAGGTGCGGCAGGAGGAGGAGGAGGAGGAGGAGGAGGAGGATGAAAGGGACGAAGGCTGGAGCGAATGAGGGGTTCAATGTTGCGGGATTGTACCTGGTCTTTCAAAATGGGGCATGCAAGTTTGATCAGATTGTGAAGAGCACTGAAACCACATTTCAAGATTGAGACAATGCTGCTATAATTCTCATCAAGTGATGTAATGTAGAGAAGATATTCTTTCAGGGCGGCAGAGTAAATTGATAATGTGTAAACTAAGGTCTAAAGACAGAACAGGTGATGGCTGAGTAACAGCCGGACGCAAGTCCTATATTTAGTTTAGTTGTGTGTGTTAGTTCGTAGCATACCATTCACCCAAACGGTCAGTATGTCATGTGACAACCATCCATTCATCTCTGACAGTTACCTACCGCAGACCGGTCTGGCCGTCGTTTTTTCACTTATGGTCTAGGCTATTTCCTTAAGTAGAAAACTCATCTCAGAGAGCAGCCTGAAACAGAACAAAACGAACATATCAGCGAAGACAACCT
>Ga0209712_10004985_pt1 | contig 10448 bp, 6 predicted proteins | sample ArcOceMetagenome_FD_187443 | JGI IMG/M metagenome (GOLD analysis project Ga0209712, IMG submission 187443) | Marine eukaryotic phytoplankton communities from Arctic Ocean - Arctic Ocean - Greenland ARC118M Metagenome (SPAdes) (version 2) | ecosystem: Environmental > Aquatic > Marine > Oceanic... | reverse complement strand
ATAATTACACCTTGGACGACACCAGAAATTTAAGAATTATAAAAACCTTAAATAAGCCTGCGACACTTTTTAAAAGGTGGTCATGATTTGATATTGTTTGTGATGCTGGAGTTGGGAAAAGTTTTGTAAGCCATTTATGAAAGATTTGTTGGCTCTATTTTTACTTTGTTGGTGGTGGATTCTGGAGAAAATGTAGCCCTTTTTTATTCAACCCGTTTGCAAATATCTCGAGCCAGGGGTCCTAACTAGTATGGTGTATGATACTGGTGGTACCTGGTGTTTATGCCAAGCCCTTTTTTATTCAATACGACGACGGTTGCAAATGACTGCGAACCAGCCATTGGTACGGTGGTGTGTGTCGTGTCCTGCCTGCCCGCCCGCCGCCGCGCCGCCGCCCGCTGGTATTTTGGCGCCCAAAATCTATAGGCCTCTCTTCGTTCTGACGTCGCCATCCTGCTGTCTTCTTTGAGTCGAGTCTGTGTTGAGGTTGAAGGATACGTTCTGCAAATCCCGATGAAAATGCGATGTCCAACTTCAAAATCTTGATCACAAAACTACTAAACGTGACAATGAAGCTTGCTATTATCTCTTCAATCTTGGCATCTGCCGCTGCTTTTGCTCCCGCTTCCACAGGGCGTGTGTCCACTCAAGTTTCTGAGACCAAGGTGCGTGATTAATTCTCAGATCTTTTACAACAGACAAGAAGATTTCAGAAACACAGCTACAAGGACACATATTTTTACCGCCTCCTTTTGTTTAAAACCAAAATCTTATTTGAATTTCTGTTTTTATTGGATACAGGCTGATCTCGAGGCTATGGGAAAGAAGCTGAACCCTATTGTAGGATACTTTGATCCTCTTGGAGTTACTGATGCTGCATTGTGGGGAACTTCAAACGAATTTACTGTCGGATGGCTTCGTCAATCGGAAATTAAGCACGGACGTGTAGCAATGGCTGCATTCGTAGGTTACTGCGTCCAGTCCAATTTCCACTTCCCTTGGGCAATGAGCCTTGATGGAAAACCTTTCCCTTCTACTGACATGTCTCCTCCTGAGCAGTGGGATGCACTTCCTTTTGGATCCAAATTACAGATTATCCTATTTGTTGGTTTCCTTGAATTCTACTCCGAGCTTGCACCAGGCGCAGGAGTGGATTCTGGACAGGTTCATTACACCCAGGGAGGAAAGCCAGGACAGTTCCCCACTTTTGATGCTATCCCTCATCCTGTTCCATTGAACCTTTACGATCCTTTTGGATTCAGCAAGAACATGTCAGAAGAAACCAAGGAGCGCCGTCTTCGCGCAGAGATCAACAACGGACGTTTGGCTCAGCTAGGAATTATTGGATTCCTTTCTGCACAGACTATCCAAGGCTCCGTTCCTGCTTTGTCTGGAATTGTCAAGCCTTACGTTGGAGAGGTAATGGCACCTTTCAGCGCTGATTTCCCAATGTAAACCAGCTATTTTATTAGATTAGTGTAAATGATGTAATTTATTTTTGCACGCGCTCGCTAGAGAACCATCATTTCTTACAATGCGATAGAAGACATCAATCACGTAGATTTTTGTATGTTGAACATTGTATACTTCTGATTTCTATAGAGGGGGCCATCATGTACTGCATTCAGGAGTTTGAAACATACAGTCTAAATGTGTTCTTAGTGTCCATGAAATGAAAGCACTCAAGCGTTGATACAACATACAACATTTGTGTTGGAGATTGCACGAATTCTGGAAGATTGGAGTTTGCTCGCTCAGAAGTGGCAATACCTTCTGAGTAGTACAGCTTCAAGCTTTCGCTAGCTAGCTTGCTGATTCAACATACTGTAAATCCAGTCGATCGGTAGTAGAAACGCTTTTTTTTCGCGCGCGGGAGCGCATTTTTGTGTGGTCGAAAAACATCAGATCATCAGCAAGGATGATTATTTATGCTCTTGATAGCCCACTACAATCATTTGGTGTGTTTTTATCAGTTTACTAGACATCACAATATCAAAACATGTCAGATCCTACACCTGTTACTGAGAAGCTAGCGGAAATGAAGGTTTCCAAAGATCCTGCTCCTGAAGGTGGCGGAAAGAAAAAGTCAAAAGGTAAAGGAGGAGGAAATGAAAAGACTCCACCTAAACCAGAGAGAGAATGGACGGATGATATGGACAGTGATCTTCAGAGAATTCTGACCGTGGGGGAGGAATGCATTTCTCCACAAGAGCTCAAGAAGTTGATTACAGCCAAAGGACGAGGATCCGAACATCCGGTTGGTATCAATCTATACGATGGATTTGAGCCCTCTGGTAGGATGCACATTGCTCAGGGTGTCTTCAAAGCTATGAATGTGAACAAGTGTACTTCGGAGGGAACAAACTCAACATTCATTTTCTGGGTTGCAGACTGGTTTGCTCTCATGAACGATAAAATGGGCGGGGATCTTGAAAAGATCAAAATTGTTGGGAAGTATTTGATTGAAGTCTGGAAAGCTGCAGGTATGAGTCTTGATCATGTCGTATTTAAGTGGGCAAGCGAGGAGATTACAGACAAAGCCAACATTTACTGGCCTACAATGTTGGATGTAGCTAGAAGATTCAATATTACTAGAATTAAGAAATGCTGTCAGATCATGGGACGATTGGAGGGTAGCTTGACAAGCGCTCAAGTTCTCTACCCGTTGATGCAGTGTACTGACGTTTTCTTTCTCAAAGCGGATATCTGCCAGTTGGGAGTTGACCAGAGAAAAGTAAACATGCTTGCTAGAGAATACTGTGATGCTGCAAAGATCAAGAACAAACCCATCATTTTAAGTCATCACATGCTTTACGGGCTCAAGGCAGGACAGGAAAAGATGAGTAAGAGTGATCCTGATAGTGCTGTATTCATGGAAGATACACCTGAGGATGTAGAAAGGAAGATCATGGCTGCCTACTGCCCAGATAAGGAAGAAATAGACGAGAAGGGGGATAACAAGAATGCCGACGATGCAGGAAAAGAGTCCATGCACTTGACGAAGGACACCCTTAAGAATCCATGCCTTGATTACATTCAAAATATCATCCTCTGCCCCCCAGGATCAACCTTCACTGTCAATGATATCACTTATGATAAATTTGAAGATGTCCGGACCGATTTCCTTGCAGGGAAAATCACTGAAGAACAGTTGAAGAAGGGGCTCATTAAAGAATTGAACAGTTTACTTCAACCTGTGCGTGATCATTTCACAAATGATGAAAATGCGAAAACTCTTCTTGAACAAGTGCGCCAATTCAAGAGAGAAGGAAACGCCAAAGCTACAGAGAAGACGACCCGTCGCTTAAATTTGGCTTCCCTTGGTAAAATCAAGGCAGGATGCCATGCTGTGTTTGCACCATTACCTTCTGGCAACCCCTCTCTCGAGGAAGCACTTTCAACCATGAATTGTTTAAAATCAAACGCAAGAGGGAACGCATGCGTTCTCCTTCTCCCCGACTGGACAGCCCGCGTATGCAACAAATGCGATGCTGATGCGAAAGCAATTGATGCGTTCTATTCTATTTTCTTGACCGCCCTTAAGGCTCTTGACGCTGATGTTATGAAGAATGTCACTGTATTGAGGCAAAGTGAAGCCATTTTGGCAGATCCCTCCAACTACTGGATCAGCGTCATTAACGTTGGGCGATATTTGCCACTTGACACTGTCATGGGATCTAACATGCAGGATTCTGACGGAGTAGGCATTGTCATTGGGAGATTGATGAAGATTGCTGATGTAATGGGTCTCGAACCAGGAAGCATCGCAATGGGTTCTGGCGAGGATGATGTCATTGAGAAGGGTCTAATCGAGCGTTATTTTGATGAAAAATTGGATGGCATGGTCAAGCCGGCTTTCTCTGTAACGAATTCCCAACCTTTGGCTTTGCAACTCATCGAGGATGAAGCTCACAAAACTGAGAACTATGAATATTTTATACTTGATGACCCAAAGGTCAATGGGAAGTCAAAGATGAAAAAAGCATTTTGTGAACCAGGCAATATTGATTTCTGCCCCCCAATTGTTCTTTCAAACGCGTTTGGTCCAAGTGAAATTGAAATTAAGCGCTCACCAGAAAATGGAGGTGATGTAGTGTACACGAATCAAGAAGACATGGAGGCCGACTTCAAGAGCGGAGCTTTGCACCCAGGTGATTTGAAAGCTATGGCGAGCGCGATCATGGTTGGAGTTCTAGACAAAATATCCTCCGCAATCAAAGAGGATAAAGATGTTGCCAAAGCTTCCAAAACTCTGAAGGCATTTGAAAAGAAGATGAAGAAGAAATAAAAACTCACCAATTAAAAGATTTAATTTTGCGAAGCAAACCGACTATTATATTCTCGTTAGGACAAACATATTAAAGCTTTTTTCAACGTCTAATTCGACGAAATATGAGTCTCACGAATTAATGAAATCGCCGTTGGAGTAGGACAAATATATTAAAGCCTTTTTCACCGTCTATTCGATGAAATATGAGTCTCACGAATTCATGGGCTCGCCGTTTAATTCACTTGGCGCATGCGCCATGCGTTTTACAATCGCAAGTAGTACATAATTCTGTTACACACCTTCCAAACTTGATTGAAGGAGACGGAACCATGACCGTAGGAACCGGACAACAACGGACTTTGACCATTGGCACAGGGTCCACTGTTGGTACTAACAATGCCATTTACACTAGCAAGTACAATATATTCAACTTTCTCCCAATTGTAAGTAAGGAAGGTCGTAGATTTCCTGTCGTTTTTCATCTGCCATTTCCTCTAATTCAACCTGTTCTCTGTAAATATGTCAATCGCCAGTCTGTCAGAGAACAGTTTCGCAGAAATGGAAATCTTTACTTTTTGGTGATGGGAGCTCTCATGTTTGTTGGAACTTATACACCCATCTTTGAGTCTTCGGTATCACCATGGACCACTTTAGGACCGTTGGCAGTTGTAGTTGCTATTTCACTCGCACAGGAAGGTGCAGCAGATGCTAAACGTCATCGCAGTGATAGTGAAACGAACAACCACCCTTGTGTCGTTCTTCGCCGGGCGGATCGTTTAGAAGAAAACGCGGAAAGAGATGAGAATATTATGGACGGAAATGATGTAGAGGTTGAAGTAAACAGCGGATCTAGTGCCCCAAAGGTCACGCGAAAATCAATCAGTACCGTTGAGGAAGGCCGTAATATAAATGTTCGGACTGAGCTTGTCAGAGTTGCATTTCTATCTATTAGGAGAAAGAATATGAGAGCTGGTGACATTGTCCTCATGAAAAATAGGGAAATGGTACCCGCGGATGTTATTCTGCTTGGAAGCAGCGGAGAGAATGGCGCAGCCTACATCGAGACAAGCCCGATTGACGGAGAGACGAATCTGAAGTTGAGAAGCGTACCGCAACTTCCAATTGAGATTTCTGAAGCTTCAACACCAAGGAATCTCGGCAAAGGCAAAAGCGGAAATCAAGCTCCCGTACGCCATCCAAAGTTCGAGACAATTGAAAGAGCAGTGAAAAGAGTCACCCGCATTTCATTGCTTGGTTTTCCGGAAGGAGTTGGAGCATCCTGCAATCCCAAGAATCCTGGATATATGCAGGATACGTTTGTTCCTTCTCCTTCGCCCAAATCATTTCGAAGAACAGCGTCGGACGTCAATGCGACACCGATCGTTGATGATAATACAACATTTGTAACTTCAATTACCTCAGAAGCTCCAAATGCGTCAGTCAATACATTTTCAGGAAAGATCACACTTCCTCCATTGCCAGGAAATTCTGCCAGTACTGATATCCCCCTCGGCGCAGAAAATATCTTGCTTCGTGGCGCTGTTCTAAGGAATACCGAGTGGGCAATTGGAGTAGCATGCTTCACTGGCGCGGATACAAAACTCGCTCGCAACTCTATCAAGACGCCGTCAAAATTTAGCAAATTAGATGTGTTGATGAATATAACTGTCGTTGTTATTCTTTTCATCATGCTCGTTTGCGTCTTGGGGCTCTCAGTGCTTGCTGACGCTGAACACGAGAGGAGATTCGATGAGATGTGGTACGCAAGTTACAACACAGAAGGGGAAAAATGGCCATATTTACCAGATCTCGAAGCTCCAGTGTGGAGAACCAAGAAACCTCCGTTATTTTCTTTTATCTTCACATTTATCACATTGCTGAACAATTTTGTCCCTCTCAGTCTTTATGTAACTGTTGAAGTGATTACATTATTTATGATGCAACTCATTAATTGGGACAAAGACATGTACCACAAGGAGACCGACACACCTGCTGCTGCAAGAAGCACGATTGTAACTGATTTGGGACAAGTGAAATATGTATTCTCGGATAAAACAGGAACCTTGACGCAAAACGTAATGAAGTTCAAGCGCTGCTCAGTAGACGGATTGATTTTTGGTGCACCTGTGGAAAAGTCAGCACCTGGAGACAGCTTCAATGCTGCAATACAAAGCGACTTGGAAGTTCAAGCAAATGTTTTTCATCCTCTCCAGCGACTTTTGGTTGGAAGTGTTGGTGTTGAAAGTGTCGACGACGGCGAAGACGGCGTTTCCATTGAATTGTCCACTACCACAGCAAAGAATCAACTGTCCGAAGACAAACGCGGGTTTCTCACGTTTAATGCTGAAATGTTTTTAAGGGTCATGTCCATTTGCCATACAGTTGTCGTCGAGAAGGAGATCGACGCTTCTAACATCAACAAGTGTGACGACTCAGTGGCATCAAGTGGTATTGGATCCTTCCTGAAATTCAAGACTCGTAGTAGAAACAATACAGATGACATAGATTCGATTCGCGCCACCTCTAGATTAGGCACGCTGATTGAAGCTCCTGACAGTGGAGATCGTCTAGAGTTTGACAGTGCACGCACTCCGTTTTCCCTAGCAGGTGACTCGAATCATGAACATAGTACAGGTCGGAGTGTGGCTACGGATACATCCAACAGAACCAGACCTCGAGCTAAAGATGGCGCCCCTGGCGGATACGCATACCAGGCAGAAAGTCCAGACGAGGGGGCACTTGTCGAAGCTGCTAGTAACGAATACGATTTTCAGCTCATTGGTCGAGATTCGGATGGCGTGAAAGTATCATGCTCTTCGCCATCTTTGCTATCAGTGGCAGCGATTTCAAATGGTTTGAGAAATGGTAAGCTAAGCGCAAAACAAATTGCAGCAGAGACGGCTTCTCCCACCATTGGAAATAATACTAGCCAACTGCAGAAACTAATTTCTGCGTCAGAAAAGAAATTGAGTGGAGAACTTCCAGGATCAGCACACGAGACGTGGAAAGTTCTTGCTGTTAATAAGTTTGATTCAGACAGGAAACGGATGTCAGTTTTGGTTAGGTCGCCTGCAAATATGGGTTCTATTCCAATGCTCATGTGCAAGGGAGCCGACTCTTCAATGCTAGAACCCGAAATATGTGAAGGTGGTATGCATTTGATGTCTGCAAATGGGCAGTTAGGGCAAAGTTTGAGCTCTTCAGAAAGCAAAGAAGACACCTCCGCTGGAGACGAATGGGAAGTTTTAACTTTGCTCAACATGCAGTCCCAGCTAGGCATGTTTGCATCTGAAGGTCTGAGAACATTGGTTTTGGGCGTTCGTTTTTTAACCGAAAATGAGTGTGCAGATTGGCTTGCACAATACGAACAGGCATCTACCTCTATTAAAGATAGGAATAAACTTCTTCGAGCAGCCGCGAAAGCAATCGAGACTAAATTGCACATTGTTGGTGCTACAGCAATTGAGGATAAGCTTCAAGACGGAGTACCTGAGGCTATCTATAACATTGGAAGGGCTGGAATCAAACTATGGGTTCTGACAGGAGACAAACGCGAAACTGCGATTGAAATAGGCTATTCCACGAAGGTGCTACATCCAAAAATGCATTTAACTGATGTTGCGGACGGTTCCGAAAAAAGGGTTAAAGCGTTGGTTGCCATGGAATTCATGCGACTTGTCAAGATAGGAAAGTTACTCCAGTATCAAAAAGAAGCGATCCAGGCAAAAGAGAAAACCACGCTGTGGTCATTGATGAAAGGCTTCTTCAAAGCATTTGGTAAAGGCTGGAGGTCCATGTCAAGAGCGAGACGCCGATTTTATCACAAGTATATTAGGACGGTTTTTGGTATGTTTTTCAAGGAAAGGTCAACAATTGAATTAGCAAATATTGTCGAAGAAGAGAAACAGGAAAAGATGAACGAGGCAAAGTTTCAGCAGGTCAGACAATTAGCCGAAAAATTGTTGGACCAGTATTTGGAAAGCTCTGAAGGAAGACAAGAGCTTGCATGGAGACGGCGAACTTCCACAATACATGCAACCAGTATAGATTTTGACGGAGGCGCGGATTTGCTCCCAGCTGTTTTCAATCGTGCAGAATCTGCCAGGGCTAGCATGGACCTTCAAGAAGGGCGGTTATCGCAGTCTGTCCTGAGAAACCTCACACTTGGTTCTTTTACCGCAGATTCTCTTCTCAGTCAAAATAAACCTGTCGTGGATGAAGATACTCTGTCTTTGATGAGTTTCGTACCAGGAAAGTCTGGACCACCAGACAAGATCTTTAACAAAAAGAAACGTACATTGTTGGAAAAGCTTTTTGCAGTTGATCGCGATGTGCGGAAGGGGAATTTAGTGAAGCATCTGACAAAAGAAAAGAAGGCCGAATACTACTCCCAATTCGACATACTACCTCAAGCCTCTACAAAGGATGCCCCAGATGGAAACAGTACCATTACTGAGAGAGCCCTTGTAATTGAAGGTTCTGCTCTCATTCACTTTTTGGATGACGAGCTTCTGAAGGAGATGCTATTCGCTGTTGCTAGTAATTGCCAGTCTGTAATTGCTTGCAGAGTCAGTCCAAAACAAAAAGCCCTTTTAGTCAACTTGGTGAAACAGTTTGTTCAACCCGAGCCAGTGACCCTTGCCATCGGAGACGGTGCCAACGATGTTGGTATGATTCAAGAAGCTCAAGTAGGCATTGGTATTTCTGGATTGGAAGGACAACAGGCAGTGAATGCTTCCGACTTCTCTATAGCTCAGTTCCGATTCCTCGAAGATTTGCTCCTAATTCATGGTCGTTGGAATTTTATGCGGCTGAGTAAAACAGTTTTGTTTTCTTTCTACAAGAATGCTGTCCTTGCTGGATTATTAATGGCATACTGCAGGACTTCATTCTATAGTGGAACTCCGCTATTTGACATGGTAAGTTTCGCCCTACTCCACTCTATGTTTGCCCTTCTTACAGCGAAACGTGACAATCTCACCAACATTATTTTTTTCTTTCGAACCTTCAGTGGGAACTTTCTGCTTTCAATTTCGTTTGTGGGTGGCCCATCATGCTTTTTGGAATGTTTGATAGGGATCTGGAGAAAGAGTACGTAAAGAAGCATCCGCACCTTTACGCATCAGGTCCAAATAATGAACATATGGCATTGAGAACTACATTTCGCTGGATCGCATTGGTACTTGTACATGCGAATGTGATTTATTACCTCTGTGGTGCTTCCTTTGATCTAGGTGGGACGATGACTGCTTATAACAAAGGGCTCATGTTTAACGAATACACCCCTGGAGACGGAGAAGGTGGAGAGATCAAAAGTTTTGGAACGGCTATCTTCATGGTTCTCAACTGGACTCTTGGGATTAAGGTATTTTTCGAGTCTGGCTCTATTATTCATGGTAAATGGCCAGCCTGGACCTGTCGAAAAGACGTCGGTGAAGGGTTTTGGAGTCGTGTGGGTTACTCCTGGTATGGCCTGATTTACCTCTCCATCGCATTCAACTTTTTCTTTGTATATACCTATCAATACATTGGAACCTCAGGAGCCTCAAGTTTTTCTCCATTTGTTATGGTAACAAATCATCTCTTTCATACAAGAAGTATTGTTTGGGTTGTTATTGCAATGTCAACTGTTGCCGCGACTGGTATTGATGTCATTGGGAAGGTGTTTAGTAATATGTTTTACCCAACACAAACCCAGATCCATATGGAGATTCAGAAATTGCACTTTTTACCTGAAAGAAGAAAAGCCAAGAAAGCAGCTCGAGCAGGGGGTACCGAGATGGAAATCTAAGTTTTGTTATTAAGAGTTTTAAATGATTTACTTTACACTATGTCACTGTTGGTATATTGTACGGCCCTCTTTATATGGGCTTGTTATAAGGGTATAAATGGGAATGATATGGTCATTATGGTATTGTCCAAGGTCCCCTTTATAAAGGAAGGGTGCGTCTGTTTACATGTTTGCTTTCTAGAAAAGAGAGCGTACCTCTATAAAGAGGCATTGTTTGTATGCGAAGCGAAGCGCAACATCGGAATTCAACAGAGAAATGAAATACAATACGAAAGAGTGTTTCAATCCTTGTGACGGCGGTAACAGTGGTTAGAATAACGTCTGCGATAGATATGTCCTAATTCGACCGCAACATCGGAATTCAACAGAGAAATGAAATACAATACG
>Ga0209712_10004983_pt1 | contig 10450 bp, 9 predicted proteins | sample ArcOceMetagenome_FD_187443 | JGI IMG/M metagenome (GOLD analysis project Ga0209712, IMG submission 187443) | Marine eukaryotic phytoplankton communities from Arctic Ocean - Arctic Ocean - Greenland ARC118M Metagenome (SPAdes) (version 2) | ecosystem: Environmental > Aquatic > Marine > Oceanic... | reverse complement strand
TGCAGACTTTTGGTGATCTATTGGAGGGTGATTTAAGTGCTGCGCCAGCCTTTCAATTCTTGCTCTACCCTTGGGTGGACATGAGTGGTGAGTCGGATTCGATTCGTCGATTTGGTAAGGGCTTGATCTTAACTCAAAAGACAATGGAGTTTTTTCGGGATTCCTATTTACCAAAGGATATGGAGTCGTTAGCTACTAAGACTAGTCCTTTGCTCTGTGCGGACATGAGCGTTACACCGGATACCCTGATGGTAACTGCCGAATACGATGTGTTGAGGGACGAAGGTTTAGCATTTGTAGATAAGCTTAATCAAGCTAAGACCAATATGGTCCATCTGCACCTACCGGACTGTACTCATGGCTTTATCAGTACAGGAAAGTTCAGTAGGGCAACGCGGGAGCGACTGTATCAGGTATGCGACATGTTGCTCGACTATGGTGCCAAATACTGAAGTTCAGAGCGCCTGTTTCCCTTCATGATTTCCCTAGCTTACCGTTATCTCGAGCGCAGCGAGTAGTCTATTGGTTCGGAGCACTAATTAGGTAAACCTTAATATCTGAGCAAAATTCTGGCAGGGTTCTCACCCTGCTGTTTTATTTTTTGCTTACCTAGATGTACCTCGAGAATCCAAATAGTGCCTAGGCCTACCCTGGCGTTCAATCAGGGCCAGCTTATGGGTGTAATCGTTTTCAGATTAAGAGAGCTCACTGTCTGAGCGAAGCGAGTTGAGCGAACGCTAAAAAGGGTTGCACCCATGGGACCGATCGCCAGGGTAGGCCTAGGCGCTATAGCACTCCCTAAGATCCAACCCTAAGATCCAACCCTACGCCCCAACCCTACGCCCCAACCCTTCGGGAAAAAAAGCCCAGAAACACCCCACTATGTTGCAACCGGCCACATACCCAGCTATGACTACATAGGCTAGCTTTTGAAAGGATTCAGATGCCTATCTCTGAGATATTTCTTTTCCCCCACGTTAAACCCAATCAGAAAGGAACTCTGAATGAACTCACTGAAATCCCTTGACGAGTTAATGTACATTGATAAACAGCACCTCTTTCTAGAAAAAATTGGTGGTAAAAAAGTAGAACTTACCACTCATCATGAAAAAATTGCCTCTATAGAGCTACACCAAGGCGTACCCCAAACCATTAGGGGCCAATTTAACATCGCCAGAAATATGGCCCTGTACTCGTACTTTTTTTATTCCCTAGGCTCCGAACTCCAGCTCAAGGCCTACAGTGTCATCGAATATGCCCTGCGTATTAAGACCAACAGGCAAGACCTTATGCTGCGGCAGTTATTAACCTTAGCCAACCAAAAAATTTGGCTGCAGGACTCTATGTTTAGGCATATAAAAGAACCAGATGAAGACAATAGCTATTGTCATTCTCTCGAGAAAATACTCCCCCAGCAGCGCAATGAATCAGCCCATGGAATACCCCCGCTAGTATGGGACTGTATTGGGCATATTGAGCGCTGTGCAGACCTAGTGAATCAGCTTTTTTCTCGGCTGCCCAAATCTAAATGATCGTTATTGGGTTTTCAGTTCAGGCGAGTGGCGGGTCATTGTCTGGTTGAGAATAATGGTCGACTCGATATTTTCTACCTGATCCACATTTGCCAGCTTATCTTTTAAAAATATCTCAAAGGCTTGCAGGTCAGCCATGGCGACTCGCAGTGCATAGTCGTGAACACCTGCCAAAACACAGCATTCTAATACCTCGGGAAAAGCGCTAACCGCAGTTTCAAATTCTGCTGCGTTGCTCGAGGTATTTTTGTTGAGCTTTATAAACACAAAGGCCGATACATTGATGCCGAGCATACTGTGATTAAGGCGGGCGCTGTACTGCTCTATGAGCCCGCTTTGTTCGAGTTTACGTAAGCGTCTTAGGCATGGCGTCTGGGAGAGATTAACACTGGTGGCTAGCTCGGCATTACTAATGCGGGCGTTGGCTTGGAGGGCATTGAGGATCTTTATATCAATGCTATCTAAGTTATGGCTAGATATTGGCATAATCGGCTATATAAAATAAAAAAGTAGGTTGAATCGTACATCAATTCGATTCATATAGGTAATAATTGGCCGAAACTGCTCGGGTTTTTTTGATAGCATTTCGGCATTATTAGCTTCTAGAGAGCAACCCCCATGACAGAAAAAGCGCAGGCACTGGATAGCTGGATTCGCAGTGATTTCAGAGACATGAATACGGTTTTAGAAAAGAGTTATTTTGCTGCCGCCGACCGGCAGTCAACCAGCGGCATGGGTGACAGCATTAAGCAGCAGTTAGTAGACGAAGGGCGCGAACTTATTATCGACCTGCTTCATGAGGGTAATACCGACGAAGGCTTTGATAGTGGCTTTGATGTGCTGGGCAATGTCGGGTTTTATATGGCCGCTTGTCGCCGCCATGATATTACCGAGCCCTCTAGAGAAACGAAATCACCATTGCAAGAAGCCTCGGCACTAGCCATGCAGCTGGGCGCCTCTTTGGGGGTTATTCCACGCTTTGCATCTTGCCATTTAGAAACTCACAACCGCGCCGTTAACGGGTTGTACAAAACCTTTACTCATCTCGACGATGAAAAAATCTTTCTCGATTACAACACTCGCAGTGTGTTTGCTTTTATTCGCGCGTCCGAAGCACTGAGACAGATTCTTCCTTTAGGTGTTTCCCACCCAGTGACCTACGATTTATTGCTGACAGCCAAGCAGGCACTTGAAGACGTGTGCCGGTTTAATCAGCTGTTATTCGACAAACTCGATACCGACAGTTTTTTCTATTCTGTACGGCCCTATTACCGGCCCCACAGAGTAGGGCTCCACGAATATCGGGGAGCCAATGCCGGCGACTTTGCTGGCATCAATGTGATTGATTTACTACTGGGGGTTTGCCAGGCCGACGACCCTTATTATTCTCAGCTACTCGTCGACAAATTTTTGTTTATGCGTCCGGAAGATCAGCTAGTGCTAAGAGACTCTATGCGGCGGCAAAGTTTGCTCGATAGCTTTTTGCAGGCAGCGAAAGAGAGTGACCACAAGCAACCTTGGTTTGAGCAAAACCTCGCACTATTTTTGCAAGTCTGCGAGGCCCATGGCAATACAGCGCTGCAGCACCATGAGCAGCTAGTGCGCAAATTTATTGAGAAGCCGGCAGAGGAAGGGGACCTCACTAATACTGCAGGTATCACGGCCAGCGGACCACCGTTGCCAGTACTGCTAAAAGGCCTTCGTAAGCTTTGCGATATGCGCTGTGCTGCTGATGTGGGTGGTGAGTTTAGAACTCGTCACGGTGACATTCAGAGCCTCAAGGCTTGTTTGTCATGATGGGTGATAAACCAGACGAGGGAATTGCCAAGTGCTTTAGTCCACATCTGGGCACCTACCTGCTCAGCCATTCTGTGGGTCTGCCTCTGCGTGATGCAGAACAGGCGGCAGCTGCCGCCTTCTGGCAACCCTGGCAGTCGGGCAACGGGGACATCTGGAGCCATTGGTTAAAGGCGATCGATAGTTTTCGTGCCCAGCTGGCAACCTTGCTTAATGGCGATCTAGACAGCTTTTGCCCCCAGACAAGTCTGTCTAGCGCAGTGGCAAAAATTATTGATTCTCTGACGCTTGATAAGGCTAAAAATACAATCCTGCTCAGTGAAGAGGACTTTCCCTCCATTGCTTTTGCGTTACAAAAAGCAGGGGCAGGCGGGTACCGTTTAAAGTTTATTCCAGCGCAAGCTGACACCTCAGAGCTCAATGTTTGGGCAGACCATATGACGGCAGATGTGGGCATGGTCTTGGTAACCCATGTGCAGTCAAATAATGGTCGGCAGTTGCCAGTTCAAAAAATCACCGAACTCAGTCGCAGCAAAGGAATTATTTCTCTGGTGGATATTGCACAGTCCATCGCTATTTTGCCCATTGATTTACAGGCTTGGTCTGCTGACTTTGTGGTGGGGTCCTGTGTTAAATGGGTAGGCGGTGGCCCCGGTGCTGCTTTTATGTGGGTCAGGCCTGAGATTATTGCCCGCTGCGAGCCACAAAATGTAGGCTGGTTTTCCCATGCAGATCCTTTTGAGTTTGATATACACCAGTTTAAGTATGCAGATAATGCCCTGCGTTTTTGGGGTGGCACGCCGTCGGTTTATCCCTATGTTGTAGCCGCTCATAGTCTGCAATTTATCAACAGTACCGGAGTCGATGTTATTCGCGCCCACAACTTACTGCTGTGTGACAAAATAATTGAGGCACTCAGTCCGACTCAGCTGGTATCTCCCGCTGATGTGCAGTCTCGCAGCGGTACTGTGATTATTCATTTTGGCGACCACCAAGAGACGTTGGTAACGCGACTGCAGGCGCAGCAGGTGCACTTTGATAGCAGAGCCAAGGGTATTCGGTTGTCGCCTCACCTCTGTAATAGCAGCCAGCAAATAGAGGCACTAATTGGTTTATTAAAATAGGGAGGTTTAACGTACGGCACTGCTCGTTATGGGTTACTCTTACGACATAATAATTTGTCACCAAGAGCAAAGTAATATGAGCAAAGCGGGTTTGAATCGTCGCCAATTATTAAAAGGGTTTAGTACTAGTCTGGGTGTATTGGCCTTGCGAGGTTTTGAGGTACAGGCCGCATCGCGGTTTTATTTTACTCATGGTGTTGCCAGCGGTGACCCCTTATCAGACCGAGTCATTTTGTGGACTCGCTTACTGCCGGGTGATGGCCAGCACAGCACAGTAAAGTGCAGTTGGCAGCTAGCAAAAGATGCAAGCTTCAAACAGATAGTCAGCGCCGGCGAGACGTCTACATCGGCAGAATCTGATTACACCATTAAAGTTGACGCCACCGGACTAAAACCCAACAGCCATTACTTTTATCGATTTTCCGGTGACGGCTTTACCAGCCCAGTAGGGCGCACCCGCACATTGCCCGTGGGCGATGTCAGTGAGTTTCGTTTAGGTGTTACGTCCTGCTCCAATTACCCCCAGGGTTATTTTAATGTCTACCGCCATATGGCCAATACAGATTTGGACCTGGTGCTGCATCTGGGTGACTACATTTACGAATATGCCGAAGGTGTTTATTCCAACACAGTGGCTACCGATGACCTAGGTCGCCAAGTAGAACCCATTAATGAAATTTTGAGCATCGAAGATTACCGCATGCGCTACGGTCTGTACCGCACAGACGCAGACCTGCAAGCAGTCCATGCACGTCACCCCTTTATCTGTGTTTGGGACGATCATGAGCTGACCAATGATGCTTGGAAAGACGGTGCCGAAAACCATAATGAAGGTGAGGGTGATTTTCACACCCGCCTACATAATGCACGCCAGGTTTACCATGAGTGGATGCCCATTCGAACTGCCAAGGCTGGAGATCAGGGTCCTATTTACCGCAGCTTTAAGCTGGGTAATCTAGCTGACCTGATAATGCTGGACACCAGATTACACGGCCGCGATCGCCCACTAAATTACAGTACTGACTTACCCATGCGTTCGGGCCTGTTTCAACTGTCCGATGCTGGAGTAACGCTAGTTAGTGACGATACCTTGCCAGGCAAAGACCAGCTGCAGCGCATTAATATTCCGTTCGATTTCGCCAGCGGTAAGCCAGTTCCGATTATGGATTATGAGCGTATTAAAAGTTTGACCGCAGAGACATTACCCCAAGGTTGGTATTACCTGCCGGATACCGAGGGCTTTATAGCAGGAGCTCTGCAAGACAAGACCCGTACTATTTTGGGTGCCGATCAGGAACAGTGGTTGGACTCAGAGTTACAGTCCAGTAAGAAACGCGGCGCTACTTGGCAGATACTTGGCCAGCAAGTATTAATAGGTAAGCTGGGTCTACCGGCGTTAACCGATGAGCAGCTCAAGCTCGAAGAGACCGACCCTGCGTATCGTCCGATTTTACAAATGATGCAGCAATTGGCAGGCAATGGCTTACCGTTTAACTTGGATGCTTGGGACGGTTACGGGGCCTGCCGAGATCGTGTATTCGAGAGTTTGGCGAACCATGGGGTAAATCCTGTGGTATTGGCCGGCGATACCCATAATGCTTGGGTCTTTAATTTGGCTGACAATGATGGCCAGGCTGTGGGTGTTGAGATTGGTACTCCTGGTGTGAGCAGTCCTGGTTTGGAAACTTATTTGGCGACGGAGCCTGCTGTTCTGGCACAGGCGATGATGGATGCTAGTACTGAGTTGGTGGCGGTCGATACGGCACAGCGGGGCTGGTCTGAGCTCGTTCTGACACCCGAGGCTGCGACTAACCAATGGCACTTTGTGAGTACTGTCTTGGACTTGGAGTTCACTGTCTCTAGTGGTGAGAAGCAGGTTTGTAAGGCTGGGGATAAGACGTTTTCTTGATTGGTTGTTAGGCTGTCATCTCAAGCGGTCAGAGATCTGTCTGCGTTCGGAGGACTGACCGGCTGACCTACCCTTATCCTCTTTCAAAACACGACGTGAATACGGTCGTTACCGGCATCCTGCCTAACTCGACACTCATACTTCCCTGTATATCGTCCATGAAGTCTCGGAGCCAGCATCCATGCTGGCTGCGGTTTTGAAAGAGGATAAGGGTAGGCAAGCCTCAACATCGGAGCAAGATTCTAGGAAGAGCTATATATTTTTCTTGTTTGCTTAAATGTACTGCGAGAGTTCAGGTAGACCCTGGGGGAGCCCTGGCGATCAGTCAGGGCCCGCTTATGGGTGTGATCATTTTCAGATTAAGAGAGCTCACTGTCTGAGCGCAGCGAGTTGAGTGAACGCTGAAAAGGGTTGCACCCATGGGACCGATCGCCAGGGCTTCACCAGGGTCTATTAACCCGCACACTGACCCAATATAGATATTTTGTAGCTTGGTTCTGTCAGGATTACAGTGAGTAATACCACCACTCAACGTTAGCGAAGGACCCCAAGACCAGCTACAATCGCGTATGGCATTTGATCACCAATCTTTTCTTAAATCCCTCACCCTGCGCCCCGGCATCTACCAGATGTACGATGGTGAGGGGGCGATACTCTATGTGGGTAAAGCAAAAAACCTTAAGAATCGTGTTAGCAGTTATTTCCGCAAAACCGGACTAACTCCAAAAACCGCCGCCCTAGTAAAACGCATCGCCAAAATAGACGTCACCGTCACCGAAACAGAAACCGAAGCATTGATCCTAGAGCATAATCTGATCAAGCAGAATCGGCCCCCCTACAACATCTTGATGCGCGACGACAAATCGTACCCGTACATCTTTTTGTCAGATCGAGATAAATGGCCAAGACTGTCATTTCATCGCGGGGCAAAAAAAACCAAAGGCACCTATTTCGGGCCATTCCCCAGTGTTCATGCTGTGCGAGAGAGCATGGGGTTTTTGCAAAAGACATTTAAAGTGCGACAGTGCGAAGACGTATTTTTTAAAAACCGCTCCAGACCCTGCTTGCAGTACCAGATAAAACGCTGCACAGCACCCTGTGTCGATCTAGTCAGCAAGCAAGATTATGATGCAGACGTCGCGCTCACAAGACTGTACCTCGACGGCAAAGCAGACAAGATTCTCAAGCAGCTAGAAGTAGAGATGGAAAAGTCGGCCATGGAACTGCAGTTTGAAAAAGCCGCAGAGCACCGTGACCAGATATCGGCACTGCGTACAGTGCAGGCCGAGCAGATGATAGAAAAAGGCAAGGGCACAATAGATGTAGTGGCAGGCGCAGTGACCAACGGCCAGGCCTGTGTGCACATGCTCTATATTCGCCAGGGCCGTATTTTGGGTAGTCGCAGCTATTATCCTAAAGCCCCGCTGGCCGAAAAAGTCGGTGAGTTGCTAGACGAATTTTTGCCCCACCTGTATCTAGAGGGTGGCGGGCGACCTGATTTGCCCAAAGAGATATTGGTCAATGCCCCAGTTGAAGGTGGTGATGCACTTTGCGATGCATTGAAAATGCGCGTGGGGCGCAATATTGAAATCCGCGACTCAGTGCGAGGCTTTCGTGCCAAGTGGATTGAGCTGGCCGAACGCACTGCAGAGCAAAACCTGACGGCTAAACTGGCCTCTAAAAAGACCATTGAACAACGCTTCGAATCCCTGCGCGACACAGTTGGCCTTGAGCAGACACCCCAGAGATTGGAATGTTTTGATATCAGCCACAGTAGTGGCGAGGCCGTGGTAGCGTCCTGCGTGGTATTTGATTCTAATGGCGCTCTAAAGAGTGATTATCGACGCTTTAATATCGAAGGTATTACTGGCGGAGACGACTACGCCGCTATGGAGCAGGCCATTCGCCGTCGCTATACCAGGTTGATGAAAGGCGAGGGCAAGTTACCCGATATTTTGCTGATTGACGGAGGTAAGGGCCAGATAGGTGTTGCCAAAAATGTATTGGCTGACCTTGGTGTTGTGGGCGTCATGATTTTGGGTGTTGCCAAAGGTACCAGCAGAAAACCTGGGCTTGAGACCTTAATTTTGGCCGACGAGGACAACCGCGTGATTGGCAGGCCCCAGCAGGCCGCGTTGCATCTGATTCAGCAGATTCGCGATGAGGCCCACCGTTTTGCCATTACTGGGCACAAAGCCAGAAGAGATAAAAAGCGCCGTACTTCTCCGTTAGAGGGGATTGCGGGGGTAGGGCCCACAAGACGTCGCGATCTGCTTAAGCACTTCGGCGGTATAGTCGAAGTCAAAAAAGCCAGTGTTGCAGATTTAATGAAGGTTGATAATATAAACAAAAAGGTAGCTGAAGCTATTTACAGCGCGCTGTACAATGAGTAACTTAGTGCCGCACTGCTACCAGTCAATACGGAAAATTTGAATCGTCTATGTGGAATCTGCCCAATATCCTAACGCTGCTGCGTATCGCTCTGATCCCAGTATTTATCGTTGTCTATTACCTGCCTTGGGAATGGCATCATCTTGCCGCCGCCGCCATTTTTGGTTTGGCCGCAGCCACCGACTGGGTAGACGGATATTTGGCTCGTAAGCTTAATCAGGTGACACCCTTTGGCGCATTTCTCGACCCTGTTGCAGATAAGCTTATTGTTGTTGCAGCCCTAGTTCTGCTGCTAGAAGTGCACTCCACACCTTGGTTTGCGCTGCCAGCCATTGTGATTATTGGCCGCGAGATAGTGATCTCAGCACTGCGGGAATGGATGTCTGAATTAGGCTCCGGAAGCACTGTAGCGGTGTCAATGCTGGGCAAGATTAAAACCTGGGTACAGATGACCGCCGTGGCACTTCTGCTGTTGGCAAAGCCAGAGCAAGAGCTGCTAACCACTATTGGTTTTGTGGCCATTTATGCCGCTGCGATTATGACCCTCTGGTCTATGATCCAGTACCTAGTCATTGCTTGGCCTCAATTGAGCGGTCAAGCAGATAAGTAGTTGATTTATTGCTAGTAACCCCTAGAATAGCGGCCTTCTAGACGGCACGGCCCATACGCTGTTTAGAGGTTGAAATGTAGTATCTCTTACAGGCGCCGTAGCAAAGTGGTAATGCAGTGGACTGCAACTCCGCGATCGTCGGTTCGATTCCGACCGGCGCCTCCATTTCAACTCTCTGTGACTTGACTCCAAAACTCGTCTATATCCCCGACCCAGCAGTCTAAAATAACCCCTGTATGCCCATCGCAACCTGATAAGCTCCCTGCAAATAAATATTTAAAGGGGATATCTCTGTGGCAGAAATTACACTTGTTGGTTGGTTCCATACCATTTTGGGCATCGTTTCGATTGGCGCCGTCATTTACACACTGGCGCGTTATCGGGTCATCAAATCGACCACCAAGTCTGGCCAGCTGTACCTTATAGCGACTCTTATTACTGCAGCTTCTGCCCTCACTATTTTCCAAAATGGTGGCTTTAACATTGCCCACTTACTCGCAATAGCCACCTTGGGTGCCGTGGTCGTTGGCTGGTTGGCAGAGAAAAAGCAGATTGTTGGCAAGCTTTCCCCCTATTTACAGGCAGCGAGCTATTCCGCAACGTTCTTATTCCACATGATCCCTGCCATTACCGACGGTCTAAGCCGTCTGCCCGTTGGTGATCCGGTGGTAACAGATATCGAAGACCCCCTATTAAAAGGCTTCTATCTAGCGTTTTTGATTACGTACGTGGTTGGTTTGGCGTTACAGGTGCTTTGGTTGCGTAAAAACAAGGCAGACTGAGTCGGATCAAAGAAAGGTCCTTTTGATTAAAAGGTGGTTTTGACTAAAAGGTGCTTTTGATTAAAAGGTAGCGGATATCAAGCTGTCGAGAGTTTGGTATCTGTTATATCCGATATAGATTTAGTTTGATGACCTTAGGTGAGTCTTGTGAGCTCACCTAAGAGAAGGATTAGAGAAAGCTTAGAGAGCCCTAGAGTATTTTTGGAATCTTAAGTGACTGGGGTAGCTCTATAATTGCCAGTCCGTCGAGAGGTACTGCAAGCCCAGTAGAAGCCGCCATCACTAGCCCAGATAACACTGCGGTC
>Ga0209712_10004979_pt1 | contig 10457 bp, 9 predicted proteins | sample ArcOceMetagenome_FD_187443 | JGI IMG/M metagenome (GOLD analysis project Ga0209712, IMG submission 187443) | Marine eukaryotic phytoplankton communities from Arctic Ocean - Arctic Ocean - Greenland ARC118M Metagenome (SPAdes) (version 2) | ecosystem: Environmental > Aquatic > Marine > Oceanic... | reverse complement strand
GTTGATACTTTATCAAACCTACCTGTAAAAAACAATTTAAGAATAGTTCCAATTAAAGCAAAAACCCATACAGCAATAAACATATACCAACCTAGATTAGAATCCAATGCTACCAAACAAAAAGGCGTATAACTACCCGCGATTAAGACATAAATAGCAGAATGATCAAAAATATTTAGCTTTCTTCTTTTCTTCGGGTCTTTTGCTGCATGGTAAAAAGTAGATGCAGCGTAAAGAATAATTAAACTTAAGCCATAAAGAATAAAACTAGCTGGCTTCCAAAAACCTTCAAAATTTAATGACTTCATCACCAAAAAAGGAAACGCTATAAAACTTAAAATTAGTCCAAAACCGTGCGAAATCACATTCAATTTCTCCTCTAATTTACTGTATCCAAAATTTAATTTTTCACCCATTATTTTGTCTATTTGTGTCTTTCATATATTCTTTATCACTCAATAAAGCAGTTTCAAGTATGTTAAAAACCTGTTCTTTTAAGTTTGGTATATCTTCCTTCTTTAAACCTTTCGTTTCTATAAATTGATGCTGATGTGTTCTAAAAACACCAGGACTTCCTTTGAAAAAATCCCATGAAAACAAACGTTTACAATCGTAATAAGCTTGGGGTACAATTGGCATTTCAAACTCAATAGCCAAACTAAAAGCTCCCTTTTTAAAAGGTGCTAAAACAATGTTCTCTGGGGGCACCAATCCTTCAGGAAAAATAGCCATACTTGTTCCGTTTTTCAATCTTTTCTTAGCAATTGTATAAACTTTTTTTCTACTTTCAGGATTATTTCTATCAACCATAATTACAACTCTTTTATAGAAAAAACCAAAAACAGGAATCTTAACTAACTCTTGTTTTCCAACAAAGACTATTGGATTTTTACTTAAAATAATCAGCACAAACGGATCCATTAAAGAAGCATGATTCGGACAAAACATATAGCTTTTGTTTCTATCCAAAATTTGATCATTCTGCACTTTTAAACGAAAACCCATTCCGTAAACTAGCACTTTTGACCAAACTCTAATCAGTTTCCAAAAAGTAGGATAGTATTCTTCTTTAGCCGTTAATATAAATAATAAAGGAGATATTAAAATTATCGATCCTATTATCAAAATATAAAACCACAAACGCCAAATAAAAAGAAAAGGGATTTTTAGAAATTTCATAAGCATCAAAAGTACTAATATTCTTTTGTTTGATAGGTTATCTTAAACAAAACCTTACTTTTGTGCTCTTAGAGGAATTCTTCATCTGCCAAGCATTATTTAGTTTGTGAATGATACTAATATTTTTCTTAAACGTAAATTATAAGATTATTATTTCATTTTAAAATGATTTAAAAAAACACTATTTAATGTCAAGAATTTTAACGGGAGTGCAAAGCACAGGAACGCCACATTTAGGTAATTTATTAGGTGCTATTTTGCCTGCAATAAAAATGGCAAATAATCCAGAAAATGAAGCTTTTTTATTTATCGCAGACATGCATTCTTTAACGCAAATTAAAGATGGAAAAGAGCTAAGAGAAAACACGTATAGCACTGCTGCTACTTGGCTAGCTTGTGGCTTAAACATAAATAAAACAGTTTTTTATAGACAGAGTAATATTCCGCAAGTCACCGAACTATCTTGGTATTTAAGCTGTTTTTTTCCGTATCAAAGATTAACATTAGCCCATAGTTTTAAAGACAAAGCAGATCGATTAGGAGATGTGAATTCTGGTTTATTTAGCTACCCTATGTTAATGGCTGCTGATATTTTATTATATGATGCAGAAATTGTTCCTGTTGGAAAAGATCAATTACAACATTTAGAAATGACAAGGGATGTAGCGAATAGGTTTAATAATATTGTCGGAGAAACATTGGTTGCTCCAGAAGCAAAAATACAAGAACACTCTAAATTAGTTCCTGGAACTGATGGCGAGAAAATGAGTAAATCTAGAAATAACATTATCAATATTTTCTTACCTGATAAAAAACTAAGAAAGCAAATAATGTCTATAACAACGGATAGTAAAGGATTGGAAGAACCTAAAGATCCTGATAATGATACCATTTTTGCATTGTATAAATTATTAGCTTCTGATGCCCAAATTACAGAAATGCGAGCAAATTACGAAGGTGGAAACTATGGTTATGGCCATGCAAAACAAGCTTTATACGAATTGATAATCGAACAATTTATGACGATTAGAGAACGTTATAATCATTTTATGGAAAATAAAGATGAAATAGACGAAGCATTAAAAATTGGTGCAGAGAAAGCGACTATTGTTGCCAATGACGTTTTACAAAGAGTAAGAGCAAAAATAGGTTATTAAGCTTATTTTATTTTCATAGAAACTATGCAAACGCTTGGCTTTGTTTTATATAAAGGGTATTATTTTACTCAAATTGACAGACCACTCCTCCCACAATTGCTAATGTTACGATCGAATAACCAGTATTTATAGCAACCTAATTTACACTTTTCAGTTCAAAGAGTGCTAGGATAGATAAAATTGGAGGTACAAAAATAACCCCAGACATTCCATCATGCAAAGTAACATGATTAAAAGTTGTAAAACGATCTCCATAAGTACTTAAGAAGTTTTGGGGAAACGTAAACCCTTCACCTTTTTTTGTCTCAAACTCAATTTCTCCCTGTAAGACTGGCATAACTCCAATTGGTGAATAACTAAGAAAAGCAGGAAAAATGCAATTAAAAAACGAAAAAGATAACTAAATATAAATACTTTTATCATATTCTAACCTTTTAAAGACTCCTTAGTAAATCCCATTTCATTCATCCACCCATTTCCGAATAAAGGACCATACCAGACAAAACCAATAGCTAATGGTATTAAAGCTGCTATAAAAAAGATATAAAAATTTATTTCTATAATTGAATATCAAACATAGCTGATACATTTTTAATTATAAATAAGTTCCAAAAAAAAACCTAAAACAAAAAGTTTTAGGCTGCTACTCTAATTAAACGATAGGCTGTTTATTGAATCTTCATAGACTTGGCTATTGCTTCTAATTCAAACACAAAAGCTCTTTTATTTACGGATGGCGCATAGGTGAATCCTTCAAAAACAATTAGTCTATTATTCTTTTTATCCACCACTGTATAATTTAAAAATGGGCCTGCCATAAAATCATTTTTCACTTCCCATTTTCCTCGGGTTTCATATGCTTTTTTTCCATCTATAACTACATCAAAAGTAAAAGGTGTATACGCTTCTTCTGTTATCATATGCATTGTTTCTGGATCTGTACCGGGTATAAATTTTTTACCGATACTATCCCTAACAGCCACAATATTGTCAGAAACTTTGCTTTCATCACCCAAAGGAAGTGCATATACTAAAATATTATTACTCCCTGTTTTTGCAATTCCACTCATTAAGTGATTTCTTAACCAAAGAAATTCTCCTGTATCATCAACAGTGTTAAACTTTTTAGGTATGGTAAGGGTAATCCCTAAATTAGGAAGTGTTTCGTATGTGGAATTATCAATTTTATCTTTTTCAAAAATTCTTTGTGTAAATTGAATGTCAGCATCTATAAAAATATTTTTAATGTCATTTTTGTGCTCTTGCAAAAGCTTAATAATACTTTCATCATCTTTTGCTTGCACATAAACGATCGTTTGTGGTTGTGCATATACATTCTTCTTTACGGTAAAAGTCTCATTTTCACTTTCCGTAACAATTAAAATATTTCTACTGGATTTCATCATCGAACTAAATCCATTTGGCGCAACTTGAGAAACTGATAAAACATGCTCTGGTTGTGGCAAACCTACCATTAATTCTCCAAAAGAATTACGAACTTCTGACCCTATATCTCCTGTCCAGTCACTAACTTTGACTACCACCATCACTTTATTAATCTTACCAATAGATTGTCTTAAAATCTTTTTGTCGGTGCCAATGCAAGACGATAATAAAAGTGTAATTGTTAAAATTGAAAATATTTTCTTCATGAATTTAGCTTTTAAAATTTTTAATTTTAGTTTTAGACTTTAGACTTTTAACACACCAAAAATTGTTCCACTCTTTAATTTAAACAACAGAAACATTATTGAATTTTTTAGAAATGTTACCAAGTGAGTTCCATTTTCTCTCCACATAAATATTATATGTAGTTGGTTTAGTTTACTTTTTTATCTATTTAGTAGCTGAATATGGAATTTTCTTTGGAAAAACATACAGTCTCTGTCCGATTTTTAAACGATTATTCTTTAATCCATTCCAACGCTTTAGACTACTTACTCTTACTCCAAATTTATTGGCTATTTTACCTAAATAATCGCCATTTTGAACTTTATAACGGATACGTTTATCCATTTCAAAGTACTTCGGCAACGGCTTTTCTCTTTTACTTTTATCTTCCGCAGCTAAAGCATATAGCTCTTTTTCTTTATCTAAAAAGGCTACCATTTTATTACTTGGTAGTCGTACAGCATAATTTCTGTCTTTTACAAACGGAATAATATCTAACTTATAAGAGGGATTTAAATAGGAAATTACTTTTTCATCAACATTTATAATTTCAGAAATCTGATCGAAACTTATCGTTTGTTTTACACGAATTGTATCTGTCTGAAAACCAAAGAACGTTGGAAGTTCAGCATAAATTTTATGCTCATTTGCATATTCAAAAATATACATAGTTGCATAAAAAGCAGGAACATACCCTGCAGTTTCTCTTGGCAAATAAGGTCTTATATTCCAATAGTTCCGATAACCTCCAGAACGTTTTATGGCTTTTCTTACATTTCCTGGTCCAGAATTATAGGCCGCTAAAGCTAAATCCCAATCTCCAAAAGCAGTAAATAACTGACTTAAATATTTACAAGCGGCAATAGTTGCTTTTACAGGATCTTGACGTTCATCCACATAAGAACTCACTTTTAAATCAAACTGTTTTCCTGTGCCATACATAAACTGCCACAAACCTGTTGCACCTACTCTCGACCTTACCTTAGGTCTTAATGCAGATTCCACAATTGCTAAATACTTCATTTCTAAAGGAATATCATACTGATCTAGATATTGCTCGAACATTGGAAAATAGTACTTTGCTTTGGCCATTAAGGCTGGATAGTATTTTTTACGATGCCTTAAATAGCTATTAATTACTTTTTGTAAAGCAGGATTAAATGCTAAATTAAAAGGTGTTGTTTTATCTAAATCAGAAAGGCGTTGTTTTAATAAAGCAGTGGTTAAAACCGTTTCTGAACTTCCAATAATATCCTTATCGACAATTACATACACTAAAGTGTCTATTAATGAAGAATTAAATTTCTCATAAACTAGCAAACTATCAATTTTTTTTAAATCTGAATCTGAAAAAAATTTAGATTTACTGTTTTCTCTGATAGTATCTTTAGCTACAAATAAACTATCCATTTTTACAGCAATCACACTCTCTTTATCTTGTTGCGAAAAAACTGAAATACTGATAAACAATAAGAGAAATAAAAATTTATTCATAAACTATATATCTAATTCTACAACTATTGGACAATGATCAGAATGTTTTGCTTCTGACAAAATATAAGCTCTTGTAATTTTATCTTTTAAAGATTCTGAAACCATGGCATAATCTAAACGCCAGCCTTTGTTATTTGCTCTAGAATTTGCTCTATAACTCCACCAAGAATATTCTTGTTTCTCTTGATTTAGAAAACGAAAACTATCAATAAATCCATTATTAATAAACGCTCCCATCCAAGTTCTTTCTTCAGGCAAAAACCCTGAAACTCCTTTCATTTTTGGATTGTGAATATCAATAGCTTCATGACAAATATTGTAATCTCCGCAGATGACTAAATTCGGAATCTCTTTTTTTAAAGTATTGATATATTCCTGAAATTCATCCATATAATTCAACTTAAAATTAAGTCTCTCTAAATTTGTTCCGGATGGTAAATACAAACTCATGATAGAAACAGCCTCCCTGTCTGCAGTGGCGGAAAAATCTACTCGTAAATTTCTGCCCTCAAAATCCATGGTTTCAATACCTGTTCCGTACGCTATGTGATTTGGTTTTTCTTTACAAAAAACAGCTACAGAAGAATAGCCCTTTTTCTGTGCAGAAAACCAATAATGATGTGGATAACCTGCCTTTTCAAATTCAGCAAGGTCTAATTGTTCTTTATGTGCTTTGGTCTCTTGAATGCAAATTACATCTGGATTTGCCACTTGCAACCAGTCTAAAAAACCTTTTTTTAGAGCTGCTCTAATTCCGTTTACGTTGTATGATATTATTTTCATTTAGCCACTTTTAATTTCCCTAAAGAGGAAAATACTTCTTCTGAAATATTATTTATTTTTAAATCCTTTCACTAAGATATCCAAAGATTTTAGAGTATCATTTCAGGAATTTCTCCACCAACAATCAAAGTACCTTCTGTAGCATTTTGAATCTCTTCAACAGAAACTCCAGGCGCTCTTTCTAGTAAATGAAATTCATTATTCTTCACTTCTAAAACGGCTAGGTTCGTTACCACCTTGGTTACACAACCCACGCCAGTTAAAGGCAAAGAACATTGTTTTAAAATCTTAGACGCTCCTCGTTTATTGGTGTGCATCATGGCTACAATGATATTCTCTGCAGATGCCACTAAATCCATCGCTCCACCCATTCCTTTCACCATTTTCCCTGGAATTTTCCAGTTGGCGATATCTCCATTTTGAGAAACTTCCATAGCGCCTAAAATTGTAAGATGAACATGTTTACCACGAATCATTGCAAAACTCATGGAGGAATCAAAAAAACTTGCTCCTGGCATTGTCGTGATGGTTTGTTTCCCTGCGTTTATAATGTCTGCGTCTTCCTCTCCTTCAAAAGGAAAAGGCCCCATTCCTAAAACTCCATTTTCGGATTGAAATTCAACTTCTATATCATCTCGAACATAATTAGCTACTAACGTAGGAATTCCAATTCCTAAATTTACATAAAATCCATCTTGCACTTCTTGTGCGATTCTTTTCGCTATTCCGTTTTTGTCTAACATATCAATGTAACAATTAAAAAATTTAATAATGTATCAATTCTGTTTTCGAGATTTAATACTTGTACTTAAAATTTTGTAAAGGATTAAACCTAACTCATTTACTTTCTTACTCAAATCTATATGAGTTGGATAAGATTTTGATTTCTCACAAAGAATTAACCAATATTTAGTTTCTTCTAATTCTTTAGTTGCAATTTTTATTTTATGAATAAAATCTGCTTTACTCTCCGCATTTTGAGCTTCGTGAACATTTGCTCCTACACTTGTCCCCGATTTTAATAACTGGCGAGAAATCACATATTTTCTTTCAACTTGTAATAATTCGCAATAATCAATGACCATTAATGCAACCTCAATTGATTTATCAACTACTAGGTTTTTCATTTTTTTAATTGTTACATTAATACATTGTTAAATTGATTAATTACGCTTTCGAACAGTTCGTTGCTCAATTCTTTTTTCATAATCCTTTCCTTGAAAAATTCGCTGCACAAATATTCCTGGAATATGAATATTATTTGGCTCCAATTCTCCTACAGGCACTAATTCTTCCACCTCAGCAACCGTAATTGTTGCTGCTCCGCACATATTTGGATTAAAGTTCCTTGAAGTTCCTTTAAAAATTAAATTCCCAGCAGCGTCACCTTTCCAGGCTTTTACAAAAGCAAAGTTCGCTTTAAAAGCAGGTTCTAATACATACATTTTTCCATCAAACTCTCTAGTTTCTTTCCCTTCTGCAACTTCAGTTCCATAACCGGCAGGTGTGTAAAATGCTGGAAACCCTGCTTGTGCGGCTCTGCATTTTTCTGCTAAAGTTCCTTGTGGTGTTAACTCTACTTCTAATTCTCCAGATAACATTTGACGTTCAAATTCATCATTTTCGCCCACATAAGAAGAAATCATTTTCTTAATTTGTTTATTTTGAAGCAATAAACCCAAGCCAAAATCATCTACACCCGCATTATTAGAAATACAGATAACATCTCGAATATCTAATTTTACCAATTCAGAAATTGCATTTTCAGGGATACCACACAGACCAAAACCTCCTAACATAAAAGTCATGCCGTTTTTTACGCCTTCTAAAGCTTCTTGAACATTGTTTACTTTTTTGTTTATCATAGTATATATCTTTATAAAGTAATCTGTGAGTTATTAAAATACTGAAGCAAATTCTATTCAAATTAAAAATCAGTATCTTCTTCAGGAACTTCAATTTCTCCTTCTTCAACTTTTTCTTCACAATTAATATTAATCGATAAATTTTCTGGCTTTTCAAAGTCCTCTTTACTAATATTTAAAGTTTCATCAGCATAACATTTTTTCATAAATAAAGCCCAAGAAGGCAAAGACATCGTTGCTCCTTGACCTTTTGTTATCCCTGCGAAATGTGTTGCTCTATCTTCACCACCTGTCCAAACACCTGTTGCTAAATTTGGTACGACACCCATAAACCAGCCATCAGATTGATTTTGGGTTGTTCCTGTTTTACCTGCAATTGCATTCTCAAATTTATAAGGAAAGCCTGTAACTACTTTTCCGCCTGAAGTCCAATCCGAACGCAGCCTGATTCCTGAGCCAGATTCTGTTACCCCTTTTAATAAATCTAAAATTACATATGCAGATTCTTCACTTAAAACCTCTTGAGTTTCTGGCGTAAACTCTTTTAAAACAGTTCCGTTTTTATCCTCAATTCTAGTAATTATCATTGGACTCACTCGTAAACCTTTATTCGCAAACGTACTATATGCACTCACCATTTCTAACAATGATAAATCTACAGCTCCAAGTGCAATGGAAGGATTTGCCTTAATCTTAGTTTTTATACCTGCAGACTCGGCCAAACGCACTACATTTTCTGGTCCTACTTTGTCTATTAATCTAGCAGACATTGTATTTACAGAACCCGCTAATCCATCCTTTAAAGTTAACATTCCTCCATATTTTTTATTTGAATTTTCTGGAGTCCAAGCTTCTGGAATTCCATATTTTCCTTTCGGAATTGTATAAGGAGTGTTTGGCAATTTATCACAAGGAGACAGTCTTAATTGATTAATTGCAGTTGCATATACAAAAGGCTTAAAAGTAGAGCCTACTTGTCTTTTTTGCTGAGCAACAGCATCATACTTAAAATGTTTATTATTGATACCACCAACCCAAGCTTTTATATGCCCGGTTTGTGGCGCTATGGAGACTAATCCAGAACGTAAAAAATGTTTGTAATATAGGATAGAGTCCATAGGAGACAGTATTGTGTCTCTATCTCCTTTCCAAGAAAAGACTTTCATCTTTGTTTTTGTTTTAAAAATTTCATCAATCTCTTTCGATGATTTTCCTACTTTCTTAAGACGCCTGTATCTTTCTGAACTCTTTTTAGCTCTTTCCAAACTTCTTGCAATTTCTTCTTTATCTAAATCATAAAAAGGCGCTATTTTATTTCTTTTTTGCTCCTTAAAAAAGTACGATTGCAAATTAGCCATGTGCTCTTTTACTGCTTCTTCTGCATATTGTTGCATTCTCGAGTCTATCGTTACATAAATCTTTAAACCATCACTAAAAATATTGTATTCTTCTCCGTTTGGTTTTGGATTATTTTGTACCCATTTACGCATTACTTTTTGTAAATGTGTTCTAAAATAAGTTGCATAACCGTCACTATGACTTTCTGGTGTGTAGTTGATGTTTAAGGGTAACTGTTGCAAATTAATTTTTTCTCCTTCAGTAATTAAACCATTTCTTGTCATTTGTAATAGAACAACATTTCTTCTTTGTTTTACCTTAGTTTCTCTTCTTAAAGGATTAAAATAAGAAGAATTTTTTAGCATGCCTACTAACATTGCAGATTCTTCAATTGCCAAATCTTTTGGCTCTTTACCAAAATAAATTCTGGCTGCTGAACGAATACCCACTGCCTGATTTAAAAAATCGTACTTATTTAAGTACATGGCAATAATTTCTTGCTTGGTATATTGTGTCTCTAGTTTTGTAGCCACAACATACTCCTTCATTTTTTGCCCAATTCTTTTAAAAATATTTCTAGAAGCTCTTCCTGTAAAAAGCATTTTTGCTAACTGCTGCGTTATGGTACTTGCACCTCCACTTCCTGGTTTCAAAATAGCTCTTGCTAAACCTTTAAAATCAATTCCTGTATGTTTATAAAAACGCTCATCTTCTGTGGCTACTAAAGCATTTACCAAATTCTCTGGCAATTCTTTAAAATTAACAGGGGTCCTGTTTTCTTTGGCATATTTACCAATCGTAACACCGTCCGAAGAAATTACTTCTGTAGCTAAATTTGTTTGTGGATTTTCTAATTCTTCAAAAGTTGGTAATGCTCCAAAAGTACCTGTTGAAGTTATATAAAAAAGAACGAAAATTAGTAAGATTCCTCCTATTACAATTCCCCAAAACCAAAGAAGGTACTTTTTAA
>Ga0209712_10004978_pt1 | contig 10457 bp, 9 predicted proteins | sample ArcOceMetagenome_FD_187443 | JGI IMG/M metagenome (GOLD analysis project Ga0209712, IMG submission 187443) | Marine eukaryotic phytoplankton communities from Arctic Ocean - Arctic Ocean - Greenland ARC118M Metagenome (SPAdes) (version 2) | ecosystem: Environmental > Aquatic > Marine > Oceanic... | reverse complement strand
GCCGGACAGAAAAAATAATGTGCACCACCCCCCCCCGTTCTTGAAGTCTCAATTACCTACTGAACGAGGGAAACAGGAATCTTGCAAAAAAAGCCGACTGCAGACTGCAACCTACGTACCGTACCTGCAACCTGCAAGCCTGCAACACAAGCAAGAAGTGACACGGTGACACAAACACAACTGGATCTGCACTTCGAATAATAGCAGTCCATAGTACATAGTCCATAGTTGATTGCTGAAAGGTATCTACCAGATCCTGTACATTCAACATTGCACTAACTGCAGTAATACACTACACACTACACACCACACGTAGCTAGTATATTCAATATCTGTTGAATTAAAGACAAGTCGTTCTTGACAATGATGGAAAGACGACGGTGTCTCATCCAGCAGTCCTTCATACTCTTGACCCTCCTGGCAGTTCAACTTCTCCTGCTTTGCATTCCATGCCCTCGTCAGAATCAATTCACATTTGCTCATGCAAATCCAATAGATTCAAACGATGACGACTGCGAAACCATAGACTTTGATTATTTAGATAAGAAAGCAGCAGAGGAAACTGAAAATGTTCCCAACACGAAAACGAACAGGATTGCGAAAGAAGGAAGAGAGACGTCAAGAAATGCACAGAAAAAGCTGACCAAGAAAGAAGCAGAAGAATTCTTTATTCGTATCAAACCTGGTGGTTCTTCCTACCATTCTAATTCTGGAAACACTGGCAGTGGCAGTGGAAATGACAACGCTTCTTATACTAACTATGGCGCTGGTGCATCAAGGTCCAATGGCAATGGTTATGACAATGGTACAAGAAAAGGAACAAGCACAAGTACAAAAACTAAACGTCGCAAAAAGTCAAAATCCAAGAAGTCATCTTCAGATTCCAAATTATCACCTTCCTCCTCCTCAGACGACAGCGGCATCCCCATCATCGCAACAAAAGTGACCGTCACAATCCCCGGCTATGGCAAAGCAGAAGGAAGACGCGAACAAGCAGTCGACATTTGGAAAGGAATACCTTTTGCATCACCACCCGTCGGATCCCTCCGCTGGGCACCACCCGAGGGTGCCACACCCTGGGCACCGTCCAAACTCGACGCATCCCAATTCGGTCCAGACTGCTACCAACTCGTCGATCCAGTCGCGAACCCCCTTGCGGATCCAGAATATATGAGCGAAGATTGCTTGTATTTAAATGTTTATACACCCGCGGGACACGTGGCGAGGTCGAGGCAGGGGAAATTTCTCAGTGCTACGAAGAAATTGCCAGTCATGCTTTGGTTCCACGGAGGGGCGTTTCAGCAGGGAGCAGCGAGGAGGCCAGAGTATGATGGGAGGAAATTGGCAGAGAGGGATATTGTTGTCGTATCGATTAATTATCGGTTGGGGGCATTAGGGTTTTTGGTGTCGAGTCCCGATGGGCTTTATGGGAATTTTGGATTGATGGATCAGAGGGCGGCGCTGGATTGGGTCAAGAAGAATATTGAAGCGTTTGGTGGGGATCCAGATAATATTACCTTGTTTGGAGAATCTGCTGGGGCGGTGATGATTGGATTGCATCTTTTGATGGAGGGTGCTGGGACGCTGTTTCATAAGGCAATTATGCAGAGTAATCCTGTGGGGTATACGTTTCGGTCGGTGGTCGTGGCGGATTTTATTGGGGAAGCTTTGAAAAGGAATGTGGATTGTAGGGATTTGGCGTGTTTACGAGCTGAACGTGTCGAAGAAATTATGAGAGCGCAATCTAGTTTGATGGGTGTTCCCAGATCCGTAGGAGATTTCTTTACGTTTGGACCCACGCTGACATCGCAGCGAAAGTTGAGACTTTCCCTAACGGGAGAGAGACGAATTTTTAGTCGGTCGGAAGACAATCGGCAGCCAAGGTTGGATACTGACGAATCCCTGAATTCTTTTGTAAGTGAATGGAGAGTGGGATCAGAGGTGAACACAGACACTGCGAGATGGAGTGCTGTGAATGTGAGCCAGCCAATGAAGATGCTTGAAGGGATACCTAGTAATATACCAATCATTATTGGAACGAATCAGCACGAAGGAGAAATGTTTGTCCATTCTGCATTTCCAGCGCCAATGCCAAAGGCCGTGTATTGGATGTTTGTTGGTGCGCTATTTCGAGACAGTGCAAGCAGGGTATTGCGACATTATAGAGGTCTTGTAGATGAGGTCGAGAGCCAAGCTGAAGGACTAGCATTTCAACAAATGGAAGAGGAAGAGAATAAACAAAACTATCTAGAAAATCAGGAGACATTGGATAGGGAGTATGAATTGCTGCTGACCATGAATCAAACAAGAAGTTCGCGTAATGATGACATTAATGTAATTGCCAGTGACGGTGTTCAAACTTTGGTCAACACCTGGAGCACCGGAGGGCACATTGATACGGATAATAGTAACTTTTCGACGCCTGAGGGATCTCAAACTGCAAATCAACGGAAAACGCTTCGTGAAAGATTCATCGAAATGGCACAAGCAAGAGAAGAAATGCGCATACTGAAAATGAAAGAGAAGGCATTGAAGGAAGCAGCAAAGGTTGTTGTTGACTATCGCCCTGTGATGAGTGCAATTGTTGGAGACTATCTATTTCGATGCCCGAGTTGGCATTTTGCCCAGCTTCTGACTCGAAATAGATCCCGTGGAGGAAAGGACGAGAACAATGTCTTTGTCTACCGATTCAGTCTTCCTACACATATTCCGGGATACAAGGAGTGCTGGGGAAAATCTTGTCACACTGCAGAAATGCCGTACGTCTTCCAATCTATGGATGTACTTCGATCAAATTATTCGACGCTTGGACCGTTTGCTCAAGAGGAAGCACCCTCTGCACCGGAATATCCCTATACACAAATAATGGCTGCATATCGTGGCGCATTGGAAGCAATTCAATTCGATGATCATGATATTGACATTCAGGACGAGCAGCCCTTGGACGGAACTGTAATACACAGAAGAAATAATCATACCAAAGCATTTCAACGCATCCTAAATCATTTCTTTGGGGATTATTTCAAAGAAGATGCCGACGAAGAAATGGCGTCCGATATGTCTGAAAGATGGGCTGCATTTGCCAGAGATGCCAATCCAAATTATGACGGAAGCAAAGCTGAATGGCGGCCATGGAGGCACAAATCAGATAACTCTACTTTCTTTAACGACTTTAACAACGATAGCGACGACAGTCTATGGCCCGATGACACCAGCATCTGGCCAGACGAAGAGTATGATTACTGGTCCGATGACGAATATGATGAATTCTCAGACATAGAAGACGAACTCTCTGCTAGGGACGATTATTACAGAAGGAGAGCACTTGAAGCAATGGAATTAGATGTGGCAGCGGAAGATGTATTCACAACAGAATTACGACGAGTACAATATCGTAAAGATACAGAGGAGGAAGATGTGTCTTTCCTGAAAGGCAAAGTTTTGAACCGTTGGGGATTTTCAGCAGAACAAAAACGGCGAATGCATCTCATGTCTAAAAGTCAGGCCAAAGAAGCGATTCGTCTCGCTCAGGAGTTCGGTTTGATGGGATCTGGACTAAGTGAGGATGGAAAGGGAAGTCACCTCCATGGATCCGAGGCTTTCTTTCCAGAACTGCTAGAGTTGGCATGGCCACCCGAGGGCAGGCTCATAGAACGCGATTGTACTTGTGACATGTGGGATAGAATACGGTGTAAGTCGCTTTTCCTTTTATTGTCGTATGGATTGTTATGATATTTGCACCATATTGAATATAATAAACTTGCCTCTGACAATTCCTTTTTCTCGATTAGATCGGTACTAAAGAATGAGGAAGTCGTATTGTCGCATGAAGAGAAAGTATCAACGAACTGAGACTTTGAAGAAGTAAAAGCTTGAATCACATAGATCTCATAGTAATACTCACCTTCCATAGTAACATTCACCTTATATTACTTCATCCTTGTTTTCTTCCAAAGGTATAATCCGAACTAGGGCCCATTCTTCAATTTTTTAGTTCTTTAACTTTAGAAGTTGGTCATGGGCTGGTCTTATGAAGAAAATATGAGAAGCTTGAAGAGAGAGATATCCAATAAAATTCTGCCAGACTCAAAATAATTGTCAATTAAAAGGCTATTACTGACACGTTTTCTAAGTTTCAAACAGGCTCGCTTGTGTCGCTTGTTGGTAGGTGGACGATGATGCGATGGAACCCATATTGAACATACCATCAGAATCTACCTCAAATGTGCCATAAATCATTTCCTTTGACCTCACGCACCGTTCTGCACCCAACGTGTAATCTCACCTACGCCGGCCACCCTAATAGATAGGCTAGTGCATCCGTTACCGTTTAGGTCTGTTCTCCTATTCCTCATCAAGATAAAAATCTATTTGCAGACACAAATGGAAGCTTTCAACTGTGCAAAGCCACCCAAAGCCCCAGGTAGTTTACCACCTTTGCCGAGGGGACGTAGTCGGTCTCTAAAATCAACCATGACATGTGGTACCGCTTCTACTACTCCTGTTCAAAACGAGCGCAAAGCTCTTTCCGCACCTCAAAATATGCACGATCCTTACTCCTATGATTCAGTATCCATGACACGCGATCTATTCCGTGGCTTCATAATACAAAGAAAAGAAAGCCTAACCAAAAAGGAACACGAGTATCTAGAGAATCTTGTAGAAGATGGTGAAGAAGATGATTTAAATCAAGCCATGCTGGTTCTTTCCGACAGACAGCTGTTCTTCAGTCCCAGGAATTGGGTTGAGAAATCAGCAGCTAGATTACTCGGATGTGCTCCCATGTCTACTTTAAGTCGGAGCGATTCAGACCCTGCGTTGGATAGTGTCCTTGACATGAAACATATTTCGTCAGATACTGGCGAATCAAATAAAGAAAATCCCCAAGAGGAGTGTAATGTTGAGATTATCGATACTGGATATGGGGCAATTATTCTTCAGGACCTCGAGACTCCAACGAATTCAAAAAATACAAAGGGCAAAGATGAAAATTTTGAATCTTTCCAGTATGATGAAATATGCGAATCGGTAGACCTCAGTTTTGTCACTCCCGAGGAAAAAGTCGAGAGAGTAATTAGTGAACCTCAAACTGCACCTGCTAGAATTGGTACTCCTCACCGTCAACAAAGAGTTGCAGAACGTAAACAATCTGCGGTGCATTCCTATATGTGGAAGGCGCATAAGCAGGGTTTATCTTTGACTCCAGCTTCCTCATTTCAGTCGGCCAAAGAATATAACAAAACTTTTGCGACGAAAAAAAATCTTCTTAACGGCCAACGCAGTGGAACATCCAGCCCATATATTGGCAGGCATAGTCGCAAAGGTAGTAGAGTGAAAGGTCGCGGATCAGCGGCCATGCGAACGTCAGGATCGACCCAGTCATCGAAACAGATGACTGATCAAGGACCAGTTTATTCTATTCCATGGATAAATCATGCGCAAGCGCAACAGTTGGATATGCACGAAGTAGATTCAGATGTACCTTCTATCAACGCAGTCAGAGGTAGAATGGACTCATCGTCGACCTGGGGTTCGGACGAGATTCTCGACCGTGGTATGATTGCAGATTCCTCATTCAGCACTCGAGATCTATGGAAATCGGGACGTTTTCATTCTACCATTAGCTCAATATCAGCATCAGATCTCGCAAATTCTATGCATTCCTTAAGCACAGATGCATTGGCACGGGACTCGCCAGCGCGTAGGGTTTCTCAAAGTTCTCTTACATCTTTCCCCTCATTGCATCAAGGGTATTCGTTCAGTGATTCAATGCGGCAATCATCAAACTCTCTTCACCAACTGCCTTCTAGAACGAATTCGGATGGTTTTGATGAGTCACTACAAGAATCTTTTCTATCTTTGCATCAAGGGCAGTCCTTCAGCGAGTCCATGAATTCAATCCCATCGATACATTTTTCGCAACCTGTACAGGGTTATCATCGAGATTCCAATCAATCATCTGTAATTCCATCAATGCATCCTTCACAACCAGAGCGACAACAATCTAATATTTCCACGTTAAGCCGTCCATCACGAGGTTTTCACCGAGAATCCAGTTACTGCTCTGCTGCATCATCGGTGACCTTAAATGATTATGAATTGGAGCGAGATCTTTCTAACACTTCCAACGAAAGTTCCACCGGATCATCGTTTAGGTGCAACCCGCCAATGCGCCCAACACGCAGTCCAAGTCCTTACGCGTCTCGGCCAAAAATGGTAAGGAGAGCAGTTTCGGATGGTATATTACCACCAAGACGATCGTCCACCACCTCCGATGTACGACAAAAAGTGCCCGCAGTTCCAAAAGTTTTGCCCAGGCGAAAATCAATTGCAGGTAAGTACGCTCAGTTTTATCAATTAACAAACACATTATGGCGAACAACAGCTAACCCACTTCTCTCAGAACGAATTGATATACTCGAGACTATCGTGTCACAAGATAGAGCACAAGACGACGACAGCATCAATGTGCCCAGTATACAATCAGATACCTCTGACATGGGACAACCTGTTCTCATCCGTAAAGCTTCCTCAGGGAACGACTGGGGATTTGGTGTTGAAATTGCTGGACTTGACAATTCAATAAATGTAGAGACAATGCTACAGCTCGAGAGATTGGAAAAATCTCGTGACTTAATTCTCAATAATAGTACACGTTCAGGCAGATCGGAAGCCGACGAACGTCTGCTGGACAAAATTGGTGGTGGCGACTTCGATTCAGGGCTCTTAGAACGTACTGAAATACGGCAATGTAACTCTGAGGACCACTTTTTGCATCGAGAGAATGGCGCCGGGCTACTTCTTTCTTTGCTGGATGGAAGTGAAGACGACGATGTGAGCGCAGAAACCGATCAATACTACGATAGTTGGCACGTCTTGACTGAAGATGGAGAAGAACACGATTTCTGTTTCGAGTTCCAAATTTTGGGTACCAGTGCGGATGATTCGGCGTCAATGCCCCACGTTCTATCGCCTCCCCTGATGGAGAGCCTGCTTCATTTTCTACCTTACTCCGTTTCGGAACAAAATTACTTTATGAAATACTCCCTTATCAGGGATGGCGCATCGTTCATTTCTTTACTTCAGCACATTCGGGGGTCAACTCATACTTTGTTCGCCCTGGAAACGACAGACGGCGAAGTTTTTGGATCATTTACATCATCACCATGGTAAGCAGTCATTTACTTCCTTACCTACAGCTCCGGCTGATATCATTGTCACTTACATCACATTTCCGCCCACTTTCGTAATTCATTTATTAGGCGAAAGCATGGGGAATCGTATTTTGGTTCAGGAGAATCTTTTTTGTGGAGAATGAAGAAGGATAGAAAGACAGTCTGTAACTCAGTTCTCGACCAAGCACTCCTCGAGAGCGACATTGAAGTATTTGCATGGACTGGAGCAAACTATATGTCACAATTGTGCACTAATGAAAAAATTGCATTGGGAGGAGGTGGCGGATTTGGTCTCATCATTGAGGCCAACATGTTGAATGGGGAAACCAACGAATGTGAAACCTTTGGAAATCCTCCTTTATCCAAGGAGCATGAGAACGGAACATCGTTTGAAATCGTGAATCTGGAAGTGTGGGCTATGACTCCATGCAATGATGTGGAAGCGGCAGAAAAATTGGAAATGGGAAAGCTTTTCCTTGAAGAAAACAGGCAAGATTGATCTGCGGCCAGGGGAGGTTTACAGTGGTAGGTATTAAAGTGTAAACTTACTTGTTTATAAGTGTTATCTCGTTTTCAGGTTCAGTTCAATGTTCCCCAGTATTAGGTACAGGGTCCTTGCAGATGTTTGGACTCATTTTTTTCGTGTACAAAATGTAAACTTACTTGTAATTAACAATACTGTAGTGCTATCTCGCAATCAGTTTCAGTTCAACCCTCCAAGTATTATGGGATACAACGGTGTCCCAAGAATACCCTGTTTCAGATCAAGCGATTGACTCATCGAATCATCATTTGTTATCTCCGAAACCATAAAAGTCACTTCATTCTTATTGTTGAAGAAATGTTTCACTCTACACTGATACGAATGGCTTTCCACAAGATCAATCGCTCGTTCGACTTCATCCAAAGCAGGCTCCTCACCCTGAAACTTCATTGTCACAATCATATGGGAAGCCAAATTGCCCGAACACCATTTATCCAGTAACTCTATGATTCTATCAGGATATGCAATCACATCCGAAACCATCCAACAATCTTGACCTTTCTCAACCATAGTTGGCTCAAACGCAAATGCATCACCCTTGACAAATTGCACATATTCATCCTTCATCAGAACAGGATCCACTTCAGACCTATCCACAGCCACCACCGAACACCCCAATCGTCGCATAACAGACGTCCACCCCCCCGGACACGCTGACGAGAACAGACAAACATATTGTAAGATGAATGAAATACAATGACAGTTGACAGTACGGAATGTATTTACTGCAAACTTACCACCCAAGTCCACGGCCACAGCAGAAGAAGAAGGTTGGATCCTCATACATTCGAACCCCTCCATCAACTTCCGATACGCAGAACTCGGCATCTTCTCCTCAATATCCACCTTGGCCAATCCAAGTGGGAAACAATCATTCGGCCAAAACGAGCGTCTCCCCGGCCCCACGAACTGACACTGCGTCAAACTCGCCACAGCAATATCATTGCTCTGCAACATGACTTGAAGAAGCCATCTCTCGGCCGGTTCTTCCCGATTCCCTTCTTCGTCCATGGGAGCCTTTCGAGCGGCAGGATAGACCTTTTTCAGAATTTTTGCAACTTCTTCCCCCACTTTCGTACTACGATGTGTCATCACGGGGGTACCCTGCCCCTTGCACATTCCAGGAACGAGCGCATGAATGCTCAAACTGCCTCTAGGTGCAGAAAGGAGACGTTCCCTCTGCTGGAATGAAATTTCATCCACAATCGCATCAGAGTCATTTTCATTTCCAAGAAGAGCCATCAAGACTGCATTTGCAAGACCTTTAATAGATTCCGCAGAAACAACAACAGATTTTGGCATGGCCTGGAGTGCATACACTGGATCATAATATTCCGACAATAATTCCTGTTCATCTTCTAACCTAACAAGACCAGGATAAGGTGACGTCGCCACCACTTGTCCATCTTTTCCATCTTCATTCTTATTAATATTCAATTCCACAAACCGATGGATCTCATCCATCAGAGTAGACTCATATGTATGCCGACAGGTGTAATACGACGGCCTGGGAGAATTCGGTTTGGTCAAGGGAGGCAAGGGGCTGAGTTCCTCCTGTCTGATATCTCCATCATCCGTTCCTCTGCTTCGTTTGGAACCTTCGCTGTTGTATCGTTTTCGTCCTAAATTATTATTTCCTCCTCCTCCTCTGCCTCGGCCTGTACCGGTATCTGTACCCCTCCCTCCACCTCTGCCAGAAGAAGTAGCAGCACCTCTTCCTCTGCCTGCACCTGCTCCACTTCTTCGTGTTTGACCTCTTCCTCCATTGCTATTATTGGATGTAGCGAGGAGATAGGATGCTATTAGAATGGGAGATATAGCCACCATGATGTTGTAGGTTACAGTTCTACTGTCTTCAATCTATGTTCAATAATATGAAAAGAAAATTGTGGGGCTGTGATGCATGATGGGCACTTGAACTTGAAAGCACGTAGCGCGACGAAAAAGTCATTCGTGTCTAATCCCATCATATTTGAGATACAATAGCCTATTAAAAATTTGACGCATTTTCCTGCATTTTCGTGACTTTTTTGTTGCATCGTACAGAACATACATACCGTACCGCTCGTCGTGAACGACACATACGGGAGGAATATTAATATGATACACTTTCAACTTGGGCTCATTTGAGTCCCAATCACCAATCACACCGTGCAGCATCAGCGCCCTCAACAAGACATCACCTCACATCACCTCACCTCACACCACCTCCCACCATACATACACTAGCAACAGAAATATCCTCACTGACTATGACGCAACCCGATGCATTTGATACCTTGGACAGGACCGTCCAGGAGATCCAGGCCCTCAGCATAATATACAATGATGAAACATACGAAGAAGAAGACGAGTCCAACGCCACAAAATTCACAATACTCTCCCGAAACGAATTCCAAAGCGCGAAACAAATAGTTGACGCCCTCGAATCAGACACTGACACCCCCAATGATTTATCTGCCATCTCTGCCACAGCCACAGTCATTGCCTCAGCATCAGTCATTGCCTCAGCCTCTACTCCTGCTGCCGCACCCTCGATCGCACTCCGGGCAGAAATCAACGTCGTACTCACCAGTGCGGACGGAATAAAATTCGAAGCCAATGTCGACATCACACTCCCGCCGCACTACCCCGATTCAGCAGCCTTCATATCCTCAGCCACCATAACAGACCTAGACATGAACAGTCAACGAGATGAATTCTCCAAAGCCATGAATGAACGAGCGAAAGAATTGGCC
>Ga0209712_10004976_pt1 | contig 10458 bp, 8 predicted proteins | sample ArcOceMetagenome_FD_187443 | JGI IMG/M metagenome (GOLD analysis project Ga0209712, IMG submission 187443) | Marine eukaryotic phytoplankton communities from Arctic Ocean - Arctic Ocean - Greenland ARC118M Metagenome (SPAdes) (version 2) | ecosystem: Environmental > Aquatic > Marine > Oceanic... | reverse complement strand
TAATGAGAGGAGTTCCTCTCATTCAATGTTCTTCCGAACGTTCCTCAGAACTTCCACGTCGGCGATCGTTGATCACTGACGTATTCTGTTTTCGTACTGCACTGGCGTAAGTCATTTTAGCCAAGGCTGTCTCGACTGTTTTAGTAGATGCATCGCCCTGTGAATTTTCTTTTCCGTCATGCTTTTCAAGATCTTTTCCGTCATGCTTTTCAACATAAATCCTCGTTTGCATCTGTATTCTCTCTTGCGATATATTCTACATGATCCATTCCAAACTACGCATGTATAGGAACCTAAAAGTTATCATTAATACAAATTTTATGCTGTGAATCCACTAGGTAATGTAAAAGTGAAGTATCAGCAGTAATGTTGATCAATGGTGTTGTGTTGTTGATTGTTCTGTTCTGTTCTGTTCTGTTCTGTTCTGTTCTGTTCTGTTCTGTTCTGTTCTGTTCTGCTTGTTTTGTGTTTTGTGGGAAATTGGATTTGCTTGATCCTCCAATTGAAAAGGCCTGTTATTACTTAAAGGAAAAACATGTGACAAAATCCTGTGTGGCACGTAACTGGACAGACGAAATGTTGAAATGTTGACTTGGTGCAGCTCTAAAAACTAAAAAGTATTACCTAGTCTTGTACAAGAGTTAATTAGGTGTAGTATAGGCGTTAATTAGGTGTAAAGGGAGTGTTTGGCGTTTGGTGTTTGGTGGTTTGAAAAAGGTCTGGAGTGACTAAGATAACGAGATACGAGATACAGGAGCACAAAGAGGATGATTTGTGGAAATTTGTGGAAATTTCCAGAGCCTGCCGGGATTGATCTTTTGATTTTGTTCCCATGATCCCATTTTGATCCCAACCGATTTTATTATGTTCCCTAATCCCCATTTCGATCCCAACCAATCCAATTCTGTTCCCAGATCCCAAGTTGGGATCACTTCTTATCTGTTAGTTTAACGTCTATTTAAAATACAACTTTCCCCACATTTCCATTTTAAGCGATTTCTTCCACATAATGTGTCTAATCCCAGCACCAAAAAATACGGTTTCGAAGTTCTATCTGTTGGTTTTTAAACAAATCTTTCTCGCAGGCGCACTCCTGATATATTGTATGTTTGTTTGTGTTATTCATACGTCAGGAACTCTCAGCACCGAGAAAGGAAAAGGAAGGGAAAGAAATAGGGAGTTTCTGCCACGATTTCGTTCCCAAGTTTCTGCAACGTTTTCGTTCCCATCTGATCCCAATTCGATCCCAACGACCAAGATTTCTACCTATCCCTGATGTTTCTGAATTATTCTTCTGTTGATCTGATCGGTTCTTGGTGATGCATCGATGATGGGAAGGTGTCAAGATTTTGTGATGGAGGATTCAATAATTGATTGCAGAATAATAGGTTTAGAGCCTAGATTACTCTTGAGATCTTTTATTCTCAATTCTCATTGAACTTGTAAAACCTTTATTCAAAATATTACGACCAAACATTAACCACAATCAACCATCAACCATCAACTACAACTATCCATCCAACCATCAACTACAACTATCCATCCAGCCACCATCTGTAACATAAGCTTTATCCACGATCGCTTCCATGGCCGATCCAAATGAATCGACGCCCATGGCTAATTCGACGCCCGCTCAACAAGACTGGTACAAGAAGTATGGTGATCTAACATTTAATAAAGATCACAAGAAACCCATTGAGGCCTGGCAAAGAGGGATAATCACAAATCAACTATGCCACAGCCAGTTGTCAGAAAAATATGATCTTTTCGATACAATCTTGAACACTTTCAGTCTCACGCTCACTGCCCTATCATCATCTGCCATGTTCGTCGTGTCTGTTAAACCTCAAGTTGATGCAGCATCTTTTGGAGGTATGTGGTCCAAAAACTTGGTCTCGTACGTTGCGGGGATCATCGCAGTAGTTAGTACAATCCTGCAAGCAGTTCATATGGCACTGCAGCATGTTATCTTGGCAGAGAAGCACAGGCAAGCAACCATAGCCTTGACAAAGTTGAGGTTTCACCTAGAGCATATCGTGGGCGACAATGTCGAGGAGGATACCGGGAACTTGAACTACTATAGCGATCTCAACGGGTGGGCCAGGGAGTATAAAGATGCTTTAGAATCAGCCCCGTTAATTCCTCAAAATTATTTTGAAGTCGTACGCCAAAAATATGTTGAAAATTCGCTTCAATTTCAAAAATTGGATCAAACTAAATCGACGCCCATGGCTAATTTGACGCCCGCTCAACAAGACTGGTACAAGTATGAAGATCTAACATCTAATAAAGATCACAAGAAACCCATTGAGGCCTGGCAAAGAGGGATAATCACAAATCAACTGTGCCACAGCCAATTGGCAGAAAAATATGATCTTTTCGATACAATCTTGAACACTTTCAGTCTCACGCTCACTGCCCTATCATCATCTGCCATATTCGTGTCTGTTAACCCTCAAGTTGATGCAGCTTTTGGAGGTATGTGGTCCAAAAACTTGGTCTCGTACGTTGCGGGGATCATCTCAGTGGTTAGTACAATCCTGCAAGCAGTTCATATGGCACTGCAGCATGTTATCTTGGCAGAGAAGCACAGGCAAGCAACCATAGCCTTGACAAAGTTGAGGTTTCACCTAGAGCTTATCGTGGGCGACAATGTGAAGGATACCGGGAACTTGAACTATAGCGATCTCAATAGGTGGGCTAGGGAGTATAAAGATGCTTTAGAATCAGCCCCGGTAATTCCTCAAAATTATTTTGAAGCCGCATGCGAAAAATATGAAGAAAAATATTCGCTTCAATTCGCTCCGCCAGCGGTTTCCTCGGTCTGACGTTGTCAAAGTAGGACTAAGGCATATCAAATTCTACCTCTTCAGTTTCTGATGAAAGCATTGCTCACGAATCTACGGCATTGCGACCTAAAGATGGGCAGAAATATGATCTGAATCTGTATTATACTTCACGTACACTACACGTAGCATAGTTGTAAAATCAAGATTTTTGTTCAAAATTTTCTAGATTACATCTCAACAGTGACTGGTTGTAACTGTGGTTGTAACTGTGGTTGTAGTGCAGCACACTTCTTTCCATTTTCTATGATTTAGTTGTGTACTTTGTGCTTCTTTTGCTTATGGTTCTGTGAAATGAACTTGAGATGTGTTCATCACAGTAAAAACATTGATTATTCGTAACAAGAATGATTTCCAAACCTATTTCTCGAATTGACGAGCCCCGTAACATCTTATTTCTGGTGTGTTACAGTTATCCATTATTCATGTCCGATGAAAAGACTCGGATGAGTAAAATTTAGAAAAATGGGTGGGAAAATTAGAAATTTTGCATTCAACGGTTTCTGAAATAAATAGCCCACAACAAGATGAAAAGTGAAAAGAAGGCGAATGAAAATCTTGATTGATGAAGAAGCTGCATCCATCCACGAGTTACCATCAGTTGTTACCACCACTACATAGACTACAGCCAGCAAGAATCAATCAAGAACAAAGCTTTCGCCTAGACGCAACGCAATCATATCCTACAGACATTACCTCTTGAAATATTAACTCCATCCCACTCCAACACCATGGAAAATCAAAACAAAGCAGAGAGAGTGCTGCCTCAATCCACAACAGGAGGAGGAGACATTGAAGAGGGGAACATCGATCGTTCACCATCTCAAAGAAAAGATGGTCTCTCCATGATTGAAGAACAAACCTTTCTTGAAAAAATAACGTTGATCCTAGCCCTTGCTGCATTTTCATCTTCCATTGCTTCGATCGTCATGGAGGGGGGATCTATGTATGTCAAGTCAGCATGTATCCTGATGATTATTTTATCACCGTATTCGTACTATCAGCAGACGCGTATAACAGACATTAGGGCATTGAAAAGTACATATACGGCATTGAAAAAAGAAGTAGATCGCCTTGCTGTGAGCAACGAAGAATTGAAATCGAATGTAAAAAGGCTCAATGGTACTGTGACGAAATTGGAAGATATTCAACAAGTAATCGAAGGAATTTCTCAAACGAAGGGGCGCTCGGTAGAGTCATTGTTGGAAGCTGTGAAAGAAAATAAAGCCACTGTAGAACTGATGGAAAAGAATGTACGAGCTGCAGTGGTGCAGAATATTCTGAGTGTGGTTTTTGCAATCGACGAGGATGGTGATCGGAAGCTATCGAAAGAGGAAACGACAAAGTTGATCAAAAGTCTGCAAGAAATCAACGGGGTCAAGGTTGATGAGAAGAAATTCAGAGCCATGATAAAAGAGAAGGATGGCAGTGTAGATGCAGTTATGGCAATCATTGAATCCATCCTATACGACGACGATTCGGCCGGAGATACTACCGCTAACACCATAATTGCGTTCGAGGATTCATCATAATAATGTATAAATAGATTTAATAAATCAGGGAACGACTTTATATAGTATATACGATACGTATGTGAAATAGTACACGTAGTAACAATCATCATTGCAATAGTAGCCATTACAGTATTCTGATTTATAAAATGTACAGGAAATTTGCACTATCTAAGTGACGGTAAATTGAGCGTATTCCAGTGTTCAAAGAAGGCAAGATTCTTCCAAAACGATTGCGTAGCTCGTTGAGACAGTCAGTCCACATTTAAGCCTCCTTAACACTGATTCCATCAGCTCCTGCAATAATGACAGCAGTGGTCATTCCGCAGAAAATTCCGTGGTCAACAACTCCAACAGTGGCCTTGATTTCCGTTGCAGCCAAGGCAGCATCCTTAAGAGGCTCAGTGAAGTGCAAGTCAACAATGTAGTTTCCATTATCGGTGACAGCAACCTCGTCTCCATCATTCTGGTTATTTGAACTAGATCCCATACGAAGCACGGCCTTGCATCCAGCAACAGAGGGAAGGTTTTCAACGGTGCGAAGGGTGTGCATGTGGCAGAAGGGGGTGATCTCAACAGGAAGAGGAAATCCAGGTCCGAGTCCATCACAAAGCTTGGATTCATCGACGATGACAATGAATTTATCAGCGCAGACCTCTACCATCTTCTCACGAAGAAGAGCTCCACCGCCTCCCTTGACAAGGTTAAGGTCGGGGTCAACCTCGTCAGCTCCGTCAATAGCAACGTCCAACTTGGAGTGAGTGTCAAGGGTAACTAGGGGAATTCCGAGCTCCTCAGCCTGCTCCTTGGTACGAACAGAGGTGGGGATAGCAACGATATCCTCAAGAGTTCCATCCTTGAGAAGCTGTCCAAGACGCTCGACAGCGAAGTAAGCGGTGGAACCAGTTCCCAATCCTACAACCATACCAGACTTGACGTAGTCATCTACAGACTTGTATCCAACCATCTTCTTGAGTTCATCCTGAGAAAGAGCCATGTTGAGATTAGTTTCAATGGAGAAAGCGCGAGTGGAGGGCTTGAACGCAGTGGGTGCGAAGGCTGCTGCGGTAGAAAGGGTTGCTGCTGCAATAAGTGATGAAAATTTCATGGTTAATCGAGAATCCTTTCAATGGCTGAAATTAGACAAACAAGTGAATGGGTAGATTCAGTAAGGGATCAAAAAGAGGAAAGCCAACGGGGCACACTACTCACTTCTTCTAGTCTGGCACAACAAGAAAGAGATGTGTTGCATTATGATTTGTGTCGGGGATCGGTGTCACATGCGTATGTTTCAACACAAATTAAAACCTGTTTTGATAGGCTTGGATGATATTTTATGAAGAACACCAGTAAGGAATGAACCCTGAATTGGGTTTGTATCCAGAAGTAAATCATCAAGACACAAACTACAAGCAAGCAAAAAGAAGCTCAACCAAACCCATTTACATACTTGTACAACCCAAGCCACCCCCTTAGATCCTAGCAGTCATGACTACACGTAAAACAAGCAGCATTCTAGATCGTCAAATTTCAAAGCCGAAGTAAGTCACTGTTGAAAAATGCTTTGACGTGATATTGAATATGCGCAATTAAAAATCCACGCCTAAAATCCTTGTTCTAATACTTCTTTTTCTTGTTCATGCTGCTTGTAAATAGAAATGACCAAGTGTCCATGAGCGCGTTCGCCTATCTCTATTCCGAATTGGTGCAGTATCATCAAACACGAGTGTCCAGTATATCAGAGTTGGAACAACGACTTTCAAGTTCTGGTTATGGAGTTGGTTTCAAAGTGCTTGAACTGTTAGCTTATCGCAGCAAAGAGGTAAGTAACACTGCAAACTTGCTGAGTGACCCTTTTCGTAAACCAATATAGCTCCATACGCCATGGATTGGCTTCGCAAATTCACGTAACCCTGCTAATCTAACGCTCTTTACTTCTCTAATCACGCGTAAAAGAATAAGAGAGAAACGAGAATCATGTCTATTTTACAATTCATATCATCCACGGTGTGGAAATCGCTCTTTGGAAGAGCTGCTGATTCACTCGAAAGATCGATTGATCATGCTGATGAATATATGATTTTCGATTATAATCCCATTACGTCTAATTTCGTTTCCGTGCATCAATCGAGTGCGGATGCATATGTGAGTGGCATCATAGCTGGTGTTTTGGAAGGAGCAGGATTCAGTGCAAGAGTCTCGGCTCACACGGTAGATGTGGAGGAAGGGGAAAGTAGGAATGGTTACGTCGGCTTGCCATCGAGAAAGGATAAGGCTGTGTTCCTTGTGAAGTTTTCAGAGAAGGTGCTTAAACGAGATGCCGCGTTAGAGAGGTAATACGGGCTTGTCCTCACAAAGAAGGTTGATAAAACAAAATGTGTAGGTCCTATATCCTACTAGTGTACGATGTTTTATATTCTTATATTTATATGGGCCGTCGTGAACCTATATTATTTATATTGCTCATTATTTGAAGAGATATTTTGTTTCCTTTTTCGTATTTTTTTTTAATTCGCTTCCTGCTGGGCTCACATCGTTCCAACGTTGGCAATACTGTGATCACAACAATGCCGTGAACAAGATCGAACTGGATACGTGATGAGGTCAAAGATCGAACTGGATGCCAGTTTCTTCACATTAGCACAATTAGTTGAACGCCATATGTATTAAAATTTCCTAAATTATGAATTTTCATCAGCGGCAGTCTCTACTACCTACCGGTGGTACCCAAGAGAAAGTCAGAATGTGCCTCCGTCAAGCGCAATAGATCTACAATGGAGCAAAAAATAATGCAAGTTGGCGAAAGAGCTAAACTGTGGGCATCGGATCAATAAGATATATAGTGTTGTCTCAAGACTCAAGAGTGTGGTTACATTAAAAAAGTCTTTAGATGCTACATGCGGTTATCACTTCATAGGTACGTGTACAAGACCTTATCCAACATTTTCAATTTGTCCTTTCCTCTGTCCCGACATTCTCACGGCCATGAGGCAAGTCGAGGTCTGGGCCATCATATACGGGGATGATACCAAACGTATTGAGGTGAGGATGGGAAGTGAAGTAGTGAGTCTTGATATGATCAAGGTTGATGGATTTCTTCACTGACGGCATGGAATACACATCTCTCACAAAACCGAGAAGATTTGGATAGTCTACAAGCCGCTTCGCATTCGTCTTGAAGTAGGTAATGTATACGGGATCAAACCTCACCATCGTCATGAATAGACGAAGATCCAACCAAGTGAACATACTTCCGCCAAGGTAGCGCTGCTTGCTTAGCCTCAACTCCAATTGGTCAAGAGCAACAAAAATCTCTTCTACAGCAATGTCGTATGCTTCCTGGGATTTTGCGAAGCCACATCGATAAACTCCGTTGTTTACCTTTGGGTAGACGACAGCATCGTTGAGTTGGTGCAAGTCTTCCATTAGTTCTTCCGGATAAAAATTGATTTTGTTCTGGGCGAAATCTTCAAACTCAAAATTAAGCATTTTCAAAATTTCAGTGCTTTCGTTACAGACAATCTGCTTGGTTTTCTTGTCATATACAGTAGGAGTAGTGTAGGGACCACTGTTGTCACCGCATTGATTATACAATTCACGAACAGACGCAACGTTGGTAAACTCGTCAGGGAGAAGGGATTCGTCGCATTTGAAAGATCCGTGCCCGAGAGGGTTTGACACAGGATCATCCCCAGGTTTCTTGTAGACCCATCCAAAGTGGGTATCTTCTGGATCGGGGGATGTTTTACCCCAAGTGGGATGCACAACTGAGTGTGAAATGATATGATCAAGTCCTTTCAGGTAGAGCATCGCAAGAACTCCATCAGCCCATGGACAAGCGAGGGAGATATGAATGTGGTATCTGTCTGCCTCGGGTGGGAATTCTGATCCCTTTTGAATGCAATGGCGGTGCTTGGCTGCGTTCCGTTTATAGGTGCCTTTCTTATCGGTTTCAAGATTGGTAGCCATGTTGAGAGAGCTTAGTAGTACTGGTGCAGATTGTTTGAAAGAGCTATGGCTGCTGAGAAATGGTTGCAAAGTGAAAGCAAAGGCGTTTGGAGAAACAGCGAAGAACAGTGGGTAGGCTTTTAGGCAGCGATGCATCAACGTTTCGAACTTATTCGATGAGAACTTATTTATGAGTAATCTGGTTCTGTCTTATGTGTTCTGTTTTCTGTTCCGTGTTCCTCCGTGTTCCGTGGGCCTGACAACCGACAAACTACTACCGGTGGTACCGGTACGTTCGTGAGGTCTGAATTGTTCTTCGGAGTTTCAGACTACGTGGCAAACCGATGACCACAACGGACGGGACATTTGGTTCCTGCAAGGGTCACTACAGGGCTCTTAACCAATAACAGTCACCTAAGTCACATCATCGGGACTGAAAAAATCTTTTATCTTTTCTATCCTCTATCCACGTCGGCTAGGATTATGAACCCGGAAACCCGGGTCGCTACCGATAATCTTATGACATCGAGTTGTCACTAAGAGATTCAATGGTTATAAAGTGTAGCTTTATTTATTAATGAGAGATCTACAAATCTTCATGGTTGTGAATCGTTTGAGATTCATAATGGCCGAACGTGACGTCATCCGTGTGGAATGGCCTAGAATGGCCTAGCGGCCAGGAGGTTAGAAAGACACCCTCGCATACGGATTGACGATAAGTCTCGTTGTTTACACACCAATGTAATAGCGTGCGCAAGGTACTTGTACCGCATCAGCCGATGGTATGCTGCTGGATGATGTTTGGTGAAGTAATCAGCCCAGTTACATTTCCCTGCTTTCCAGATAAGGTTGATTTGACCTTGTAGGATCCTATCCTCGACCCAATGATATCTCATGTCCCATGTTTTGGATTTCTTGCGTTTAATGAGATTTTTTAGTATGCCGTGTGAAGTCGAATTGTCAGTTACAAGTGGGGTACCATCAATTGGTTGTGGGTGTCCCATGGCGATGAGTGTTTCTCGCGTTGGAACAATGAGTTGAGCATTGATAAATACTCCACCGGTTTCGGCTTCTGCAGCAGAAGAAACAACATTCTTCAAGGATTGGACGATGGTAAGGATAGGTTTGTTGGTCTGAGGTTCACCCTTGCTGTAGTCAGCTTGGATGTTACTCAAATAATAATGACCGGCGACTCGACTGCGTGCTTTGGGTAGTACGAGGTAAGCGGCATCGGTGTCGGTCTTCAGGATCATATCGCTGGCAAAATACTGAATGACTGCAAGTGGATGCGTTGCAGCATAATCCATAAGTTGTATGCATTTCCGCATAGTTTCTTCGGTCGGTGCAGATTGCATGGTCGAAATTTCATTGAGGGCACAAAGCATTGTTGGATCAACGGTTCGACCGTAATATAAGAAGGTGCCACTGACTTCTTGAACACGTTTTGTGTCTTTGGCATCAAGTAATGGGGATGAATCCTCATTAGTGAATTGAATCTTCTGGCCGTAGACGGGTTCTGTGTGGTCATGTGGAGAATCCTGCGGGCGCTTCGGCATTTTATGTTGGAATCGGTGAAGGGTTTTTGGTACATACGTCGGCATGCTGAGTTTGATCCATCGGGCATCATAATTCCATTCTAAATCTAAGCCAAGATAATTTTTTCCTTCCCAGTCAACTGAGAACTTGAAGTTCTGTCCAATTGCATTGAGTAGATGCTGTGCATCATCTTTAGAAGCGTATTTTATTCCAAAGTCGTCCACACACAGTGTGAAAAGAGTAGGTCGAGTAACATGTCGCCAGAGTCCTGGTGATGCTCGAATAGGGTAGTATCCATGAGGTGCAAGAAGTTTGACAAGGTTGTCAAATGCAAGACGTGCCGTTTGTTTTAGTCCATACATGCCTTTGCGTACTTCGCAGTAGACATATCCGTCTTCCTCGACGAGTTCATAAAGACCGTATTGTAGACGGATTTCTTCAGGGATCCAACGAAAAGGGATTTTGATATACTCGAAGCGGTCCATCGGGGTACAAAGGAAGTAGTCCTTGATGTCGGCGCACATGAATCTTGCCTCGTCTGTGGAAATTACACTGTTGAAAAGTAATTTTGCCTCCAACATGGTGGCTGCTGGAGTGCCGGCGTCTGCTGGATACGG
>Ga0209712_10004975_pt1 | contig 10460 bp, 10 predicted proteins | sample ArcOceMetagenome_FD_187443 | JGI IMG/M metagenome (GOLD analysis project Ga0209712, IMG submission 187443) | Marine eukaryotic phytoplankton communities from Arctic Ocean - Arctic Ocean - Greenland ARC118M Metagenome (SPAdes) (version 2) | ecosystem: Environmental > Aquatic > Marine > Oceanic... | reverse complement strand
CCTGGACCGTTGCATTTACCCCTCGATGAACGATTGGTTGTCGGCCTTTTATTACTCAGATGTCGTGATTACGGATTCCTTTCATGGCACTGTATTTGCAGTGATGTTTAACAAGCCATTTTTGACTGTGATGAATAAGGGGCGTGGTGCGCCCAGATTTGAATCATTTTTAGGGAAACTCGGTTTACTCTCTCGCTTAGTCGATAGTGTCGAGAATGTAGATGAGGTTCTTGCGAATCTACCAGAGATTGATTGGTCATTGGTCGATGGTAAATTGGAGGCTTGGAGGCAGCGCTCCCTCGACTTTCTTGATCGCAATCTCCCCCGCTAAAAGCGCTTATTTTAATTACTCTTATGAATACACCAGTATTATTAATTATATTTAATAAGCTAGAACCGGCACGTCTCGTTTTTGAACGTATCGCTGCAGTTCAGCCCAAAAAGTTGTATATTGCTTCGGACGGGGCGCGGGCGGGCGTGGATGGCGAAGCTTTACAGGTCGACGCAGTCCGCAAATATGTAATGGAGTCTGTTACGTGGCCCTGTGAGGTGAAAACACGCTTCCGCGACTCTAACCTGGGCTGTAGTCGTGGTCCTAGCGACGCCATTTCATGGATGTTTGAGCATGAGGAATCTGGGATCATTTTGGAAGATGACACTGTGCCTGAGCTGTCTTTTTTCCCATATTGTGAGGAATTGCTACTTAGATATCAATTTGACCAAAGAATAGGAATGATCAGTGGTAATAATCATTTGTCTGAGTATGAATTTTCAGAGTCATATTTATTTTCTAAATTCAAATGGACTTGGGGCTGGGCGACTTGGAAACGTGCATGGGCTAACCAAGATCTGAAATTGGACTGTATGAAGAGTCCTGCGGCAGCATCCATCATTGAGAATATGGGATACACGCCGAAGAGTCAGCGACTGTGGGAGCGGAATTTGAGCTCGATTGAGGCAGGAAGAGTTGCGGCATGGGATTATCAATGGTTTTTGTCGCTGAGTGCTCAAAATCAATTGTCAATTGTTCCGCGACGGAACCTAGTTGCAAATGTTGGGTTCGGGGTTGAAGGCTCGACTCATTGTAAAGGCTCGGCGCCTTTGCAATATACAGAAACTGGCGATGTCGTATTTCCTTTGTTACACCCAGGATATGTTGTTCCCGATTTCGAATATGAGCGGGTCTGTGAGGAATTCTTAGTGCGGGATGGAAGAGGCTGGAAGAAGTATATACCAAAGTTCCTCAAGACATTTATTAAAAGAATCATTAAGGGGCGCTAAGCAGGTGTTTAGGCACTTACTTGGGGTGCAAGCAGGTTCCTTCAATCAAGTATCGGATAAGATTATTGCTAATTCATGACGCAGTTAGAATTATTAAAAGAAGACTTTGAGGCTTGTTTTAAGTCCAAATTTACGTGGCGCAGCTTTCTGCGGAAGTATATTGCTTTCCCTGGGGTTAAGGCTGTGGCCTTGTATCGACTTTCGCGAAGTTTGCATCTTTCAGGCCATATCGTGCTTCCTCAGTTGCTTGTGTGTTACTCGATCTCCAAAACTGGCGCAGAAATCTTACCGACAGCTGACATTGGTGGTGGCTTTGTGATTAAGCATCCTGTGGGTATTGTTGTTGGAGCTACAGCGGTTGCGGGGCGAATGTTGACACTGCTGCAGGGTGTGACACTGGGTGAGAACTATAAGCAAAAAGACAAGGATCAGTATCCGACGCTAGGGAACAATATCACCGTCTGCGCGAATTCAGCGATTCTTGGGCCAGTCGTCATTGGTGATCACGTCATTGTCGCTGCTAATTCTATTGTTTTAAAGTCATTCTCTGAAATGTGTATTGTTGGTGGTATTCCAGCCGTCAAAAAGGGCGAGGCAGATCCTCAGTCTTTCTATTGGAAATAAAATAACTTCAGCGTGGGGGATGATTGTAGTAGATTCATCTATTTATTCCGCTCGCAGGTTTGGATCCTTATATAAAAGGGATCCTATAACATGTATGATAATTACAAATTGGTATGAATAACGCAATCGAAGGTCATTTGACAAAAAAAGAGGCGTTCTTTGCGATGCAGTCATTGTTGCTCTTTTTTGTTGGTGCAACTAGTCGGATTGATTTCGCCTTAGTGGGGCGCACGACGGTTGGTGAAATGCTTGCGTTTGCCGCGATCCCGATCTTATGGATCAGCCAACCTGATTTAAGAAGAAACTCTCATTTTGTAAAAGTGTTTTCGATACTCGCAATGATCACAGTGGCGGTGTGGATTGCTGATTTTATCAATAAAATGCCGCTGTGGTTTTCGATGCGGTCTGCTGCGCGTCCAATCTTCATGGGACTGTGGGTGTTGTTTTTCATCCCGATCATACGAAAGAACATAAACATCATAAAATATTTTATCTATGGTGCTGTGATTGCGGGAGCAATGAATTATTTTAGGCCATCTGGTTTTGAAACAGAAGCTGCTGCCGATGTTACGACTTATGCGGGTATTGTCTTTCGTCTCTCCCCGCTAATTGGGGCACTCACTCTTGCTGGTGTATTTTATATCTATCCGAGAAGTCGGGTGCTTGCGGCTTTAATCGTGCTGGCGAATGGAGTGGTTGGCATTGCAATGGGAGGGGCGCGTAGTAGCTTTATTAATTATTTCGCTATCGCCTGTCTGCTGCTGCTCATCGCTTGGTTCAGGTCGAAGCAGAAGGGGAAGAGGATCGAGATTACTCCTCAGAAAATTGCACTGCTCGGATGCGTGGGAATGATGGCACTGACGATGGTATATGGAGCATATATATATGCCGCTCCTCAGGGGTATTTGGGCGAGGAACAACGTGCTAAATTTGAAGCGCAACGAAATACTGCTCTAGGTGTAAATCCGCTAGGTTTTATTTTAGGAGGGCGCACTCAGGTCTATGGTGCTGTTCTGGGAATCATAGATCGTCCGATATTGGGGTTTGGTAGCTGGAATCGAGAGGCAACTTACCCCTATGTGATTGAGGCAATCGCTTCGGTTGGAACGGATCCAAAAGTGCTCGAGCACTTAATGAACTCAGGGGGTATTATGGGGGCTGGGCACTCGATTCTGTTTCAAACATGGGTCGAAAATGGCATTATTCCAGCCATCGGCTATCTGATGCTCTATGGGATACTGTGCCGTGTGCTGCTGTTTAATATACGCTACGAAGGCCGAATTACGCCTCTGATTGTGATGTGGTGGGTTTCATATTCGTGGGCCTTTCTCTTTTCCCCACCGAGCTTCCTCTTTCGACTGCATTTCGGGCTGGTTTTAGCGATATACATCGTCTTCATGGACAAGAAGGGAGCCCTGGGGCGGCCAGTCCTATTACCGTAATTGGGGCTGATTTCTTTATACGTGCGGTTCTTCGTAACGCATCTTCATCTGGAATTAAATAATGGAAGAGAAAATTTTAAGTATTATCATACCTTGCTATAATAGCGAAAAATACATCCGAGAATGCTTGGATTCTTTACGTGCGCAGTCGTTGGGAGGCGTAGAGGTTATAGTCGTTGATGGTGGGAGTGCTGACCAGACTTTAGCGGCTGTATCTGAGTATTCTGATTTAGTGTCCTCAGTCATTTCTGAGCCGGATGAAGGTCAAAGTGATGCGATCAATAAAGGCTTTAAACGAGCGAGTGGTCAGTTTGTGACTTGGTTGAATAGTGATGATGTATTGCTGCACAATAGTTTATCCTCAGTTGTTGATGCCTTGAATGAATCTGAGGCAGATTGCGTCTTTGGTAATGTCATTTGGTTCGATGAGGGGCGGCGTATCATGAAAGTCGCTTATGGCCCTAAGGATGATAAGCGCTTGCTGAAATCTGGTTCTTTATTGCCGTTTGGGCCGAGTGCGTTTTTACGCCAATCGATGTTGGAGGAGGTTGGGATGTTAGATTTGTCCTATCACTACATTATGGACATTGATCTGTGGTGGAGGATTGCCCGGGGAAAGTATCAGATTTCGCGTTTGAAATTCCCTGTGTGGGGCTTGAGGCTGCATCAGGATTCAAAGACGTCTCCAGTTGTTTTGAATGGTGTGGCGCCGGATGCAATGGTTCAGGAACGTAAGCGGCTTGCGGAAGCGCATTCATTGCCAGCGCTTAGCCGGAAGCGGCGAATTAAACAACTGCTGCATCGATTCTTCGATGGCTCGTTGTTGCAGACACTTGCCGAGACCGCTCGTTATAAAGGAAAGGATATTGGGTGTTATGTTTGTAAAGATTAGACTACTGGTATTGTTGGTTCTGGCATTCGTGCCCTGGTGTATCCGCAGGCATTTTCTTGTCACATTTTTTGGCTGGCAAGTTGGCGAAGGTGCTTGGGTTGGTTTTAGCCCCATTCTGTGTGATCGAGTTATTTTAGCTGCTGGTGCTAGGATCGCTGCGGGGAATGTGATTATCAATCTGGAATTGCTGGAGTTGGGCTCGAATGCCCGTATTGGGCGTTTTAATTGGATTTCAGGTGCGCGTAAAAATGGCATGGTATTTTCTGGCCTCAAAGAGCGTGTTTCGGAGTGTCGAATTGGCCGTGATTCAGCGGTCACAACCAGGCATTTCCTTGATTGTTCTTTTGGTGTCAGAATCGGCGAATTTAGCACCCTCGCAGGTCTTCGATCAACAGTGTTGAGTCACTCGGTTGACTTGGAAGAAAATCGTCAAGCAGGTGCGCCTGTTTCGATTGGAGATTATTGCTTCATCGGAAGTAATTGTGTGATCCTCTCTGGCACTTGTATTGAAGCTAAGGTCGTGGTTGGTGCGGGCTCCATTCTAACTGGGAAAGTTTACGAAGCCGAGCATATCTACGGAGGGGCACCTGCGAAAAAGATTAAGCCAATTTCCGACAGTGCTAAATATTTCAAACGAGAAGTTGGATTCGTTAGTTAATAATTATAACGTTCCAGATGGAGAAGCACGGCAGATACATTTATGTTTAAAGATTTACTAATTGATCTACACCAAGCAGGTGCAGTTGTCTTACGAAATGCTCACACATTGCCTGATGCCACAGACAATGATATTGATTTGGTTGCGGAGCGTCGGTCACTTCCGAAGATCGAATCGGTGATTCGGAATTGGGCGCTGAAGCAAGGCTGGAAGTGCGTCGAAAAGGTTGAGAAATACGGTTATATCGGATATTGGATATATCACACTGAGAGTAATCGATGGATGCCGATTGATGTCTTTACTGATTTATCGTGGCGTGGGTTCCGTTTTGCTGATGTTGCGACTGTCTTGCAGACAGCCAAGTTGAACGCTAAAGGAGTGATGACGATTTCACCTGGAGCCGAAGCTGCGATCACTCTCTGTAAGGAGTTGGTGCAGGCCAGCGTGATACCTGAGCGGAAGTGGAGTCGTTTGCGTGAGTTAGCCCCAGAGAATCGGCATGATTTTGAGACGACTTTAAGCCCATATTTGAGTCCTGATTTAATCGATGTTCTGTATAAGTGTTGTATTTCGGGCGACGGAGTGGTTAAGGTCCTTGTTCGTCAAATTCGCGGTGAGCTGAGCCGTCGTTGGGTGCGTAACGGATTCAACGTTTTATTTTTTATCAAAGCTGCGTTATTAAATGGTTTGTTTGGACGCTTGAATTTCTTTGTTGCGCTGGCTGGTCCGGATGGGTCTGGGAAAACTTCAGTGGTAGATCATCTGGAAAGCTATTTTGAGGGGAAGCCATTTAAGAAAACAAAGCGTCGGAAGCTGACGTTCGGTATTCTGCCCGAGATTAAGGTCTTACTAGGCTTTTTGCGACGAAATCCCAAGAGTGAGGTAGAGGTTGAGGCTGGCTCTTATTTGATCGGTATGGTGGAACCGCTCAGTGCGTTAAGAGCATTGATTTATGAACTCTATTATGGTCTCGATTTGTTTTTAGGGTGGCGGCAACTAATACTTTGGAGGGGGCAGTGGTCGTTTGTTATTTTTGATCGGTATTTTACTGATTATTTCTATTTCCGAACACATCGAAAAGTGCCGATTCTATTCAAGAAACTGTTCTATCTATTTCTACCTAAGCCAGATGCGTTGCTTTATTTGAACTGTGATGCCGATGCCATATTTGCGCGAAAACCAGAGTTGACTGTCGAGGAGATTATAACTCAGCAGCAGATTATAGAATCTTCCTTCTCAGGTAAAAATTACTATTGTGAACTCGATGGCGATAAAGGCTTGGAGTCTGTCTTATCTGAAGCAGAACGTGTGATCTCTCAAAGGTTTTTAGAGAGATGTCGGGGCTTCTGAAATGGATTATTTTGTTATTAAATTCAGGAACCACCCAGTGGTTGCATTTTCTAGCGCAATCACATTGCGTGATGTTTGGAAACTTCGTAAGTATGCCCCTCGGAATTCATTAAAACGAAGGGTTTTCAGTGAATGCATTCCAATCCTGTTTCTGTTGAAAAAACTGTTTAAACGAGCTTCAACGGGTGTTGTCTCGGCCGATGTGGAGACACTTCTTGAGAGCGTAATCGATGGCGCGAATATCACCGAACTGCGAACGGAGAAGACGATGCTGGCTTGGCCAGGAGAGTCGACTCGTAAACGGCTATACATTCATTGTTTGAATCATGATGGAGAACCCGTTGCATTTGCAAAAATATCAACAGAAAGCGATGCTAGGTGTCGTGATAAAATTGAGAAAGAAAAAGAATGTTTAAAGTCTTTTAGCGGAGTCGCGAACGCTGTTGCAGTGCCTCGTTTGTTAGGCTGGCAATCAACGCCAGATGCTTGTTGCTTGCTCGTGAGTAATTGTATTGGAGACGCCGCTCCTTATTTTGGGGAATGGGAACTGCTGGGTGAAGGGTTGAAGAGTCTCATGGCACTGGATGCCAAAGAAGAGAGGTCTGACTGTATCGACCGAGAAGATTGGTGGAGGCGTGGTGCGGAGTTATATCCAAATACAATCTCATCTGTCCGGCAGTTGTTGGGAAAAGAGAAGGAATGGTATTCCTGCCCTGCCCATGGAGATTTGGGACCCGCAAATGTTTTAATCTCTGATGGACAATTATTGATACTCGATTGGGAGGAATTCAATTTGAGGGCTCCGGCATTTTCGGATCGCTTGGTTTATTGGTTGAGCCTGAAGCATGATAAAATTGTGTCCGCCCCTGATGTTGTTCTGAACGAATTGTTGTCTGAGTTTGAGGCTTCTAAATCAGCGATATTGATTGCTTTGATCTATCTTTCTAGCAGCGGTGCTGGGAAAAGTAGAATTGTGATTGAGGAGCTTGAGCGCTCGTTGAGCGCTGATTTGATTTCTGAGTGAATACGACGTTTTCTAAGAAAAAGAAATGAGCATGTCAAAACCGAACAAATTATATTCCCTGCAAATCTTAAGAGCCATCGCATCGACTGTGGTGGTTTATTTTCACACATTCTTTAGCCCCGAATTTGGTATGTTTGGTGTGGATCTATTCTTTGTATTGAGCGGTTTTGTTATCTGTATGGTCACGGATAATAAGTCCACCTCTGTTCCTCGATTTTGTTTTGATCGCGTCGCACGTATCGTTCCAGTGTATTGGTTGATGACTTCAGGACTGTTTCTTCTGGTATTGGTAAAGCCTGATTTATTAAATACCAGCACTGCAGACTTCGGGAATTATTTAAAGTCGCTCTTCTTTATTCCACACATCCGTGAAGCTGGAGGAGTCTATCCGTTGCTTATGCCTGGGTGGACGTTGAACTATGAGATGTTGTTTTACGCGGTTATTGGCTGTGGATTGATCGTCTGCCGTAATGCATTAACCCGATTTACTGGGGTGGCGATGCTTGTGCTGTATCTTTTGGGCGATTCTTTGAATGAAGAGGGAGCGATGTCTCATGTTCTTCATTCCAGTCTGTTATTTGAGTTTCTATTAGGGATGTTGGCGTATCGAGTGAAGGACTCTAAGTTATTTTGCTCAATCCCCAAAAGTGTGGCCTTTGGGCTGGTGATCCTCCTTTTTATTCTTATGGGCTTGTTCGAAAATAGGGCTGACCGCTTAATCATAGGCGGCATTCCTAGTTTCATATTGATTATAATGTTTTATCAATTGGAGGATCAGATTCGAGGGATTGGGGATCGAGCAGTCCAATTTTTCGTCCATATTGGTGATGCTTCCTACGTCACTTATTTATCACATATGTATGTGATCGCATTCCTAAATAGGTTAGTGTTTCCTCGTATCCCAATTCTCTCTAATGAAAGTATTCTGACTGTAGGAATTTCCATTTGTCTCAGTTTAATCTGCGGGTCAGTCATTTACTATTTAGTAGACCAGCCATCAATGAGCTTTCTTCGGTCGCGTTTCCGACCCCAATAAACCCTAAAATTAATTTTTGATAATGAAATCAATAGTAAATATCTCTTTGAATGTAACTTATGCCAATGGGGGCGTGACCAAAGCTATCTTGGATTTTCAGCAATATTTGGAGGCTCCGATTATTAGTTTCGATAATCGTCCGGATATGCGCGTTGAGGATCGTGAGGTCAACTTTGTCGATAGTTGGGTTGCTCGACCAGGACCCTTTCCGCACATAATTTTTTCTGCTCGAGCAAAGAAGTTAGCGAGGCAAAAGCTTGATGAACTGAAGCCGGATGCGCTTATAGTTCATTCATTGTATCGTGCCCAATGTGCATGGGCCCAGTCAGAGGCAAAGCGGCGTGGTATCCCTTATTTTGTTGTGCCTCATGGAGGGCTTGATGACTACGTATTCCAACGTGGTGGCGTAATGAAGAAAGCTTGGTTGAAGTGGCATCAATCATATTTTGAAAATGCCGCAGCCGTCATTTTCTCGACACGTCGAGAGTATGAGAAAGGCAAGAAATGGATCGGGCGAGCGAGAGCTGAGACTATTCTGTGGGCCTTAGCAGAGGAAATCGCTGGAATTGATCGAGAGAAGGCTCATCAATGGCTCTTGAATCGTATCGGTGGGAAAGATGATCGTCGAATGCTGCTATACTTGGGCCGATTGGATCCGATGAAGCGGCCGCTCGAAACGATTCGAGCCTTTGCACGGGCTGAGACGAAACAGACTGATTTAGTCATTACTGGTAATGAGCATCCCATTTCGATTGAAAGTTTAAAAAAGGAAATTGCAGACTTAGGAATTCAAAATGTCCATATTACGGGTCCTTTGTATGGTAATGACAAAGCCCTCGCGTTGCATGGCGCGGATGGGTTTATTTCGTTATCTCACCGCGAAAATTTTGGTTATACAACCGCTGAAGCGTTGATGGCCGAGCTCCCCGTCATCTTGTCGCCAGGGAATGATTTATCGCCTGAGGTTGCCGTCGCAAACGCTGGCTGGTTTTTGGATTCGATGGATGGATCTTTAGAGAGCGGTGCGATTTCAGCTTTTGACTCAGCACCCAAGGGTGAATTGCTTGCTATGGGGCTGCGTGGCCATGAATGGGCGGTCGAAAATCTAGCACCTGAATGCTTTAAGGCGCGCATCTTATCATTGATTGATGATGTCGTATGATTAAATTGCGAATCGCCATTCCCACGTTGAACGCGGGTAAAACATTATCGTCTACGTTAGATTCACTTGAAGGATTTGGTGGTTTTGCAGAAATCGTGATCATTGACAGTGGTTCAACCGATGAGACCCTGTCGATCGCGGATCGTTATGGTGTGCCTGTTCGATTTCATCCTGCTGGTAATATGTATGCCGCGATAAACGAAGGGCTGAAAGATGCAGAGGCTGATTGGCTTACATATATTAATGGCGATGATATTCTTTATGCGTCAAATGTGATCGAGCGTATTCAGGCCGCAAAACATGATGAAGATGTTCTGTATGGCGCAGTGGATTTTATTGATGATGAAGGTCGCTTCTTACATGCGTGGAAGTCTGCTCGCCCTCACCACTTATTATCGCTGTATGAGGCTGGTTTCAGTCCTATGTTACAGCAAGGTACGCTGTTTCGAAATCGAGTCTTCCGGCAGAATCAGGGATTTAGTGTCGACTATAAATATGTCTCAGATGCGGATTTTTGGTTTCGTGCGTTACAGGCGGGAGTTAAGTTTTCCCGGGCTGAAAATCCTACCGTTGCAGGTTTTCGGTTACACGAAGGTCAGTTTAGTCAGCGTATGGAAACTGCGATGAAACAAGAGCATGCACAAATGTGGAAATGTCGAATTCGCGAAGCGAAGTGTTCTTCCTCAGCAATGAAAGAATTGTGGATTTTTCGTTTTGATAATCGTTACAATTATATTGAACGAATGATCCGTCGAGACGCCCTGGAGGGGCGTGTTTCTATGGCTAAGAGTTATGATTTGTTTGCTCGTTGAGTCGTTGTGAACACTTGGATGAGGCCGTTTATTTGGATGTGTGAGATTTTTATTTTTTCAATTTGATAATGCGCTTCAGCCTGTTCGTCCTAAATTAATCCCAAACTGAATATGAGTTCCATTACTGTAGTTTTACCTGTTAAAAACGAGGCGGAGAATTTACTTCGTTGTATTGAGGC
>Ga0209712_10004974_pt1 | contig 10461 bp, 10 predicted proteins | sample ArcOceMetagenome_FD_187443 | JGI IMG/M metagenome (GOLD analysis project Ga0209712, IMG submission 187443) | Marine eukaryotic phytoplankton communities from Arctic Ocean - Arctic Ocean - Greenland ARC118M Metagenome (SPAdes) (version 2) | ecosystem: Environmental > Aquatic > Marine > Oceanic... | reverse complement strand
TTTTGAATTAGGGTCATTTAGCTGTAGAATCATAGTTATTTGCAATGCACCTCTTCATCCCTATTCTACCCTTTGTGACTCATTTTCGAGAACGCGCCATTATTTGCAATGTTGAAAGCTAGACAACCACCACGGACCATAGAAAAAGTACTGCACACCAACCTCAGTGCTGCAACTAAGACACTACGCATATGATTAATACGCAATAAGTGTGCAACCCTTTTTACAGAATTGTCTATTACCCCCTTTCGGAATAGGGTGTTGAAAGGGTTGCACACTTACGCATGGCTGCCCGAGATATCAGCCGCCGCGCTGCACTCACAACGCTGCTCGCGACGCATGTACCACGTGACACGGAAATAAAAGTCTGGCCCATTGAAAATACAACTGATGGCCCTGCAACTCTCCACAAGACCCTGGAACATATAGGACGAGACACGGTTACTGCCATTCTGATTGATTCTGGGATACTTACTGTGAAAAAGTGCCGACTCACTTTGAAGCACCGTGATTCTCTTCTCTCATCAACCGTTATCATGACAGCATTCTTGGCAGACAATTCCCCAATCGAAGTAGATACAAGGTCTACCACTATCAAAGGATCTCGATCTATTTTCTGGACCATTCAGGATAGAAAAGCATCTGTAAGAAGGAAGAGAAGATCATCTCTTGCATCACCTGACTCGTCAATGTCAACTTTTGATAGTTTCGACGATAGCTATATCAAAGATGTTCTTGCTAAGTACAAGAACTTACGAGCAGCACCCGAAAATTCTCCCTCTCCTCAATCGCAAGGATGCGATAAGGATTCCAAGCCTAAAAGAGAGGTCGCGAAAACTGTACAGAAAGTTGGTAAAGAATCATCTGCTTTTATGTCAAATAATTACCAGCCAATTTCGAAAAAGAAATTCAACGGAATGGAGAGAATGCGAATAGAGAAGAATGGAGAGATATCAACCCTTGAAGCTGAATTAATGGAATGCAGGCAAACAATTGAGAGCCTGAATGAACAGGTACGAGCTTACGATTCGCTGCGCAGGGAGAACGCCGTCCTTGGAGATAAAAGCAGACATTTAGAGAACGAAAACAGAAAGCTTCTTGAATCTATCAAGACCACTACGGATGCTTTAGCTGCTTTGCAAGCTACGATTGATACAACTACAAATACAGATGCTGAAGTGATTGGTCGGCTTATTTTAGATAAAATGGAGAGTGCGTCCCATTGCCCGATGACACCAAAGGGACAGTCGCTGTATATGACAGCCATGAGCGAAGTGCCGAAAGCATCTGCCTATGCCTTGGCAACTTCTATTCCTTGCATTGTTGCTGCTTTCCTGGCTGATTGTGGTGTGATTGATGCTGATGTTGTTGGTGACATTGCTGGAAAGATCAGCAAGCTTTGCCCGTCCAAATGGTCTCTCCAAGCCATCAACCGTTCGTCAAGAGAATTCTCCTACCAAAAAATAGCCGAAATTATTGACCAATGCATCCCGATCCATCTCGCACATGACAAAGGATTGAGGAATGGGTTAGCGAGATTGATAATCGAACTTAGCTATCGCAATCCAGTGACTGGCTTACCAGGATCTATTAGAATCGGGTGTGAGGGAAGTCATGGTTCAAGCGAAGAAGTTGCAAAGTCCATAAAACATACCTTGGATAATATTGCCAGGTATTGCAAGCCTGGTGTGGCTCCTTCTGTAGCTTCTTATAGTACAGATTCGGGAGGCGGAGGCGTTGGCAAAAGCGTGGTTGATGCCAGCAAGGAACTCGGCTTTATTCATGAAGAGGTCATGACTTGGGCATCGTGTATTATGCATGCCCTCAACCGTGCCCTGCAAGTTGCAACTGTAGCGGAATTTACTGCAGGTCAGAGAAACGAAAATGATGCTGGTGGCTTATTTATTTGGAACTCGGTGGTGAAAGGAAGAGTTCGTGAGCTAATACAAGAGGTGGCAAAAGGAACGAGGAAACGAAATAATCAGCACGTTTTGAATGGTGTTGCAATATCGCCCTCTGCGAAGAAGAACGAGGCAAAGCGACGGAAGACAGGAACTGATGCTTTCTTTAGAGTTCAACCCACACCATCCAATGTCGCTGCAACATTGATTCGCGAAACGATGGAGAACTTTGTTCAATCTGAGGAGCAGATAAAGGCGACAAAGACGGTGTTGAAATTTAAGAAAAGTGAGCAGTTTGTATCGAAAAAGGATGAGCGATTGGATCAGTCAAAGGTCAAGTTGAACGCAAAATTGGATTCGAATGAAGCCAAGAAAGCTGCAGGGAAGAAACACAGGGATGTGGATAAGATCAAAATGATTCCAGTTGATCTGCCTGATTCTCAAAAGAGCACAATCAGGGTCAACAAATTGGTTTGTGCAAAGAACCGTAAGTACCTTGAGTTGGAGCTTGACACAAGGGACATATTTTATGAATTGCCGACACAATTGAAAAAGAATGGGGAACCAATGAAAGTGCAGAAGACGAGAACATTGACAGAGCTGAAGGTGATGATGCTACGATATGAGTTGAAAGAACGAGAAAATAGCGAAGAAATGATGTTGAACGGCGAAAAGAAAAAGTTTGATGAAATGAACGTAAAAGAGTTAGGAGAAGCTATGAAGATGACTAGTCAAGGGGACGAGTTGAAGCTACTGCATGATAATCACAAGGGGAATCTGCTGAGAAATGTTATTGAAACAATACTTAAGAATACTATGACAGTAAAGTAAAGTAGAGTGTATGCTATGCTAAGTTGAAGAGTTATGTTTGTTATCGGTACGACGTTGAGGAGATGAGGTGTGAGGTTTCCTCTCTGTTTGGAAAGCTCTACCATTGGTTTGTTAGGGTAGCGAGGTGAATTTCGTGTGTATAGGTTATGGGCAGGGACTTGTCCGCCTGGATTGCAAATTTGAGGAAATGTCGAGTAAAATCAATCGATTTCCCTAAGTAAAAATTGTTCAAGTCTGGTAAAGGCCTAGAGCTGGAAACTCTGCGCACGCGGTAGAATCTGAAACACCGGACCCCCATTCTCTGACGTCATAATACGGCTTATAGTATTATTATAATAGTCTATTACAAATATGTACTGTTAAGTAGCCTATTGCATATCCATGAGGAGGTTAGGGCTCGGGGGAGACCCGGAGTTTTGTCTTCCCAGGAAGACAGAAAACAGCGCGCACCGACACCACCGAACTCCACTCCATACCCATCAAACATGCACACCCAAAACTAAACAAGATATCATATAACAAACAAAAGCAAAGCAATAATTATCACATTAGTGTTTATAGCAGATAGTCTACAGTATTTTGATTTGTAAGTAGCAGAATAGCACTAGCTTCTTGAGGAGTGCTTACTTCTTTGTATCGTTCGTTCGTTGCGTGAACAATCGCGGCCTCCACTCTATATCAACCTCTGCCGCATTATCATCTTCCTTGACATCTGATGTATTCAGGCATTTTGAGTTAATGTTGAGTAGTGACAAGTGACAAGTGAGTTGTGATTAGTGGGTGTGATTGTTGAAAAGGGGATTTCTCAATCAACCTGTGAACTTTAATTTGTAGGTATTCCAGAGAGAGATGGTCCGGTAATCAAACAGTAAAAGGGAATCCCTATTCGGCAAATATTTGCTATAATTATTCTAAACTAATAAGATGATCCATTCATCGCATTACCTGCCTCCTCCTGGCCTCCTGCTCGTTACCTCTGTGTATGACGCTTTCCGTGGTTCCCTGTCCGTGAGGCTCTTTGCTTTAGGCCTTTTGGTTCCCTCCATAATTTGCCTTTCAACACGCTCCTGGACTGGAGCCAAGACCTCACGCTGTACTTGTAATGTACTGATATGTGCGTGTCCTAACAGTACTGCTTTGGACTTTCTAAATAATGCCCCTTGTAATGGCTTCGTAAAAAAATCTGCAAGCATTTCCTCTGTGGGACACCAATGTACGATACTGATCCCTTCTTCCGTGTCAACCCTGTCTTTTGCAAAGAAATATTTGATATCAATGTGTCTGTTGTTCTTACCACTGGACATCCGTCCATTCGTTTCTAACTTCATCGCACTCATGTTGTATTGATAAAGGATGTTTTCCTTGCTGACCGTGTATCCTTGAGCCTCTAAAAACATTCTGAGCCATACCAGATATCCTATGTAATCTGCCGCTCCCATGCGACCTCAGCTTCCGTATAATTTTTTGTGTTTAGTTTCTGTTTTGTGCTCATGCTGGCCATCAAAACTCTGATCCCAAATGACATGCAACCACCTGTATGACTTTTCATGTCGGGATGTACAGCATACGATGCGTCGACCCATGTCTTCAAACACTCGATATTGTCCATGCCTGCCACAGTGGGGTGTGCACACTAAATCTACTTCTAGTTGGGAGTAGATGGTAATTATAACATTAAAGGTAAAAGTAAAAGATTCCCAAAAGGTAGCTTGCTGGAGATACGTCAGCGTTATCGTATCTCGCATCGTTGTAGTATCTTTCTACAAGGAAACTGCAACGATCGTAAGCTCCGGCATCGCATGATGCTATCGCATGATGCTAGCTTGACAACTAAAGCTTCAACGCTAGTTGTCATTGCTTTGTGACTTGGATCATTCCAAACCTGCGACTAATAATATTTGAACTAAAAGTCGTAGTCTTTTAGACTAGCCAAGATGTTCCATCGGAATGTCTTAGTAAAAAAGAAAGAAAAGAAAAGAGAGAGCTAACTATGTTCTATAGGATTATAACCTATATGACGTTGGTGGCAATGCCTAACTTCAAAACGTCATCCAAGGTACCGCGGAGATATTCCAGTAGTCTCTTCAACTCCTTCCAATCGTCTTCCCCCGGGTTGGAGACCCTGGTGCATAGAAAAGCAACTGTGAGAGTTATATCCATTCTTGCCCTCTTGCACACATAAAGCAGTTTTGCAACAATCCTGTGGAAAATGTCCGCTCGCGTTTCATCCAGGCATTCTGCACCTATCGTCAGCTCGAAAAGGTCCCTCTTCGCTGGCGTTGCTGCGTTCCTCAATAAATCCTCCCAGAAATCATTAATCACTCCTTTTAGAAACTCTTTCATATCAATTTTCACTGCCTTGCCATCCGTAAAATCTATTTTCATCCCAAGGAATTCATGTAATTTACCCCTTGTCACTGCCATTTTCCCAAACTTGTCCTCTATTTTTCCAATTATTGATATCACTACCTTCAGATCCACATGTGAGATGAGGTTGTCATCTACGTACCATAAAACAGTGCATTGTTTCCCATCTATCGTTGTGTTTGCCATGCATAGATCGTATGGGTTCAACTTAAAACCCATATTAGTCAGAGTTGTTGAGAACATCTTGTACCAAAGTAGTGCTGACTGCACACATCCATACAGTGCCTTCATCAGTTGTACGTACAATGTCCTCTTTCCTTGTTCAATTACCCCAATCCATTTCACACATGATGTCAACCATTGCTCCCTGCAATTTCATGTGTACCATATCCTCCATGTCTGTATTTAGGTATGCCCCAGTTACATCAGCAATGGCCACGTCCCTCCCCTCTAGTGCTGCTATCATTAATGTAAGCATGAGTGCGTTCGTTGACGCTGTTGGCGAGGCAGTTTCCTCCTTCGTGTATCTGCCTCTTTGTGTGCTGCCATCAGCGCAAGTTCTCCCTTTGAGTTCACCGTCCCTTTTTTCTTTGATGACGGTCATCTCTCTGAGCGTGTTTCTCCGTTTTTCAGGCCGTTAGTGATGATGCATGTATGGCCCTGAAATTCCTTGTCCTTTAGTTGGCAAAGCTCCTGCCTTCACACTCATTTGTGTGAAAATCACTCCCATAACATACTTGCTGAGAAGTTGGGTGTTACCTGACATCTTTACACTTTTAATTGCAAGTTTTAAGAAGTGGTGATGTTGTGTCTCCGATAGATCCTCGAACGGTACTTGTAGAAAAGAGTGCTCTTGATTCAACTCACTTTGTAGGAAGGAGTAGTCACCATAATCTGATTCGTAAACGTGGTCCGACTTCAGGTCAGCCGTTTTCTTCTTTGTACGGTGACCCCTTCCCTTTGGTGATTCGTCCTTTGCCTCTGACGCAGCGGCATCCTCTGCTTCGCTTTCAATCCTGTCCTCATCAGCTTCTGCTTCTTCATCAACGTCCTCCACCAGTACCGATTCCTTGGCAACTGGTGCCGCCCGTTCCTCAATTTGTATTGACTCAACACTGGATCATCATCTTCTTCCTCGTCTGATGAAAATGCATTGTTCACTTCCTCCGCTTGTGGTTCTTCAAAACCACCTCTTCAAGAACTTCTTCGAACTGCGCTCCTTCGTTCTCCATGGGTGCTTCTTCAAAACGGCTCCTTGATCTTCCATGGGCGCTCCTAAAGTGTCAATAGATCCCGCTTCTTCCATGGGCGCTCCTATTTCATCCACACATGCCGTTTCATCATCCTGTGACTGCTCATCTGTGTCTGAGGCATATCTGACATTGTTGTTTACATCCGGTGTAACGTCATCCTCGTCGTCTATGATCTCATCTTCTGGCTCTTCTAAATCGTGGTCGCCGTCGTCAATGAGTTGTCCTGGCCTCCACTCATACAGGAGCTGTCCATCGTGCACTATAGGTAGTCCTTGCTGTTCTGCCATTTCTTCTACTCTGCCAATCACTTCATCGGTAACCGGTAGGGGTGTGAAAGTGCGTCCGTGTATTTCCTTTCCTGATGTTAGTGAAATGAAGACCCATGTCCCATGTTTCCCCAATGGGTATCAAGCAATAGCTCCTTTTGTCCTCGGAGCCTGCATGTTTGTAATCTTGTTGTCCTCACTTAGTTCCCCATACTGGCCAAATTCATACTTCAGCAGCTGGTTGTAGTCCAGATGAGGTAGTCCGTCAATGATATTCCGTGGACTCAGTGTTTTTGATACTCCATTCTGTGATGGGAAAGCATTGAGCAGATGCACTGTGAGCTTAACCAGCCCCCTTATCATGACCTTTGGGATCCTTTTGAAGGGGATGCCACTCATCTCTGCCCTTGTGCTTTCTTTAACCGCTCGCACCGATCTTTCAATAGGTCCCATGTGCTCTCCTGCTGCTGCGAGTGTCAGTATTGCTGGGAGAAGTGCATTTCGGACCTTTCCGAATTCGTTGTCTCCATGTATATCCACAATTGTGAATCCTCTGGCTCCGTACTGGCGCTTTAGTTCCTTGTAAGCTTTAGTAATTTCCCCTTCTGACCGGCTTGCTGGGAAGTGTGCACTCCTGTACATCAGATTAACAAAGATGGTGTGGAAAATAGGGATTCTATTGATGTAAAAGAAATCAATGTAGAGTGTGACCTGTTTGTATGTATCATACATTGCCCGTGGTATGTTCACCGGGATGTGACTCCGTTTGTGTGTTGGGCGCTCCCTTGTCTTTCTTCTGCGAAGGGCAGGGAGTGATGGGCAATTTATAAAATCCGCCCGTTTTCTGTCTGCAATGGTAACCGGGCAGTTACGGAGTAAATTCTCTCCCAGAATTGTGCCCATGTGGGTGTGGGCTGGGTGGAGAAGTTTCTTGCTCAAAATCCGTGCCGTATCCGCTCCTATGTTCTCTCTTCTTCCAAAAGACTTTCTGTTTTGTGCTACTGTATTCAGAAAAGTTAGATCATACATTGGATTATATGTACTGCTACTACTGGGGTTGTTCAGGTCACAATAGTATAGACCCGACAATCCTTTCCTAAAACGCAATATAGCTCCCGCTGGCATATGCACCAAAAATCTATTTTCTTGTCTCGTATCCATGGTAATTTATCCGCCTTTCTCTGTCAGGGTGTCTATGACTAATGCCAAGGAAAGAATGTTTGCTAAAGACTGTGGGTTGTACCATACATTGCCTAAGCCTCCAAAACATCCTGTCGTGGTTGAAACTTGTGACCCTCCATTCGTTAAGACTGTAAGTACTTCATTTCCTTCAGCAAGGCCTACATCCGTCAATAGTTCCTTATTGCGGAATACATTTACCGTGGATTCACTGTCGAGAAGGATCCAATTAAGATCAATAAAAGAGGAGGGTGAGTGGTTCTGCGTGAAACTAAATCCTACGCGAACAGCCGTTGAAGCTTTGCCTCGCAGAACATGTCGTTGTAAAAAAGTGTACGCGTCTTTCGCACTCACCTCGTCTCCCGCATTATCATTACTTCCCTCGCCACCAGGAGATGGACCAGCAGTGCTGGTACCTCCTCCACCAGTAGTTTGGCCGTCTGTATTATCTGGGCGATGGTCAGCAAAGTGTCCGTACCTGTTGCAGCGGAAGCACAATGTGCTAGCACATGTTCTACCATAATCACCCATAACCAGCGCACCTTCTGCTGCTGAATAACGATTGCCACCTGTTCCTTGTCCACCACCTGTTCCGTGTCCACCGCTACCTGCCTCTGCCTCCACCGCCTCCACCACCATCATTTTGTAGAAGGGTGACGTGCCTGTCATTCCCGTTTCCGCCTGGTCAAAGGTAAGTGTTTAGCACTCCCAAGGCACTCGTGGGGTCCTTTGGGTATTTGTCGTCGCCCAAAGCAAAAGCGTTGGCTACCTTTTTCTCTTAAGGTTCCAAATTTCTTTCCTGATCATTTGATGAGTGACACCGTAATGATCTTTTCCCTCTGTATCCTGAGTTCCTGTTTGATCTGTGCCTCGTGTTCTTCCGTACTTTGTCCCCTAAGTACTGGTATCTTCTTTGTGACTTTATCTCTGAATTTTTGTCCGTAAAGTAAGTCTCCGCCCTGCTGTTCAAACACTGCGACGAGAGTCATGTATCCTCTGAAATAGTCTTCGTTGGTCTTTTCAAGTTGCCTGTACAAGATTAGTCGCTCCAAAGAGTTGTCAAGTGACATTAGTTCCGACTTACTCGAGTCATAATCGAGGCATACCGCCCTGATGGTCTCCAAAAGCCAGACACAATTATTCCCTTCTTTGTTCTCTGTGTAGCCGCTCGTTCCTTTTACCTTTATCCTCATCGCGCTGCTGAACTGGTTCCATAGGATGGAGTACAGGATTACCTTGTTCGACTTCAGTGTACTAACTCGTTCAAAGTAGATCTGGCATTCGTTTTCCCATTTCATCCTTTTGAGGACACCCATCTTGTCTATCTCGGCTTGAGTATGGTCAAAAGGTTCTGTGATGACCGGGTCAGTCAGATTTGAAAGCAGGGATCCGATATCTAGTCCGTGGTCGTACCTGTCCAGTACGTAATCCCGTACCTTTCCTTTAACCTTGTTAAAAAGTGCCTTGTCTCCATTTTCAGTCGGTGTCTTGAAGTATGGTGCTCCTGCTATACCGCCTGGTTGGGTGATGGTTTCCTGCTTGGTAATGGTATGGTGGTGACGCCTGTTATGCCTTCCTCTTCCGTGTCCTCTACCTCTGCCATTACCGGCAGGCAAAGAGGTGCCTTTTGCACTAGTTCCTGTGTCCCTGCTCGCTCCCGGCGCTGCATCGGTTCCTGTTTCTCCATCAGATGGCATCCTTACTACTTCAATCCTTTTAAGGTTTGATTTCGCTCATCTGACTTCAGTATGTGTTCCGTCCCTCTTGACTACTTTTACTGTGTAATAGTATGAGCCTATCCGGATCACTGGTCCTGTGGCTTCCTGCTGTGGAGTTTTCGAGTTCAAAATCCGAACGGTGTCTCCTATGGAAATGTCCTTTTTCCTAGTCTTGGCAGTTGCCTTAACTTCCTTCCTGTGGTAATCCAGTACCAGCTCCTTGGCTTCCTTTAGTTCAGCCTGTCGTAGCGCTTGGTGCTGGGCTTCGTATCTGACGTGCAATATCTCTAAATTGTTGATGAGGGTTGCTACGTCCTTGTTTTCCATCCGTTGGTTTCCAAAATTTTAGTTTAGAATAATGTTGAAAAGGGGATTTCTCAATCAACCTGTGAACTTTAATTCGTAGGTATTCCAGAGAGAGATGGTCCGGTAATCAAACAGTAAAAGGGAATCCCTATTCGGCAAATATTCGCTATGATTATTCTAAACTAATGAGATGATCCATTCATCGCATTACCTGCCTCCTCCTGGCTGCTAACTTTAACTTATTTAGTAATTAGGTTATGCACTCCCTATCAAAGTCTACTTTTTTAGAAGGTTATAACAGACATTATATTCTATATATTTAACTATGAGAATCTCAGTATGTCTCTGAGAATCTCAATATATCAATCTTCGCTGATACTCTCACATTTCCATTAAGTAAAGAGTTTAACGCATCAGATCTGATTATTTCAGCATGACTGCTCATTGAATACAATCGCCTTAGCGATTCAATCTTATACGATTGATCTAACGCATATTCAACAGTATTGCCCCTAGCGAAGCAGGTGCGCAATCACTCGTCAAACATAGACGATTCATTTACTCTTTATAATTAAACTAATCACAATATTTTACAAGCGCCATTCTGTAATACACTCATACTAAACTACAAGTATATCAC